>Ga0190275_10000374_pt1 | contig 41286 bp, 40 predicted proteins | sample Popmic550T_FD_133745 | JGI IMG/M metagenome (GOLD analysis project Ga0190275, IMG submission 133745) | Populus adjacent soil microbial communities from riparian zone of Yellowstone River, Montana, USA - 550 T | ecosystem: Environmental > Terrestrial > Soil > Riparian zone > Trees stand | place... | reverse complement strand
GTTCAAGACCGACAAGCCCGGCGTCTATTACGGCCAGTGCTTCGAGCTGTGCGGCGCCCGCCACGCCTACATGCCGATCGCGGTCGAGGTGCTTCCGCCGGCGCAATTCGCCGCCTGGGTCGCTTCGAAGGGTGGGACCATGCCGGGGGCGAGCCCGCCCAAGGGGCCAGATTCCACCGCGGCCTCGCCGGTCACCAATCCGCCCGCCGCGCCGACCGGCGGCGCGTCCGGCGCCACCGAGACCAGCCCCGCGCCTCCCGGCGTGACCCCGGGGACTACGGCTCCGCCCACGTCGAGCCAGGGCGCCACCAATACGAAACGCGGAAACTGACATGACCGACACGACTGCCAACGCCACGCATTTCGAAGCGCATGGCGCCCATGCGGACCATCATGACGCCGATCACAAGCCCGGCTTCTTCGTGCGCTGGTTCATGTCGACCAACCACAAGGACATCGGCACCCTTTATCTGATCTTCGCGATCGTCGCCGGGATCATCGGCGGAACGATCTCGGGAATCATGCGCGCCGAGCTGGCCTCGCCGGGCATGGATTTCCTCCCGGCCTGGGCCGGAAGCCTCGACCAGGCCAATCATATGTGGAACGTCCTGATCACCGCCCACGGCCTGATCATGGTCTTCTTCATGGTCATGCCGGCGATGATCGGCGGCTTCGGCAACTGGTTCGTGCCGCTGATGATCGGCGCGCCCGACATGGCCTTCCCGCGGATGAACAACATCAGCTTCTGGCTGCTCGTCCCCGCCTTCATCCTATTGCTCGGCTCGGCCTTCGTTCCGGGCGGCACCGGTCCCGGCGCCGGAGTCGGCTGGACGGTCTACGCGCCGCTCTCGACCTCGGGCTCACCGGGCCCGGCGGTGGACATGGCGATCTTCTCGCTCCACCTCGCCGGCGCCTCGTCGATCCTCGGCGCGATCAACTTCATCACCACCATCTTCAACATGCGCGCGCCCGGGATGACCCTGCACAAGATGCCGCTGTTCGTCTGGTCGATCCTGGTGACGGTGTTCCTGCTTCTGCTCGCGCTCCCGGTCCTCGCCGGCGCGATCACCATGCTTCTCACCGACCGCAATTTCGGGACCCACTTCTTCGACGCCTCCGGCGGCGGCGACCCGATCCTCTACCAGCACCTCTTCTGGTTCTTCGGCCACCCGGAGGTCTACATCATGATCCTTCCGGGCTTCGGAATGGTCAGCCAGGTGGTCGCGACCTTCAGCCGCAAGCCGGTCTTCGGCTATCTCGGAATGGCCTATGCGATGGTCTCGATCGGAGTGATCGGCTTCGTCGTCTGGGCGCACCACATGTTCACCGTCGGAATGGACGTGAACACCAAGATGTACTTCACCGCGGCGACGATGGTGATCGCGGTGCCCACCGGAATCAAGATCTTCAGCTGGATCGCCACCATGTGGGGCGGCTCGCTGACCTTCGAGACCCCGATGATGTGGGCCCTGGGCTTCATCTTCATGTTCACGGTCGGCGGAGTCACCGGGGTCGTGCTCGCCAACGGCGGCATCGATAACAACGTCCACGACACCTATTACGTGGTCGCCCACTTCCACTACGTGCTGTCGCTCGGCGCCGTCTTCTCGCTGTTCGCGGGCTGGTATTACTGGTTCGGGAAAATGTTCGGGAAGATGTACAACGAGCTGCTCGGCCAGCTCCACTTCTGGGGCTTCTTCATCGGCGTGAACATCCTGTTCTTCCCGATGCATTTCCTCGGCCTGCAGGGGATGCAGAGGCGCGTTCCGGACTATGCGGATGCCTATGGCGACTGGAACCACGTAGCCAGCCTGGGCTTCTACCTGGTCGCGGCGTCGATGGCGCTCTTCTTCATCAACATCTTCTGGTCGCTGATGGCCGGGCGCAAGGCGGCGGACAATTATTGGGGCGAAGGCGCGACGACGCTCGAATGGACCCTGTCGAGCCCGCCGCCCTTCCACCAATTCTCGACCCTGCCGAAGATCGATTGACGAACGAGCGAAAAGGAAACCGTTCGGGCTGAGCCTGTCGAAGCCCTTCCCTTCCGGAAGCTCGGAAGGGGAAGAAGGGCCCTTCGACAGGCTCAGGGCGAACGGTGATTGATATGAGCATCGCGACGCTGAATCACGAAACTGTCCTCCCAGCCGACTGGCGGGACCTGCTCGCTCTGACCAAGCCGCGGGTGATGAGCCTCGTCGTCTTCACCGGGCTGTGCGGAATGCTCGCCGCCCCGACGACGATCCACCCGGTGCTCGGCTTCACCGCCATATTGTGCATCGCGCTGGGCGCCGGCGCGGCTGCGGCGCTCAACATGTGGTACGAAGCCGATCTCGACGCCCTGATGAAGCGCACCGCCGGAAGGCCGCTTCCGGCCGGTCGGCTCGACCGGCAGACCGCGCTCCATTTCGGAGTCGGGCTCTCGTTCTTCTCGGTGCTCCTGATGGGGCTCGCGGCCAATTGGCTGGCGGCGACCATCCTCGCCGTCTCGATCCTCTTCTACGTGCTGGTCTACACGATCTGGCTGAAGCGGCGGACCCCGCAGAACATCGTCATCGGCGGCGCCGCGGGCGCCTTTCCCCCGGTGATCGGCTGGGCGGCGGCGACCGGCGACGTCACCTTGCTCCCAATCCTCCTCTTCACCCTTATCTTCCTGTGGACTCCGCCGCATTTCTGGGCGCTGTCGCTGTTCGTCCGCTCCGATTATGCCGCCGCGGGCGTGCCGATGCTTCCGGTGGTGTCCGGCGCCAGGGCGACCCGCCAGCAGATCGCGCTCTACACCCTGCCGATGGCGGCGGCGGCGGTGGCGCCCTGGCCGCTGGGCCTCGCCGGCGCCTTTTACGGACTCGCCGCGGCCGCCTTAAGCCTCGCCTTCCTGGTCCTCGCCCTTCGAGTTCTCGCCAACCGGGCGAGCGAGCCCGAGGGGATGAAGCCGGAAAAGCAGCTCTTCGCTTATTCGGTCCTGTATCTGTTCGCCCTGTTCGGCGCGCTCGTGGTCGATCGGGTGGTGGCGTGACCGACCCCCGCGACGACGAGATCAGGCGGCGGCAGAAGGCTCGCGCGATCATCATGGCCCTGCTGCTCGGCGCCTTCGTGGTGCTGGTCTACGCGATCACCATCGCCAAGATGGGCATGCTGCGATGACCGATCTCGCCCGACGCAACGGCCGAACCGCGGGCTTCGCCGCCTTGCTCGTCCTCGCCATGGTCGGCCTCGCCTTCGCCAGCGTGCCGCTCTACCGCCTGTTCTGCCAGGTCACCGGGATCGACGGCACCACCCAGCGCGCCGCCGAGGCGCCGGGGCCGGTCGCCGGCAAGGAAGTGGCGGTCCGCTTCGACGCCAATATCGCTTCGTCCTTGCCCTGGCGCTTCGGCCCCGAGAAACCGCGCGAGATCGTCACCATCGGCGAGCGCGAAATGGCCTTCTACACGGCCAGGAACCTCTCGGCCCGGGCGGTCAAGGGAACGGCGACGTTCAACGTCACGCCCGTCCAGGCCGGCAAATATTTCAGCAAGATCCAGTGCTTCTGCTTCAACGAGCAGGTATTGAAGCCGGGCGAGGAGGTGCGGATGCCGGTGGTCTTCTTCGTCGACCCGCGCATCCTTCAAGACACCGACACCAAAGAGATCAGCGAAATCACCTTGAGCTACACCTTTTACCCGGTGGATTCGGGCGGAGAGGAAAGCTAGAGACCCCATCGTCATCCCGGCGAAAGCCGGGACCTCGGCGAGGAGAGGCTCCGCGCCAGTCCTCCCCGAGGTCCCGGCCTTCGCCGGGATGACGGCCAGCCGACGGCAAGACAGAGGACGAATGATGGCCGGAGCGAAGAACCATCCCTACCATTTGGTGAACCCCAGCATCTGGCCCCTGGTCGGCGCCTTCTCCGGGCTTGCGCTGTTCGGCGGCCTGGTGATGTGGATGCACGACATCCCCGGCGGCGGCTATGTGGGGGGCGCGGGCCTGATCGGAGTCCTGTTCACGATGTTCGCCTGGTGGGCCGACGTCATCCGCGAGGCCCATGCCGGCGATCATACGCCGGTCGTCCAGCTCCACCTGCGTTACGGGATGATCCTGTTCATCGCCTCGGAGGTAATGTTCTTCCTCGCCTGGTTCTGGGCTTTCTTCAACGCGGCCCTGTTCCCCTCGGGGGTCGAGTCGATCGGCGGCACCTGGCCGCCCAAGGGGATGGAAGTCCTCGATCCGTTCGGCTTCCCGCTCCTCAACACCCTGATCCTGCTCTGCTCGGGAACCACCGTGACCTGGGCCCACCACGCCCTCATCCACGGCGACCGCGACGGCCTGATCAAGGGCCTGTGGGCGACGATCGGGCTCGGCCTGCTGTTCACCAGCATCCAGGCCTATGAATATGCCCATGCCCCGTTCGGCTTTAAGGACAATGTCTATTCGTCGACCTTCTTCATGGCGACCGGCTTCCACGGCTTCCACGTCATCGTCGGCACCATCTTCCTGATCGTCTGCCTGGTCCGGGCCTATAAGGGCCATTTCAGGCCGAACCAGCATTTCGGCTTCGAGGCCGCCGCCTGGTACTGGCATTTCGTCGACGTCGTCTGGCTGTTCCTGTTCATCTGCATCTACGTCTGGGGCGGCTGGGGCGCCGAATATCACGGGTGAGCGGCAATCAGCCGTCATACCGGCGAAAGCCGGTACCTCGTGGAGAAGGGTGGTGCGTTCCCGACCCGAGGTCCCGGCCTTCGCCGGGATGACGAGAGGGTGAAGGAGCCCAGCCTCACGGCCGTCGCGCTTCGCGGCCTCTGCCCGCGCTGCGCCGCGAAGACGCTGTACAGGGGCCTCGCGGGCTTCGCGCCCAAATGCCGCGCCTGCGGGCTCGATTTCGCCGGCTTCAACGTCGGCGACGGGCCCGCCGCCTTCCTGATCCTGATCGTCGGAGCGCTCGTCACCGGCCTCGCCATCGCGCTCGAGCTCGCCGCCGAGCCGCCTTTCTGGGTGCATATCCTCCTGTGGCTGCCCTTGACGGCGGTCCTGGTCGTCGGCTCGCTCCGGTTCGCCAAGGGCCTCCTGCTTGCCCTCGAATACCGCCACCGCGCCCGCGAAGGGCGGATTTCAGGCTGATGCGCTTCCCCCTCATCCCGACCGCCCTGGTCGCCGCGGCCGTGGCGACGATGATCGCTTTGGGCTTCTGGCAGCTGCGCCGCGCCGACGAGAAGGCGGCGCTGCAGCGCCAATATGAGCGCAACCTCGCTTTGCCCGCCATGGCCCTGCCGCCGGGGGCCCTGGCGGACGAGAGGCTGCTCTATCGGCGCGCCACCGCTTTCTGCCTGGAGGTGACGCGCTGGCGGACGACGGGCGGCAAGGCCGCTTCCGGGCAGGGCGGCACCCGATTCATCGCCGACTGCCGTACCGGCGCCGAGGGCCCCGGCTTCGCGGCGGCCATGGGAGTCTCCCCCGATCCGAAGGCGAAGCCGGCCTGGAAGGGCGGCGAAGTCTCGGGACGGATCGTCGCCGAGCCCCGATCCGGGGGCCTGTTCGAGCGACTCGCCGGAAGGTCGCCGCCGCCCCGGCCGATGATCGTCGCCGAGCCGCCGGCCGCGGGGCTCCAGGCCAGCGCCCCGCCGGTCGCCGAAGCGCCCAACAACAGCCTCGCCTACGCCTTCCAATGGTTCTTCTTCGCCGCCGCCGCGGCGCTGATCTACGTCCTCGCCCTGCGGCGCAGGCAGCGGGAAAAGTTGCCGCCGAAGGCTTGAGACACTACCTCCCGCAGACAATGCAGCTCACCATCCTTCCCAACGGCCTCAAGGTCGCAAGCCGCGAGATGCCCGCCCTCGAGACCGCCGCCGTGGGCCTTTACGCCGAGGCGGGATCGAGGCACGAGCCGGCGCGATTGAACGGGATCGCCCATCTGTTCGAGCATATGGTGTTCAAGGGCGCCGGAGGGCGCTCGGCCCGCGAGATCAGCGAGGCGATCGAGGACGTCGGCGGCGATCTCAACGCCAGCACCGAGCGCGACGCGACCAACTTCATGGCCTCGGTGCTCGCCGAGCACGTTCCGCTCGGGGTCGAGCTCGTCACCGACCTCATCCTCGAGCCCCATTTCGTCGAGGCGGATCTCGAGCGCGAGAAGGACGTCGTCCTCCAGGAGCTGGGCGAGGCGCGCGACACGCCCTCGGACATCATCTTCGACGACCTGTGGTCCGCCGCCTATGACGACCAGCCGCTGGGACGCTCGGTGCTGGGCCAGGAGTCGAGCATCGACGCCGTCACCGTCGAGGATCTGCACGACTGGCGGCGCGGCCGCTACCGCGCCGGCAGCGTCGCCCTCATCGCCGCCGGCAAGGTCGAGCATGAGCGGCTGGTGGATCTGGCCCGGGCCCGGCTTGCCGAGCTGCCCGCGGGGACGATCGAGGAATCGGAGCCGGCGCGCTTCACCGGCGGCACAAGGGTCGGCCGCTCCTCGCCCGACCAGGCGCATCTCGCCCTGGGCTTTCCAGCGCCGGCCCAGCTCGATCCCGATTATTTCGCCGCGCGCATGTTCTCCGACATCGTCGGCGGCGGAATGTCGTCGCGCCTCTTCCAGCAGGTGCGCGAGGATCGCGGGCTCGCTTATTCCGTCTATTCGCAGCTTCACCCGCATTCCGATACCGGCCTGTTCTACGTCTATGCCGCTACGGCCCGGCGCGAATCCGCGGCCGCGGCGCAGCTGATCGAGGAGATCGTCGCCGACACGGTGGAGACCCTCACCCAGCGCGAGGTCGACCGGGTGCGGACCCAGTCCCGCGCCGGGCTGCTGATGTCGATGGAGAGCCCGTGGGGGCAGGCCCATTATGTCGCCCGCCAGCTCTTCGTCTACGGCCGCCTGATCGAGCCGGCCGAAGTGATCGCCGAGCTCGAGGCGGTGACGCTGGAAGAGGTCCGCGAAGCCGGCCGCAAGATGCTTGCCGGGCCGCGCGCCCGGGCGACGATTGGCTTTCCGGCGGTGAGGGCGGCGTGATCCTTCCGTCATCCCGGCGGAAGCCGGGACCTTGTGGGGACCCGAAGTGACTTCGCGGCCTGAGGTCCCGGCTTCCGCCGGGATGACGGGGAAACCCGAGGCTCCGGCCTTCACCACGCTGATCGGCGAGCCCTGGTCCGATTACGGGCTGGTCGACAGCGGTCACGGCCGCAAGCTCGAGCGCTACGGCCGCTACCGCTTCATCCGCCCCGAGCCCCAGGCGATGTGGGCTCCGGCGACGGCGGCATGGGAGGCCGACGGAGAGTTCGTGCCGGGATCGGACGAAGAGGGCGGCGGCCGCTGGACATTCGCCCGACCGGTCCCTCGGGAAGGCTGGGAGCTGGGCTGGGAGGCGCTACGCTTCCGGGCCCAATGCACGCCCTTCCGCCACCTCGCTTTCTTCCCCGACATGGCGCCGCAATGGGCCTGGATGCGCGAGCGGCTGGGCGAAGGCAGCGAGGCGCTCAACCTGTTCGGCTATACCGGAGTCGGCACCCTGGCGATGGCGGCGGCGGGCGCGCGGCTGACCCATGTCGACGCGTCGAAGAAGTCGGTCGAGGCCGGCAAGGAGAATGCGCGGCTTTCCGGCCTGGCCGAGCGGCCGATACGCTGGCTGGTCGACGACGCCGCCAAGTTCACCGCTCGGGAAGTGCGGCGAGGACGGCGCTATGACGGGATCATCCTCGATCCGCCCAAATATGGCCGCGGTCCCGACGGCGAGGTGTGGAAGCTCGAGGAGGGGCTGCCCGGGCTGGTTGCCGACTGCCGCCGGCTGCTCGACCCGGAGAGCCGGTTCCTGGTTCTGACCGTCTATGCGGTGCGGATGTCGGCGCTGGCGATCGGCGAGCTTCTGCGCCAGGCGCTCGCGGATCTCGGCGGCCGGGTCGAATGCGGCGACATGGCGGTGCGCGAGGAAGCGCGGGGCCTGCTCCTTCCGACGGCCATCTTCGCGAGGTGGAGCCGGTAGCCGTCACCCCGGCGAAAGCCGGGGCCTCGGGGAGACCCGCCGAGACCTCTTGTCCCAAGGTCCCGGCTTTCGCCGGGATGACGGGTTAGTCGCGGGCCGCCCTTATCGCGGCGCCGGCGGCGAAGGGGGCGATGGCGACCAGCAGGAGCGAAGCGGCGGCCAGAAGCTTGAGGGCGCCGGCGCTGCCGTCCGGCCCGGTCAGGCCGGCGCCGAAGATCAGGATCGGCACCGCCAGCGGGAGCATCAGAAGCCCGGCGAGGGCGCCGGTGGTGCGCAGGCCCGAGGTCAAGGCGGCGACGATCAGGGTCAGAGCGGCGAGGCCGGGCGTGCCGGCGAGCAGTCCGAGCTCGAGCCGGAGCAGGATCGGCGCGGGCAGCTTGATCAGGGCGGCGGCCGGCAAGGCGGCCAGCATCAGTGGCGGCCCGAAGCTCAGCCAGTGGCCGGCGAGCTTTGCCAGGGCGACGCTCTCCTCGCTGATGCCGCGCACCGCCAGCTGGTCGAGGACTCCGGAGGCCCGGTCCGGCTCGACCAGCCGGTCGACCGGAAGGAGGGCGGCGAGCAAGGCCGCCACCCACAAGGCGCCGCCGCCGGTGCGGGCGAGGAGGACCGGGTCGGGCCCGATCGCGAACGGGAAGAGGGCGGCGACGAGCAGGAAGAAGATGAGTGGAAGCGCGGCGCTTCCACCCGTCGCCGCGAGGCGAAGCTCGCGCAGGAGGAGGGCGCTCATCCGAGAGTCACCGACGCCGCTCCGGGCAGGCCGATCGGCTGGTGCGAGGCGGCGAGGATCGCGCCCCCGGCGCCGCGATGGGCCGCCATCGCCGCCTCGAGCCGAGCCTGGCCGTCGCCGTCGAGGCCGTTGGCCGGCTCGTCGAGCAGCCAGAGCAAGGCGCCGCCGGCCATCACCCGGGCCAAGGCCGCGCGCTTCCTCTGGCCGGTGGAAAGCATCCGGACCGGAACGTCGGCGAGCGCGCTCACGCCCATCGCCATCATCGCTTCGGCGGCATCGGCACCGTCGAGCCCGCTCCAGAAGCCCAGCGCCCGGCCGAGCGCCAGCCTCGGATCGAGGGCCAGCCCCTCGTCGGCGAGCGCCGCCCGCGCCGTGCGCTCGACGGTCCCGGCCGAGGGCGCGAGCAATCCCGCCGCGATCCGGATCAGGCTCGACTTGCCGGCGCCGTTGGGACCGGTGACGAGCGCCGCGCCGCCCGGCTCCAGGACCAGGTCGAGGCCTTCGAACAGCCGCCGCCCACCGCGGACGCAGGCGACGGCGCGAAGCTCGACCAGGCTCAACTCTCCGCCTCTCGGCCGGCCCTGTCCTCGATCGCGTGCATGTCGTCGTCGGAGAATCCGAAATGGTGGCCGGCCTCGTGGACGATGACATGGGTGACGAGCGCCTCCAGGCTCACCCCCGTCTCCGCCCATTCGTCGAGCAAGGGGCGGCGGTAGAGGTGGATCATGGCGGGGAGCTCGCCCGACAGCATCGAGCTCTGCTCGCCGATCGGGCGGCCGGTATAGAGACCGGAAAGCTCGAACGGATCCTCGATCCCGAGCTCGGCCAGCACCGCCTCTTCGGCGAAATCGTCGATCCTCAGCACCACCCCCTCGAGATGGCGGCGGAAATGCTCGGGCATGCGGGCGATCGCGGCCTCGGCCAGCCGCTCGATCTCCGCCGCGTCGGGCGCAAGGGTTTGACGCTCGCCGGTCACCTGCGCGACATAGAGGGGATTGAAGGGGAGAGACAATGACGCTGAGCGACGACGAGCGGGCGGAAGCGCTCAAGGCCTTGCCCGAGTGGCGCTACGAGGCGGCGGAACGGGCGATCCGCCGCGATTTCCGCTTCGCCGATTTCGGCGAGGCCTTCGCCTTCATGACCCGCGCCGCCATCGCCGCGGAGAAAGCCGATCATCATCCCGACTGGTCGAACAGCTGGAACAGGGTCGCGGTCGCGCTCAGCACCCACAGCGCAAACGGAGTGACCGGCAAGGACATCGCGCTCGCTCGGGCGATGGACGGCTTCGCCCGCTTGCCCTGACGGCGCCCTGCCCCTAGAGGGAGCGGCCTCCAGGGCATGCGGAGCGGTGGCCGAGTGGTCGAAGGCGCTCGCCTGGAAAGTGAGTATACGCCAAAAGCGTATCGAGGGTTCGAATCCCTCCCGCTCCGCCACCCCTGCCGATCCGAGCGTTCGAGAAAATGACGCCGGGTTCGCCCGGCCTAGAAGTCGACCTGGGCTCGGGCTCCGAACACGTCGATGCCATAGTCGCGGTCGCCGCCCGAGGCCGCGATCGCGGAATCGTCGAAGCGCAGCCGGCCGTAGTTCAGGAGGAAGCGCACATGGTCCTCGGCGATCCACACCAGTGAGGCTTCGAAGCCGTGCTGGCGGCCGCCGACGATCCCGCCCGCGGTGAGATCTAGATAATCGTAGCGAAGGTTGATCTGCACGGCGCCGGTGCCGCCGTTTCCGACCGGCCGGCGCACTTTGGTCCGGTCCCAGCGCCCGCCTTTGTAGCCGCGGCTTTCCCCGGTCAGGAACCAGCCGACCTCGGCATAGCCCCCGAAGAAGGTCGGGCTGAGGCCGGGCGTCAGCGTGTCGGCGTTCAACCAGTGCGCCTCGGCGACGGCGTGAAGCGGCCCGCGGACCAGCGCCGCCTCCACCCCGTAATTCGTCTCGGTGCCGACCCTTAAGCCCGGCGTGGCGAGGAAGCGCGAGTTGCTGGTGTGGACGAAGGGCCGCTGGCGGTAGCGGGTGGCCGGACCGGCGGCCGCGGTGCCGCCATTGTCGCGCCGGTGGGCGGAGGCGCCGAGATGGAGCCGGGCCTTGCCCAATTTGGGCGCGTAGACGATCCGGCCGTCGAAGCTGATCGCATCATTCTCGTCCCCCAGGCCGACCGCATCCTGAGCGTCCGCGAGATCCTCGATATTGTCGGTGAAGATTCCGCCCTGGGCGATGACGTCGCCGGCCGCATAGGTGGCGGAAAGGCCGATTCGCCGCTCGAAATTGAAGGCGTCGGTGAAGGCGGCACGCTCGAGGAATGAGATGAAGCGAGAGCTTGTCAGCTCTTCCATCGACTGGAAATTGTTGTGCTGGCCCAGGGTCAGCCCGAGCGTCTTCGAAGCCTTGTAGCTGAGGAAGGCGTCGGTGATCTCGACGTCGTTATTGGCGAAATCGACTTCGACCTTGTAGCCGAAGCCGCCCGGGATGGTGCCCTCGGCGCCGATCCTGGCCCGCCGCACCTCGTTGCCGAACCCCAGGCCGCGGTCGGCCACGCCCGGCGGGCTTTCGACATAGCCGACATCATATTGGAGCCTTCCGAACGGCTTGAAGGTCACGCTGTCCCTTTTGGAGGCGCTGGTCGCGGGCGCGGCGGTCGGGGTTCCGGTCGCGGGATCTGCCGTCGCCGTATTTCGTGCCGCCTTCAGCTCGGCGACCTCGGCACGCAGGGCCGCGATTTCCTCGCGCATCGCCGCCACGTCGGCGGCGACGTCGGTGGGAAGGGGCTCGGCCGCCGCAAGCGCCGGAGTGGCGAGGGCCGTTGCAAGCAGTGCGGCGAGGAAGGCGGACTTGGCCATGCGGCGGCTCCCGATGAGTGACGGGACAGTTTTAAGGCTGGCGCATTGCCGTTCCGCGTCAGCCGGGTGACACTTTTATGACCGCGTCGGCACTCTGGAACTTGGTCCCGGAAGCCCGCTAAAGGCGATTCATGCTGCTCCGCCTCTCCCGGCGGCCGCTCGCGGCCGCGGCCATCATCGCCCTTGCGGTCGTGGGCGCCTGGGGCGCGGGCGGCCCCCTCGGCGCGGTGTTGCTGGGGCTTATCGGCGGTGCCACCGCGACGCTCGTCGCCTGGAGGGCCTATTTCTTTCCCGAAATCGTCCTCGTCCGCGAGGCGCCGTCGGAAGGCCGGGAGCAATGGGTCCACGAAATGCTGAGCGCGCTGCCCGAGCCGATGCTTCTGATCGAAGGGGGCAGGGTCGCCATCGCCAACGGCTCCGCTAAGCAGCTGCTCGGCCAGTGGATCGAGGGCCAGGACGTCCGCCTCGCCCTGCGCCATCCAGCCACCCTCGAGCTGCTGTCTCGCCCCGCGCCGCTGGACCGCGAGGTCGAGCAGATAGAGGTGGTCGGCCTCGGCCAGGCGGAGCGAAGCTGGCTGGTCAGGATCGCGACTTTGGAGGAAGGCGCCCGGCTGGTTCACCTCGTCGACCGCAGCGAGGCGGTCGCCGCCGAGAAGATGAGGGTCGATTTCGTCGCCAACGCCAGCCACGAGCTGCGAACGCCGCTGGCGACGGTGCTCGGCTTCATCGAAACCCTCCAGGACGACAGCGCCGGCGGCGACAAGGAGATCCGGTCGCGCTTCCTCGGGCTGATGTTCGGCGAGGGGAAAAGGATGCAGACCTTGATCGAGGATCTGATGTCGCTCTCCCGGATCGAGGCGGAAAGGTTCATTGCACCGCGCGACACGGTCGATCTCGTCCAGATCGTCGAGGAGGTGCGGGCGGGCTGCGCCCAATTGTTCCTGGAGCGGTCGAACGCGCTGGTCGTCGAGAATGAAGCCCGATCGACGATCGTTCCGGGGGATCGCGGGCAGCTGCTCCAGCTCGTCCGCAATCTGGTCGTCAACGCCCTGAAATATGGAAAGGCCGATTCGCAGGTGACGGTGCGCCTGGACGATGACGGGCCTTCCCAGCTGCGGTTTGCAGTCATCGACCGCGGTGAAGGCATTGCGGTCGAGCATCTGCCGCGCCTTACCGAGCGATTCTACCGGGTCGATGCCGGCCGAAGCCGCGCCGTCGGCGGCACCGGGCTGGGCCTCGCCATCGTTAAGCATATCGTCAGCCGCCATCGCGGCCGGCTCGACATCCGAAGCACGGTCGGTGAAGGAACGACGGTGCTCGTCTCGCTGCCTCGCGCGCCCGAGCCGCAATCATCTCCCTTGTCATGAAACGGTCACGCAAGAGTCACAGGACTCACGCCGAACCGACCTAAGCAGGTCTCCGGGGCCCGTTACCGGGGTTCGATGGAGGTGTGAATGAAGAAGAGCTATTTTGCCTCGGCGGCCGCTCTGGCGCTCGCCGCCTGCGGGCAGCAATCCGGCGGCGGTGCGCAGGGCCAGCAGATCCAGATCGTCGGCTCCTCGACCGTCTATCCGTTCACGACCGCGGTCGCGGAGCAGTTCCAGCGGACCAACCCCGGAATGAGCGCGATCGTCGAATCGACCGGTACGGGCGCGGGACTGAAGCTGTTCTGCGCCGGCGTCGGCGACCAGCATCCGGACATGACCAACGCCTCAAGGCGGATCAAGGCGTCCGAGTTCCAGGATTGCGCGAAGAACGGCGTGAGGCAGGTCATCGAGGTGCCGGTCGGAATCGACGGGCTGGCGCTGATCGAGGGCAGGAACGGCGCCAACATGAGCCTGACCGTTCGCGACGTCTATGCCGCGCTCGCCGCCAATCCGTTCGGCAAGCCCAACACCGCCAAGACCTGGAAGGACGTCAACCCGGCCTTGCCGGCGGTGGCGATCCAGGTCTACGGCCCGCCGCCCACCTCCGGGACGCGCGACAGCCTTGCCGAGCTGATCCTCGAAAAAGGCTGCGAGAGCGATCCGGCGATGAAGGCGCTGAAGGAGAGCGACAAGGACAGGCACAAGGATTTGTGCACCAAGGTCCGCGAGGACGGCGCCTATGTCGAGGCGGGCGAGAACGACAATCTGCTCGTCCAGAAGGTCGCCGCCAATCCGGGCGCGATCGGAGTGCTCGGCTATTCCTTCCTCGAGGAGAATGCCGACAAGGTGAAGGGCATCCCGCTCGGTGGAATCGCTCCGACGGCGGAGACCATCTCCAGCCTCACCTATCCGGGCGCCCGCCAGCTCTACGTCTATGCCAAGGGCGAGCATCTGAACGTCATCCCGGGGATGCGGGAGTTCCTCGCCGAATATGCCCGGGCCTGGGCCAAGGGCGGCTATCTCGAGCGCCGCGGCCTCATCCCCTCGCCGGCCGACGTTCAGGCGAAGGGCTCCGAGGCGGCGACCCGGCAGACTCCGATGACGGCGGACGGGCTGAAATGAGGAACACCCGCCTCAAATCCTCCCCTGCATTTGCAGGGGAGGGGGACCACCCGAAGGGTGGTGGAGGGGCCTTGCGGCTTTCGAAGAACCCCTCCACCGCGCTTCGCGCGGTCCCCCTCCCCGCGAAACCGCGGGGAGGATTTTAGGAAAGCAAATGTCCCCCCTCGCCCTGTTCATCGCGATCCTCGGTCTCGCTTTGCTCGGGTGGCTGTCGGCGCGCGCGCGCGCCATGGCCTTCGCCGCGCCCGGGGCGCCGAGACTCCATTCGCTGCCCGGTTATCATGGCTGGTACGTCGCCATCTGGGCGGCGCTTCCGGCCCTGCTGTTCCTTCTGCTTTGGGTGCCGCTGAGCGACCGGCTGGTGATGGACGCGGTTCTGGGGAGTCCGGCGGCGGCGAACCTTCCGCCGTTCGAGATGCAGCGCAATGCCATCCTCAACGAGACCCGCGAGCTTGCCGAGGGCCTTCGGCAGTCGAGCTTCCATCCCGAAGCCCGGGAGCTGGCCCCGGTCTACGGCTCGGCGCTCTCCCGCTACCGGCTGATCGGCACCGTCGCCGCCCTCCTGCTCGCCTTCGCCGGCGGCGCTTTCGCCTACAGCCGGATCGGTCCCGCCTTCCGGGCCCGGACCCGGGTCGAGCGGCTGGTGATGCTGGCGCTGCTCCTGGCCTCGCTGATCGCGATCCTGACGACTCTCGGGATCGTCCTCTCGCTTCTCTTCGAATCCCTGCGCTTCTTCTCCATGGTCTCGCCCGTCGAGTTCCTGTTCGGATCGACCTGGAGCCCGCAGACGGCGATTCGGGCCGACCAGGCGGGCTCGTCGGGGGCATTCGGCGCCATTCCGCTTTTCTGGGGCACGGTCTTCATCGGCGCGATCATCGCGATGATCGTCGCGATCCCGCTGGGGCTGATGAGCGCCATCTACCTGACCCAATATGCCCGCCCGGTGGTGCGCCGCTGGATGAAGCCCTTGCTCGAGATGCTCGCCGGAGTGCCGACCGTGGTCTACGGCTATTTCGCGGCCCTGACGGTAGCCCCGGCCGTCCGCGATTTCGGCCAGTCGCTCGGAATCCCGGCCTCCTCGGAAAGCGCGCTCGCCGCCGGTCTCGTCATGGGGATCATGATCATCCCGTTCGTCTCCTCGATGGCGGACGATTCGCTGACCGCCGTGCCGCAGTCGATGCGCGACGGCTCCCTGGCGATGGGCGCCACCACCTCGGAGACCATTCGCAAGGTACTGGTCCCGGCCGCCCTGCCCGGCATCGTCGGCGGAGTCCTCCTCGCCGTCAGCCGGGCGATCGGCGAGACGATGATCGTGGTCATGGCGGCCGGCCTTTCCGCGAACCTCACCGCCAATCCCTTCGCCAGCGTGACCACGGTGACGACCCAGATCGTCCAGCTGCTGACCGGCGACCAGGAATTCGACAGCCCCAAGACGCTCGCCGCCTTCGCTCTGGGCCTGGTGCTGTTCATCGTCACCCTGCTTCTCAACATCGTCGCCCTGCGCGTCGTGAAGAAATATCGCGAAGCTTATGACTGAACGGCGCTGCCAGTATCATTTCGTCACCCCGGACTTGATCCGGGGTCCATCTTCTTTGTCGTATTCGGCGAGAAGAAGGTGGATGCCGGATCAAGTCCGGCATGACGGCGCGGGGGCTCTACGATGAGCGATGGCGTGAAACGCACTCCCACCGACTGGCAATCGTCGGAGATGGGCGGGCGAATCCGCCGCCGCTACGCCGCCGAGCGCCGGTTCCGCTGGATCGGCCTCGGGGCGATCCTGCTGTCGGCGGGCTTCCTCGCCTTGCTGCTCTTCACGATGGTGTCGAACGGCGCCCGCGGCTTCACTCGAACCGAGGTTCGGCTGGACATCGACTTCGCCAAGGCGGCCCTGTTCCTCGATCCGGCGACAGTGCGCGCGAACGGCGCCAAGGCCGCGCTCGCCCGATCGGACCTCCAGGGAGTCGTCGCCAGGGCGGCGGAGGCGCAATATGGCGGCCAGGGCGCCCGGCTGTTCGCGGACACGGCCTGGCTGACGGTGCTCGACGCGATCGAGGCCGATCCTTCGCTTCTCACCCGGTCGGGCAGCCTGTGGCTTCCGGCCTCGACCGACATCGACATGGCCGCCAAGGGCGACGGCGACCCCGCCGCCGAGCAGAGCTACGCCCGGCTCAGCTCGGGCGAGGCCGCGCGCACCCGGTTCAACGGCGACTTCCTGACCTCGGCCGACGCCACGGATCCGGCGGCCGTCGGCATTTGGGGCGCCTTCAAGGGTTCGCTCCTGACGATGCTGGTGACGATCGCCATCGCCTTTCCCGTCGGGGTGCTGTCGGCCATCTACCTCGAGGAATATGCGCCCCGGAATCGCTGGACCGACCTCATCGAGGTCTCGATCAACAATCTCGCCGCGGTGCCGTCGATCATCTTCGGGCTGCTCGGCCTCGCCGTCTTCCTCAACGTGATGCACATGCCCCGTTCGGCGCCCCTGGTCGGCGGGCTGACCTTGGCGCTGATGACGATGCCGGTCATCGTCATCGCCGGGCGCAACGCGATCAAGTCGGTGCCGCCCTCGATCCGCGACGCCGCCCTCGGCGTCGGCGCGAGCCGGATCCAGGTCGTCTACCACCACGTCCTGCCGCTCGCATTGCCCGGAATCCTGACCGGCACCATCATCGGCATGGCGCGCGCTCTGGGCGAGACGGCGCCGCTGCTGATGATCGGAATGCGCGCGTTCATCGCGACCCCGCCGGGCGGCATCACGGATCCCGCCACCGTGCTTCCGGTGCAGATCTTCCTCTGGTCGGACGAGGTCAGCCGCGGCTTCGTCGAGAAGACCTCGGCGGCGATCATCGTCCTGCTGGTCTTCCTGCTGGCGATGAACGGGGTCGCCATCTACTTGCGGAACAGGTTCGAGAGGCGCTGGTGAAACCGATGGTCGAAGTGGAAAACAGGGCGGACACCCAGGCCGAGCCGGCACCCGCCGAGAGCGCACCGAAGATGCGCGCCCGGGGCGTCAATGTCTGGTACGGCGACAAGCAGGCGATCAACGCGGTCTCGATCGACGTCCGGCCCGAGCATGTCACGGCCTTCATCGGCCCGTCGGGCTGCGGCAAGTCGACCTTCCTGCGCACCCTCAACCGGATGAACGACACCATCCCGAGCGCCCGGGTCACCGGCGCGATCGAGCTGGACGGGGAGGATATCTATTCCAGCGGAATGGACGTCGTGCAGCTCCGCGCCCGGGTCGGAATGGTGTTCCAGAAGCCGAACCCTTTCCCCAAGTCTATCTACGAGAATGTCGCTTACGGGCCCCGAATCCACGGCCTGGCGACCGGCCGGCAGGAGCTCGATTCGATCGTCGAGCGGTCGCTGAAGCGCGCCGGCCTCTGGGAGGAGGTCAAGGACCGCCTCACCGAGAGCGGCACCGCTCTGTCCGGCGGCCAGCAGCAGCGGCTTTGCATCGCCCGGGCCATCGCCGTCGATCCCGAGGTGATCCTGATGGACGAGCCCTGCTCGGCCCTCGATCCGATCGCCACCGCCAAGATCGAGGAGCTGATCCACGAGCTCCGCGGCCGCTACGCGATCGTCATCGTCACCCACAACATGCAGCAGGCCGCGCGGGTCTCCCAGCGCACCGCCTTCTTCCACCTCGGCGAGCTGCTCGAATATGACGAGACGTCCCGGATCTTCACCAATCCAAAGGTCGAGAGAACCAAGGATTACATCACCGGCCGCTACGGCTGAGGAACAGGCATATGGCAACCACCGGTCACACGCTCAAAGCCTTTGACGACGATCTCAACCAGCTGCGCGCCAGCATCGCCGAGATGGGCGGGCTCGCCGAGGCGGCCATCGCGGCCGCCATGCGCTCGCTCGCCGAGCGCGACAGCGAGGGCGCCCGGCTCGTCGTCGACGAGGACAGGAGGATCGATGCCCTTGAAGCCGAGATCGAGCGGCTGGCGGTGCAGATCATCGCCCTGAGGGCGCCGATGGCGGACGACCTTCGCGAAGTGGTCGCCGCCCTGAAGATCGTCGGCGTGGTGGAGCGGATCGGCGATTATGCCAAGAACATCGCCAAACGGGTCCCGGCGATCGAGGACAGCCCGAACCTGCGGCCGCTTTCGCTCCTGCCCGAAATGGGCCGGATCGTCGCCGAGATGGTGCGGAGCGCGCTCGACGCCTTCGTCGCCCGGGATTCCGCGAAGGCGGCTTTGGTGTGCGAACGCGACAAGGCGGTGGACGATTTCTACAACTCCATCTTCCGCACCCTGCTCACCTTCATGATGGAGAGCCCGAACAACATCACGCCGGCGACCCACCTGCTCTTCGTGGCGAAAAACCTCGAGCGGATCGGCGACCATGCGACCAACATCGCCGAGATGGTCTATTTCGCGGCCACCGGCGGACATCTGGGCGAGCGCGAAAAGGGCGCAGACACCACCCGGCCGGCCGAGCGGTGACCAGGGGCCGGATCCTTCTGGTCGAGGACGACCAGGCGCTGGTCGAGCTGATCGACTTCCATCTCACCAAGGCCGGCTACGAGACGAAACGGACGGCGAGCGGCGACGAGGCTTTGCTCCTGGTGCGCGAATCGACGCCCGACCTCGTCCTGCTCGACTGGATGATCGAAGGCACGTCCGGGATCGAGGTCTGCCGCCAGCTCCGCCGAATGCCCCAGACCAAGAACATCCCGATCATCATGCTGACGGCGCGCGGCGAGGAAACCGACCGCATTCGAGGCCTGGATACGGGCGCCGACGATTACATCACCAAGCCCTTCTCGCCGAAGGAGATGCTCGCCCGAGTCGGGGCGGTCCTGAGGCGCGTCCGGCCGGCGCTGGCCGGCGAGACCCTGACCTTCGAGGATCTGGAGATGGACGTCGCGACCTATCGGGTCCGGCGCGGCGGACGCCCGGTCCACCTCTCGCCTTCGGAATTCCGGCTCCTGCGCCACTTCATGGAGAGCCCGCGCCGGGTCTTCACGCGCGAGGGCCTGCTCGACACGGTCTGGAGCGAAGGCTCCGATCTCGACCTGCGGACGGTCGACGTGCAGATCCGGCGAATCCGAAGGGCGCTGAACGAGGGCGGCCAGCCCGATCTCATCCGCACCGTCCGCTCGGCCGGCTACGCTTTGGAGAGCGCCGGCGGCGGCTGACTCCGCTTCCGTCATTCCGCCGAAGGCCGGAATCCATGAACACCGACCGTGCCGGAATCTCGCCGTCCGTGTTCATGGATCCCGGATCAAAGTCCGGGATGACGGGTAGGGGCCGCATGACGAGGGGCGGCTGCACCGCCGCTGTCATACGGGTGTCATTTTACTCCGGTCTAAGGCCCGAGTGATCGAATCGCAGGAAGTCGAGCTCAAGCTGGAGCTGCCGCCCGGCGAGATCGAGGCGTTTCGCCACGCGCCGGTGCTCGGCGATCCGGCGCGGCGGCCGGTCGACCAGCTCACCACCTATTTCGACACGGACAAAGGCGAGCTTCGCAAGGCGGGCTATTCGCTTCGCCTGAGGCGGAAGGGGCGGAGCTGCCTCCAGACGGTCAAGCAGCGCGGCACGGATTCGGGCGGCTTTTCCAGTCGCGCGGAGTGGGAAACCAAGGTCGAGACGCCGCAGCTCGATTTCGAGGCGCTGAAGGCGACTCCGGTCGGCAAGCTTCTGACCAAAAGGGACATGCGCAAGCGGCTGGCGCAGGTGTCCGAAACCCAGGTGCGGCGCACCACCTGGCTGATTCCCCTGGGTGCCAGCGAGATCGAGCTGATCCTCGACGAAGGCCGGGTCGTCAGCGACGGCCGGGAGACGCCGATCAGCGAGATCGAGCTGGAGCTGAAGCGCGGCGCGCGGTCCGACCTGTTCACCCTCGCCCAGATGCTGGGCGAGGGGCTGACCCTGCGCATGGGCGTGATGAGCAAATCCGAGCGCGGCTTTCGTCTTCTCGAGGACCGTAACGCGCGCGCCCACAAGGCGGAGAAGGTCAGGCTCGACCCCGGCATGACGATTGGAGAGGCGTTCGCGGTCATCGTCCAATCCTGCCTGCGCCACTTCCGTCTCAACGAGCCGCTGATCGCCAGCGACATGAATGCCGCGGCGCTTCACCAGGCGAGGGTGGCGATGCGGCGGCTCCGGTCGGCGCTGACCCTGTTCCGCCCGGTCCTGATCGATGCGGACTTTCCGCGGCTTCGCTCGGAGCTGCGCTGGTTCACCGACCAGCTCGGCGACGCGCGCAATCTCGACGTGATCCTCGCGACCAAGCCCCGGGAAGGCGTTCAGACGAGCCCCGCCCTGCGCCGGCAGCTGCGGCAACGTCGGAAGGAAGCCTATGCGCGCGTGCAAAGGGCGCTCGCCGAGCCCCGGCTGCCGGCGCTGATCCTCGATCTGGTCGCCTGGAGCGAGGTCGGCGACTGGCGCCATAAGGAAGCGGCGAAGCAGCCGATCCATGCCTTCGCCCAGGCACGGCTCGATCGCGCCTGGAAGCGGGTCCGCAAGCAGGGCAAGGGGCTCGGCGCGCTTGCCGTCGAAGATCGCCATCGCCTGCGCATCGAGATGAAGAAGCTGCGCTACGCGGCCGAGTTCTTCGCCAGCCTCTCTCCCAAGAATCGTCGCCGCCAGCAGAAGCTCTTCGGCGGGCACCTGCGGGACCTTCAGGAGCTGCTCGGCGAGCTCAACGATATCGAGACCAGGCGGCAGCTGGCGCCCGAGCTGTTGGAAGGCGGCGACGGAGCCTTGGAAGGGGAAGTCGCGGGGCTGATCGCCCGCGCCGGGCAGGCTTATGAGGCGATGAGGGCGCTCGGCCCTTACTGGCGCTAGAATGGGAACCGTCACCCCGGGCTCGGCCCGGGGTCCATGAGCACATTGCCGCGACGACAGGTAAGGCCGGTTTCATGGATGCCGGATCAAGTCCGGCATGACGAAAAGCACCCGGATCAGGAGCGCCGAGGCCTTAGCAGCTCGATCGCGTCTTCCGCTGTCGTGAAACCCTGGACGACGAGAGCGCGGACGGCGGCGGCGAGGTTCGGCCAGGTCCGGAAGACCTGATTGGCGATCGCTCCTTCGTCGGCGCCGCAGACGATCAGCCGGCCGACATGGGAGTCGACGGGCAGCGTCTCGAAAACGCCGATCGGGCCCGCGAAACCCTTACCGTCGCAAGTGCCGCATCCGCGCGCCCGATAAACGACCGCCCCCGGCTCGAGGCCCAGCGGCGCGGTGATGGAATTGGACGGCTGTAGGGGAGCTCGGCAGCACGGGCACAACCGCTGGACCAGCCGCTGCGCGAGCACCAGGCGAAGGACGCAGGCGATCGAGAAGGGCTCGATTCCGAAGGCGGCGATGTGGCTGAGAGCAGCGATCGAGTCCGGGGCGTCCAGGGTCGCGAGGACCAGCCGTCCCCGTGCGGTGCGGAGCGCCGCCGCGGTGCGTTCGGGGCTCCCTATGTCGCCGATCGCGAGCGCATCGGGCCTGGCTCTCAAGAGCCCCCTCAGGGTGGTCGCTCGGCCGGAAGCCGGCGGCCCCGCGACCAGGATGAGGCCGCCGGCCTCGTCGAGCGCCGCCTCGAGCGCCGAGCGCGCCGTCCGGGTCATGCCGGCGAAGAAGGGCGGGAGGCCCACCGGGCCCCGTCCGCCCTGTCCGGGAGCGAGCGGGGCGCCGGAACCCCTGGCATGAGCATCGAGGCGCATGGACGGTAGCTACACCGCCAAGGTGACAGGACCGTGGGAGTTTTGTGACAGCCCGGCCGTCAAAAGGGGGAGAATGCGGTTCGTCTAAATTCCTCCCCGCGATTTCGCGGGGAGGGGGACCGCGCGAAGCGCGGTGGAGGGGGTCTTCGGCGGCTGGAAGGACCCCTCCACCAGGCGTTGCCTGGTCCCCCTCCCCGGCAAATGCCGGGGGAGGAATTAAAACTTGAGGCTCATCCCGACGCTGACGGTTCGGCCGACCTTGTAGCTGTTGATGTCGATCCGGTTGTCCTCGAACTCCTGATATTCCTCATAATCCTGGCCGAGCAGGTTGCGCGCCTCGAGCTTGATCTCGGCCTCCTGGCCGAGGAAGCGGATCGCCTCGCGAGCGACGAAATCGAGCCTCAGGCCGGGCCTCTCGACGATGTCGGGCTGCCGAGCGCTACCCTGGATCGGACCGCGTTCGGTGACCCGCTTGCTGGCATAGGTGAGGAGGAAGGTGGCCTGCGACAGGCGGTCGCTATTCTCGATTCCGAACTGGACGTTGGCGAGATGGTCGGACTGGCCGGTGAGCGGCGCTCCGTCCTCGAACAGGAGGTTGGCCGCCACCGGCTGCAGATCGGGTCCGATCACAAGGGTGTCATCCGATCTGATCTTCGACTTTGTGTAGGTGTAATTGCCGATGAGCAGGAGACGCTTGTTGGCGAAGCCCTTGCCGAGTCCGGAGAGCGGCAGATGGGTCTGGAGCTCCGCCTCTACCCCGTAGAGCGTCGCCTGGGGCGCGTTGGCGAAGCCGGTGCGCAGCTGGCCGCCGCCGGCGAAGAAGGCGGCGGATTCGATCGGATTGTCGATCTTCTTGTAGAAGCCGGCGAGGCTGAACCGCTCGCCGCGCCGGAAATAATATTCGTAGCGGGCCTCGGCGTTGGTCAGCCGGCTGTCGGTGAGGAAGGGATTGCCGGTGAACTCCCGGTCCGATTCGAAATCCTGGTAGATTTGCGGCGCGAGCTCGCGAAATTGGGGGCGGGCGATGGTCTTCGACGCATGCAGGCGAAGCTGCATGTTGTCGGCGAAGTTCCAGGTCAAGGTCGCGGCGGGAAGCCAGTAATCGTTGGCGATCCGGGTCGCGGCGGCGCCGGCGGCGCTGGTCAGGACCGTCTCGACCGCCTCCTCGTAACGGACTCCGAACTGCGCTCGAAGCGCCGGACCCGGAAGCTCGATCTCGGCCTGGGCGTAGCCGGCGTGGATCCGAAGTCCCGCCTCGTAGGCGGCGGCCCCTTCAGCACCCGAAATGTCGCGCAGCTGGATGTTGAAATTGTAGATGTTGAAATCGGAAAGCAGATAGTCCGGCCGCTCCTGCGCCACCGCGATCGGGAGGGCGCCGTCCGGCCGGAAATATTGGAACTGGAATCGTGAGGAGTCGCGCCGGCTCTCCGTATAGGCATATCCTGCCGACAGCGTCGTCGGCATCGCGCCGTTCAGCCGGTAGGCGAAGTCGATCCCGCCCGCATGGACGTCCTCGCTGAGGTCGTTGAAGGCGATCGTCGCCGACTGGCCGCCCGAGGTCAGATTGTTCACATAATCGTCGACGTCGCTGAGGCTCTTCGTCGCCGGATTACCGTCGCCCAGATAGGTGTAGCTGATGTCCCGCTCATAAGGGGATTCGCGCTGCGAATTGGCGTAGGTGCCGCGCAGGTCGATGCTGAGATCGCCGAACTTGAACTCGCCGACGAACTGGGTGTCGATCAGCTGCCGCTCGAACCAATAGCTGCTTTGCTCGATGATCGAAGGCGGCAGGTTCGGATCCTGATCCTGGACGCTTCGGTTGAAGCCGGCGGCGAGACGACCCTGCTTCAGCGTGTCGCGGATGAAGAGGTTGGTCCACCTGAGCTTGTGCCTGCCGATCTCGGCGCCGAGGCCCAGCATGGCGTTGACGAGGATCCGGTTGTCGGTGGTGACCCGCCGGAAGCTCGACTGGGGCGTGCCGGCGAGCTCCGGATCGACCGATATCTGCTGGATCGCGTCGCGGGTGCGCCAGCTGTTGCTGTAGCCGACGGCGCCGAGGATTCCGATCCGGGCCCCGAGCAGTCCGAAAGCGGTGCCCGCGCTTAGGTTGCCGCCGAGATTGGGGGCGATGTCGGGGACTCGCTGGAGCAGGGTGGTCGGGGCGTTGACCAGGGCAGCCGCGAAGTCGCGGCGCTGAGCGGCATCGGTGCCGCCGTTGAAAGCGCCGCCGGCGACCGCGCTTCGAAGGCCGGCCGGCATGTCGCGGGTGCCGTCGTCGAAGCCGAGCGGATCGAGCTCGCTGCCGTAATAGGAATAGCCGAAATGGCCGGTCGTCTCGCCGTCCAGCTCGGCCGAGGCTCCGACGGTGAGGAAGGTCTCGTCCGGGATAGAGGTCGTCGTGAGGTTGATGACTCCGCCGCCGAACTCGCCCGGATAATTGACCGAATAGCTCTTCTGGACGAGCGAGCTGGCGATGAGTCCGGTGGGGAAGATGTCGAGCGGGACGACCCGTCGAAGCGGCTCCGGGCTCGGCAGCGGCGAGCCGTTGAGCAGGGCCAGCGAATAACGGTCGCCGAGGCCCCTTACGAAGACGAAGCCGCTGCCGACCACGGAGAGGCCGGTGACTCGCTGGAGCGCACCGGCGATGTCGCCGTCGCCGCTGCGGGCGATGTCCTCGCTGGACAGGACCGAGACCACGGCGGCGGTGTTGCGAAGGACGTTGGGGATGTTGCGGCCGGTGACGATGATCTCCTCGCCCTGGTCCGGCTGTGCGCCGGGCGCCGAGACTTCGATCTCGCCGTCCGGGGAGGACCCCTCCTCCTCCGCCGCTACCGCCGAGTCGGTCTCCGGCGCCGGGGCCGGAGCATCCTGGGCCCAGGCCGCGGCCGGAGAGAAAGCCGTGGAAAGCAGCAGCAGGCTCGCCAGGCGGAGTGGCTTCGGCATCGTCAATTTACCCCCGGTGCGGTCAGGAACGGGGGCGGCGGCGCGCCGCCGCCCCGGGAAGGTCGGCTCGGATCAGGAGGTGGGAATGGCGGTGCAATTGCCGCTTCCGCTGAAATTCGCGTAGCCCGAATTGCAGGTCCAGCCGGCGAACCATGTGTCGGAGGCGTTGCGGACCGCGCCGATCCAGGAAACCGCCTCGAACCGGTTCGGGGCGGCCGCGTTGGCGGTCGCGAACTGGTCGTTGTTGAACGGAGTCGGATCGGTCGCCGGCACGCCCGTTTCGTTGGCGCCGTTGACGAAGACGTTGGCCAGGCTGGAGGTGAAGGCCGAGTTGTTGCCGTTCGTGCCCGAGCCGAAGATCGCCTGAATCTCGGCCACGGTGACGTTGGCATCGTCCCGGAAAGCCGTGGGACAGGCGAGGACGACCGAGCGGAAGACGGGCGGGCCGACGTCCTGAAGCGCCGCGTCGGTCGCCCGGACGGTGGTTCCGCCCGTCGCGTCGACGTCGAGGCAGGCGGCGGGGCCGACGACGACGCTGTTGAGAAGCGCATAATCGGTGCCGCCGCGGAGCAGGATCGTGTTGCCGCCCTGGACAGTGCTGCGCTGGACGAAGGTGGCGTTGGAGACCCGCGTATATTGGCGCGGCAGGGCGTCCTCGTTGCCGTTCGAATCGGCTTCGATCATCGAATCGCCGTTCTGGGCGTCGCGCTGGACTCCGATCACGAACTGGATCGTTCCGCGATAGCCGAGATCGGTGTCGAGCCCGTCGTCGTCGGCGCCGCTGACGACGATATGCTTCGCGTTCACCCGGCCGCCGAAAATCTCGATCCCGTCGTCGGAGCTGTTGTGGATCTGGATATGGTCGATCGTCGTATTGCTTCCGACGCCGCCCATGGTGAGGCCCTGAAGCTCGTTGCCCGGAGCGATGGCGAAGCCGGAATAGCGTATCTGAACGAAGCGCATCGTGCCGCTATTGTCGGTCGCGACATTGCCGCCGTAGAAGGAGCCGGTCGTGCCCTCGATCACCTGCTGGCAATTGGCCGAGCCGCCCGCGACGGCGGTGTTGCAGTCGCTGATCGGCGCGCGGCCGAGCAGGATGACGCCGCCCCACAGGCCCTGGGTCGAGTCGGTCGCGGTGCCCTCGACATTGGCCCGGGCGGTGAAGATGATCGGCTGGGCCGCGCTTCCGACGGCATTGATCCGCGAGCCCCGGTTGATCACCAGATAGTCGTTGCCCGACGAGCCGAAGATGGTGACCCCGGCCTGGATGGTGAGGGTCACGGCGTCGCCGCCGGCAAGCGAGCCGTCGCCGCCGACGTCGGTGCCGACATTGACCGGACCGGCGATCGAATAGACGACGCCCGGAAGCTTCTGCACGGTGTAATCGTCGCTGATCCGGCCCGACAGCTCGCAATTGCGGAAGGCGGTGGCGATGATCCCGCGGTCGACGCTGCCCTGCGGACAGCCCGCGGCCGGCGTGCCGTTGCCGGGCGGCGGCGGCGGGGGCGGCGGCGCCGGAGGGCCCGGGACGGGAATGACGATCGTCCCCTCGCCGGGCGAGGCGACTCCGCCGGGTCCGCAGGCGGCGAGCGGGATCAAGGTCGTAAGCAGAAGGATCGAGCGGAGACGAAGCATCTAAAACCCCCTTTAGGATCGGCTGAAGGCAACCCGCTTCTGGTGCGAGTCTGTTCGAGCCCGGCCTAGGGAAATTCTGTGATAGTCATGTGACAAAACGCGACACGATGCGCCATTTTTGTGGACTGAATATTATGACTTATCGTTCACATAGGTGACATATTATTGTCATAGCCGTGCGCAACTCTAAAGTATTGCCCGCATCTTCTTGCCGTTCCTCACGAAAACGAACTCGGTCTTCGCCGCATTGCCCATTTGCCAGGCGAGCTCGCTCATCCTTTCCTCGTCGAGCTGGCTTCCGTTGACGCTCGTGATGACGTCGCCCGGCCGGAGGCCGGCGCGGATCAGCCGGGGCAGGCTTTCGCCGGGCCTGAGCGCGTAGCCGCCGATTCGGTTGTTCGCCATGACCGGCTTCAGGATGTTGCGAAGGACCGCGGCCTCGATCTTCTGCTCCGCTTCGGCGGGCAGGGCGGCGGCCGGTTTCGCCGAGCCTCCCGTCCCGTAGCGGCTGAGCTCGAGCCGGATCCCTTGGGTGCCGTTCCGAAGGACGGCAAAATCGACTCCGACCTCGGCAAGCCTGAGGCCGGGGCGATAGTCACGCCCCACGACCACCACACGCTGTCCGCCGAGCCGCGATCCGATGATCGCCGCGGCGCTCCGGCTCGCCCCGCTGACTCCGTAGAGAATGAGGCCGTCGGTCGAGACCATCGGCACCGCCGGCGCGGGCGTCCGGGGGAAAGGGATGGCGGGAGCCGCGGGCGGCGGGGGCAGTTGCGCCGGCGCTCGAGCGGCGGGCGACTCCGGTATCCAGGCCCAGGAGGCGGCGACCGCGGCGGCGAGGCCGGCGATCCCGGCCCCTTGAGCTACGCGCCCCATTTCAGGCCTCGGCGTCGAGCGCGTAGCCGGCCGACCTGACGGTGCGGATGAGGTCGTCCTTGCCGGGCGTGTTGATCGCCCGGCGAAGCCGCCGGACATAGACGTCGACGGTCCGGGCCTCGATGTCGCTGTCCCGCCCCCAGACGGCGTCGAGCAGCCGCTCGCGGGAGAAGACGTGGCCGGGATGCTCGAGGAAGTGGCGCAGAAGCTTGAACTCGGTCGGCCCGACCGCGACCGCCGTGCCGCCGCGCCGCACCTTGTACGAGGCCATGTCGAGCTCGAGGTCGCCGACGCTGAGCACCATTCCGGCCAGCGCCGGCCGCAACCGGCGAAGCACGGCGCGGATCCGGGCGGTCAGCTCGGGAGGACTGAAGGGCTTGGTGACATAATCGTCGGCGCCGGTCTCGAGCCCGCGCACCCGGTCGGCCTCCTCGCCCCGGGCGGTGAGCATGATGATCGGCAGATTGGACGATCCGGACGTTCGCCGAAGCCGGCGACAGACCTCGATCCCGGAAAGCTCCTCGAGCATCCAGTCGAGGATGACGATGTCGGGCGGCGATTCCGACGCGAGCAGCAAAGCTTCCTCGCCGCTCGGCGTGCTGACGACGTCGAAGCCCTCCTTCTCGAAGGTGAAGCGAAGCAGCTCGACCATGGCCGGATCGTCTTCGGCGAGGAGCAATCGGGTCTTGGTTGAGGGCATGGGTCCTGCTTTCGTTCGTCGCCCCATGAAGTGCGCCACTTTCATGACAGGCGTGTGAAAGCCTTGCGCCCTGCCCACGCATCGGTCCGGCAAGGATTGACCCTCCGGCGGCCGGGGTGGCAGGCTCGGGGTTTCAGGGGCGGGGGAAACGCGCTTGGCCAATCGACCGTCCGACCGGGATGAACCCCTGGTCCACATCGTCGACGACGACGAATCGCTCGCGGCCGGGCTCAAGAGCCTGTTCCGGTCGGTCGGCCTCGAATCGCGGGCCTACGGCTCGGCCGCCGACTTCTCGGCCGCGCCCAGGCCCGACCGTCCCGGCTGCGTCGTCCTCGACGTCCGCCTTCCCGGAATCAGCGGCCTCGATTTCCAGGCGCAGCTGGCCGAGCACGGCATCAGGCTTCCGATCGTCCTGATGACCGGCCATGGCGACATCCCGATGACGGTGCGCGGCATGAAGGCGGGCGCGATCGATTTCCTCGCCAAGCCGTTTCGCGACCAGGACATGCTGGACGCGGTCGCGACGGCGATCGATCGCGACCGCCAGCGCCTCGGCAGGGACCGCGACATGGCCGATCTCAGGGCCCGGTTCGAGACCCTGTCTCCCCGCGAGCGGCAGGTGATGATCCTGGTCGCGGCGGGCCGGATGAACAAGCAGGCCGCCGGCGAGCTCGAGCTCAGCGAGATCACGGTCAAGATCCATCGCGGCTCGGCCATGCGCAAGATGAGCGCTCGCACCCTGCCCGATCTGGTCCGGATGGCCGAGGCGCTGGGGCTTCGGCCGGGCTGAGCCGCGATCCATACGCACGTATGATGTCCCGACGCCCGAAATTCTGGAAAAGCATGCCTGGAGAGGAACTTGAAGCCGTGGTGACTTCGGAGCGATTCGTATCGATCGTGGAGGATGATTCGTCGCTTCGCGAGGCGCTGGTCGGGCTGTTGCGCTCGCACGGCTATTCGGCTCGGGGCTTCGCCAATGCCGAGGATTATCTGGCCGTCAGGGACGGGCTCTGCGGCTGCGTCATCAGCGACATCTCCATGCCCGGTCTGAGCGGCCTGGAGCTGTCCGACCGGCTTCGCGAAATGGGCTATTTCGTGCCGATGATCATGATCACGGCCCGCGCCGAGCCGGCGCTCGAGCAGCAGGCCCGTGACCGCGATATCGTCTGCCTGCTCAGGAAGCCGTTCGCGGCCGACGCCCTGATGGATTGCGTGGAGCGTGCGCTCGCCGCATGATCCGCCAGGCCTATGCGCCCGGAGAAGCCGAATGGATGCGCCGCTCTGGGTCGAGAATGCCGAGATCCTCGACCTCGTCCATGACAGCATCATCGTGCGCGACATGGGCGGGCGGGTCGTCCAGTGGAACGCGGCCGCCGAGGCGCTCTACGGCTGGACCCGCGAGGAAGCTTCGGGCCGGGACCTGCACGATCTGTTGCGCTGCGGCGATCCGGCGCTGCTTCCGGCGTTCGAGGCAAGGCTGCTCGCCGAAGGCACCTGGGAAGGCGAGCTGTGCCGGACCACCCGCGACGGCGCGGAGACGTGGATAGACCTGCGCTGGTCGCTCCAGCGCGACTCCGAAGGCCGGCCGACCTGCATCGTCGAGACCGGGCGCGACGTCACCGCCAGGCGCGCCGCCGAGGAAGCCGCGCGCCTGACGGAATATCGCTACCGCAACCTCTTCCAGGCCATGTCGGTCGCCTTTTTCGAAGTCGATTTCACCGGAGTCGGCGCCTTGCTGATCCCGCTTCGGGAAAAGGGCGTCGATCTGCGCGCCCACCTTGCCGCCCATCCCGACCTGGTGCGCGAGGCGATGCGGCTGGCGCGGGTGCTCGACGTCAACGACAAGACCCTCTCGCTGTTCGGCGCTGGCTCGCGCGACGAGATAATCGGCGGCGGAGTCGAGCCCTTCTGGCCCGACGAAAGCCTGGCGGTGTTCGGCGAAGCTTTGGTCGAGACGTTCGAGAAGAAGCCGCATCTGATCACCGAGACGCGCCTGCGCGACCTTCACGGCGGAACGCTCGACGTGCTCTTCACCGTCTCCTGGTCGCCGGAAAGCCGAAGGCGCGGAATCCTCCTCATCGGAATCATCGACGTCAGCGACCGAAGGCGCGCCTTCGAGGCGCTTCAGCGAAGCGAGCGTCGATACCGGAGCCTGTTCAACTACATGCCCATCGCCTTGTGGCAGCTCGAATCGACCCAAATGCGCGAGATGTTCGACAATCTGGCGAGCCAGGGCATCACCGACCTGCGCGGCTGGGCCGAGGACCACCCGGAGTTCGTCGAGGAAGCGCAAAGGTCGCTGGCCGTCACCGAGGCGAACGAGCAGACCCTGAAGCTGTTCGGCGCTTCCGACCGCGACACCCTGCTCGCTCTGATGCCGAGCCTCTGGGTCGACCGGGGCGACTATGCGGAGGCGGCCGCCGCCCGGCTCTCCGGCGCCCAGAGCTACAGCGCGGAAGGCGCGATCAGGACGGTCGACGGCCGTCGGGTCGAGATCCAGTTCAGCGTGGCCTTCGCCGACCCCGGAAATCCCGAAAGCTTGAACATGGTGGGGGCGGTGGACATCTCCGAAAGCAAGCGCGCCACCGCGGCCCTGGCGCAGCTACAGTCGGACTTCGCGCATGCGGCCCGGGTGGCGACGCTCGGCGAGCTCACCGCGTCGATCGCTCACGAGGTCAACCAGCCGCTCGCGGCCATCGTGACCAACGGCGAGGCAAGCCTGCGCTGGCTGACCCGGGCCGAGCCGGACGTCGAGGAGGTCCGAATCCTGACGAGCCGGATGGTGGCGGACGCCCGCCGCGCCGCCGACATCATCGCCCGGGTCCGCGCCATGGCCGCGCACCAGGCGCCGGCTCTGGCGTCCTCCGACGCCAATGCGCTCGTCGAGCAGTCGCTCGGCTTCCTTCGCCACGAGCTGGCGGCGAACGGAGTGACGGTCGCGGTGGATCTGGCCCCGGACCTCCCCGCGATCCGGGTCGACCGAACCCAGATCCAGCAGGTGCTCGTCAATCTCGCGATCAACGCGGTCCAGGCGATGACCCAGGCGGGCATTGTCCGGCCGGCGCTCGCCTTGCGCACCGCCGGCACGGATCGCGGCGGAGTGCGGATCGAAGTCGAGGACAACGGCCCGGGCGTCGCCGCGGACTGCGTCGCCCGGCTGTTCGACAGCTTCTTCACGACCAAGCCGGGCGGCCTTGGCATCGGCCTTTCGCTGAGCCGCTCGATCGTCGAGGCGCATGGCGGCGAGATCGCGTTCGCCGATACCGGCGGCGGCGCGCGCTTCGTCTTCACCCTGCCCGGCGCCGAAGCCGGGGCGCCGGTCCCTCGGGCCGATCATACGAAAGTATAGGCCCTCCTTCCCAACGTAGAATGGCCGCCCGTCACGCCGGGCGGCATTCATCGATCGAGGGCCGCGTCCGGCCCGCTCACGGAGAGGAATGGCGATGACCAAGACCGTCGTGCTGATCCACGGTGCCTGGCTCAACTCGAAGAGCTGGGAAGGCTTCAAGGCCCGCTACGAAGCGAAGGGCTTCACCGTCGTCGCCCCCGACTGGCCCTATGACGACCGCGAGCCGGCCGAATTGCGCGAATCGCCGCGGCCGGAGCTGGCGAGAAGCGGCCAGCGCGACGTCCTGGCCCATCTCGAGCGGATCATCCGCGCCCTTCCCGAAGAGCCGATCCTGATCGGCCATTCCGCCGGAGGCACCTTCGTCCAGCATCTCCTGGATCGCGGCCTCGGCGTGGCCGGGGTCGCCATCGACCCCGCGCCGACTCCCGGAGTCCCGCTTGGGCCGCACGCCATCGTCTCGACGCTTCCGATCTTCCTCGACCCGCTGAGCTGGCGCAAGACCAAGACCATGTCGCGGCGCTTCTTCCGCAACCGCTTCGCCCAGACCGCGGCGAAGGACCGGGCCGACGCCCTCTACGACCGCTACATCGTCCCGACCGCCGGCCGGATCTATTGGGACGGCATCGTCAACAAGATCCGGATCGACTGGACGAACCCGGCGCGCGCGCCCCTGCTCCTGATCGGCGGCGGGAAGGATTTGATCGCCGATGCCGGCATGACCCGGAAGATATATCGCCGTCAAAGCCGGGCGCCGTCGCTCACCGAGCTTCACATCTTCCCCGGCCGATCGCACTGGACCTGCATGGATCCCGGCTGGGAAGAGGTGGCCGATCTCGCGCTCGACTGGGCGGTCCGCCACCAGCGCCCGCCCGCGACCGCGCCCGTCATCGCCGCGCAGGCGGCCTGACCGCCATCGCCACCCCCACCCTTCGAAGCGAGGAAACCGAGATATGCCCACGATCACCACCCGCGACGGCGCCGAGATCTTCTACAAGGATTTCGGCACCGGGCAGCCGATCCTCTTCGCCCATGGCTGGCCGCTGAGCTCCGACGCCTGGGACAATCAGCTGCTCTTCTTCGGCGAGCGCGGCTTCCGGGTCATCGCTCACGACCGGCGCAGCCACGGCCGGTCGACCCAGACGTGGGACCGCAACGACATGGACAATTACGCCGACGACCTCGCGGAGCTGATCAAGGCCCTCGACCTTCGCGAGATCGTCCTCGTCGGTCATTCCACCGGCGGCGGCGAGGTCACCCATTATGTCGGCCGGCACGGTACGGAGCGGGTCGCGAAGCTTGTGCTTCTCGAGGCGGTGCCGCCGCTGATGGCGAAGACCCCGGCCAACCCGAGCGGCCTGCCGATCGAGGCCTTCGACGGGATCCGTGCGGGCGTGCGCGCCAACCGCTCCCAATTCTACCGCGACCTCACCCTTCCCTTCTACGGCTACAACCGCGAGGGCGCCCAGATCTCCGAGGGCCTGCGCGAATCGTTCTGGCTGATGAGCATGCAGGGCGGCATCAAGGGCCAGCATGACTGCATCCATGAATTCTCCGAGGTCGACTATTCGGACGATCTGAGGCGCGTCGACGTGCCCACCCTGATCGTCCATTGCACGGACGACCAGATCGTGCCGATCGACGCCGCCGCGCGCGCCGCGGTGAAGCTGGTGCCGAACGGCCGGGCGACGCTCACCGAGATCGAGGGCGGCAATCACGGTTATGCCCAGACCGATCCGGACTCTTTCAACGCTCTGCTGCTCGACTTCATCGCGAGCAACAAGGCCGCCGAAGCGCCGGCCCTGGTGGCGGAGCCGACCCTGGCATGACCGTGCCCGACGACCTGAACTGGCCGCGACGGCGTTTCCTGGGCGTGGCAGCCGCGGCCGCGGGTCTGAGCGGCCTGCCCGCGAGCGGATCGGGTGCGTTTCCACCCGTTTCTGGCGAACCGACGCCGCTGCCCCGGCCGCCGTTCGGCCGACTTCGTCAGATCGATGCCGGCCTCCTCAACATCGGCTATATCGAGGCCGGCCCGGCCGCGGGCCGGCCCGTCATATTGCTGCACGGCTGGCCCTACGATATCCACAGCTTCGCCGAGGCGGCCCCCCTTCTGGCGGCCACGGACCACCGCGTCATCATTCCCTATCTGCGCGGGTACGGCACCACGTCCTTTCGCTCGGGCGAGGCGGTCCGCAACGGCCAGCAGGCGGCTTTTGCCGCCGACGTCGTCGCCCTGATGGACGCGCTCGGCATCGCCCAGGCGGTCATCGCCGGCTTCGACTGGGGCGCTCGCACCGCCAATATCGTCGCGGCGCTGTGGCCGGAACGCTGCCGGGCGATGGTTTCGGTGAGCGGCTATCTGATCGGAAGCCAGGCGGCCAACCAGGCGCCTTTGCCGCCAGGCGCCGAGCTCAGCTGGTGGTATCAATTCTACTTCGCCACCGAGCGCGGCCGCCGCGGCTATGAGGCCAACCGGGACGACTTCGCCAAACTGATCTGGCGGACGGCATCGCCGAAATGGAATTTCGACGAGGCGGCGTTCGAGCGGTCGGCGCGGGCCTTGCGGAACCCCGATCATGTCGCGATCGTCGTTCACAATTATCGCTGGCGGCTCGGTCTTGCCGAAGGCGAAGCACGCTATGCTCCGGTGGAGCAGCGGCTCGCCGCGATGCCCGACATCACGGTTCCCGCGGTCACGCTGCAGGGCGACGCTGACGGCGCGCCGCATCCGGAGCCGGCCGCCTATGCGAGCAAATTCCGCGGCCGATACGTGCATCGGCCAGTCGAGGGCGGTATCGGCCACAATCTGCCCCAGGAGGCGCCAAGGGCGTTCAGCGACGCCGTTCGCGAGGCGGCCAGTTATGCGTGATCGGATCCGGCAAACCGGCTGACAGGAGGAGATGATGGCAAATCGGAGTTTTCTCGGCAGCGTAACGGCAGCGCTCGGCGCCGCTATCGGCGGCGCTCGCGAGCCCGACGAGGCGGACGCGCCGGAGACTTTCGAGGTGGACAGGAGCGCCGAGGAATGGCGCTCCCTCCTCACTCCGGAGCAATATCGGGTCCTTCGCGAATCGGGGACCGAGCGCGCCGGAAGCTCGCCGCTCGACCGGGAATATCGGCACGGGACGTTCGTCTGCGCGGCCTGCGCGCTTCCGCTCTTCGCCTCCGAAGCGAAGTTCGACAGCGGCACCGGCTGGCCCAGCTTCTTCGAGCCGATCGAGAACGCGGTCCGGACCCGGCGGGACCGTGGCTTCTTCGGGCCGCAGACCGAGGTGCATTGCCGGCGCTGCGGCGGCCATCTCGGCCACGTCTTCGACGACGGCCCGCCTCCCACCGGCCAGCGTTATTGCATGAACGGTGTGGCCCTCGACTTCGTGGCGGCATAAGAGCCGCGAATGACGGCCGAACCGACCCCTTCGATCCGGGACACTCGCGACGCCCAGATGTTCCTGACGCTGACTCAGGCCGAGGTCGAGCGGCTGCGCCGGTTCGGCGAGAAGCGGCGCTACGGCGAAGGCGACGCGCTGGTCCGGGTCGGCGAGACCGGCCACGGCCTCTACCTCGTTCTTTCCGGCGCGGTCGAGATCAGCCGGCGCGACGGCGACTCGCATATCCCGATCGTCACGCACCGGACCGGCCAGTTCCTCGGCGAGCTCGCCCAGCTGTCCGGCCGGCCGGCGCTGGTCGACGCCCGGGCCCTGGAGGAGACCGAGGTGCTCGCCATCCCGCCGCATCGCCTGCGCGCGCTGCTCGCCGCCGAGGCGGTGATCGGCGAGCGGATCATGCGGGCGCTGATCCTCCGGCGGGTGGGCCTGATCGAGACCGGCGCCGGCGGCCCGGTGATCGTCGGCGAGGAGAGCGATGCCGACGTCCTTCGCCTCGAGAATTTCCTGTCGCGCAACGGGCATCCGCACAGCCGGCTCGACCCGTCGGCGGACGAATGCGCCCGGGCGCTGATCGAGCGATTCCATGTCACGCCCGAGGAGCTTCCGATCGTGCTCTGCCCGGGCGGCCAGCTGCTTCGCAATCCGACCGAAGCGGCCCTCGGCCGCTGCATCGGCCTGGTCCGGGCGATCGATCCCGACCGGCTTTACGACCTGGTCGTCGTCGGCGCCGGGCCGGCGGGGCTGGCCACCGCCGTCTATGCCGGCTCGGAGGGGCTGTCCGCGCTGGTCGTCGACTGCCGCTCGTTCGGCGGGCAGGCGGGGGCCTCGGCGCGGATCGAGAATTATCTCGGATTCCCGACCGGAATCTCCGGAATGGCCTTGATGGCGCGCGCGTTCAACCAGGCGCAGAAGTTCGGAGTGGAGATGGCGATCCCCGACGAGGCGGTCCGGCTCGAAGGCGGGGAGGGCGATTTCACCTTGCGGCTCGACGACGGCGAATCGGTCCGAGCCCGGGCGGTGGTGATCGCGACCGGCGCCCGCTACCGCCGTCTCGACGTCGCCGATCTCGACGCCTTCGAAGGAACGACCGTCCATTATTGGGCCTCGCCGCTCGAGGCGAAGCTCTGCGAAGGCCGCGAGATCGCGCTCGTCGGCGGCGGCAATTCGGCCGGCCAGGCGGTCGCCTATCTCGCCGAGCAGGCATCGCGGGTGACGCTCGTCGCCCGCCGGCCGCTCGAGGAGACGATGTCCGCCTATCTGGTCGAGCGGCTGAACGGCCTCGCCAATGTCGAGATCGTCACCGGCGCCGAGATCAGCCGGCTCGAGGGGGATTCCGGCCGGCTCGAGGCGATTAGCTGGCGCGACCGGCGCGGCGGCGGCGAAATCCGGCGCGAGGTCTGCCACCTGTTCCTGTTCATCGGCGCCGACCCGAATACCGACTGGCTTCGGCCGGCGGGGCTTGAGCTCGACCAGGGCGGCTTCGTCCTGACCGGAACGTCGTGCACGCGCGACCGGCTCCCGCTGGAGACCAGCCGCCCCGGCATATTCGCCGTCGGCGACGTTCGCTCGGGCTCGGTCAAGCGCGTCGCCTCGGCGGTCGGCGACGGCGCCCAGGTCGTCGCGGCGCTCCACGCCTTCCTCGCGCGCCGCGCCGAAGCCGGCGCGGAGATGCCGCTGCTGGCGACGGCCTGATGGCCGGGACGGTGAGGGCGCTCGGATTCGCGGGCAGCCTTCGGGCGGGCTCGCTGAACCGGGCGCTGCTTCGCGCCGCGGTCGAGCTCGCGCCCGCCGATCTCGCCATCGAGACGTTCGATATCGCCGGGATTCCGCTCTACGACGGCGACGTCGAGGCCCAAGGCGATCCCGGGTCCGTCGCGGCGTTCAGGGCCGCGCTCCGTGCCGCCGACGGGGTGCTGATGGCGACTCCCGAATATAATCACGGCGTTCCCGGAGTGATGAAGAACGCGGTCGACTGGGCGTCGCGGCCGCCGGGCGATTCGGCCCTTGCCCGACGGCCGGTGGCGATCATCGGCGCCTCGCCCGGAATCACCGGCACCGCCCGGGCCCAGAGCCAGCTCCGCCAGGCCTTCGAGTTCACCGACAGCCCCTGCATGGCCCAGCCCGAGCTGCTCGTCTTCCGGGCGCACGAGAAGTTCGATTCCGAAGGCCGACTCACGGACGAGGCGACGCGCGCCCACCTCGCCAAATTCCTCGCGGCGTTCCGCGACTGGATCCTTCGGACGGGGGCGGTCTGAGACGCGGTCTCATACCAACGTATAGCCGCAGTCACCGCATGTAGGATGGGCCGCCGGAACCGCGCAGGCCATGGTCCGGACAGCCCCGCGAACAATCAGGAGAAGGATGATGGCCAGGCCCATGTCGGCGATCGCCATGCTGGCCTTGAGCCTTGCCGCATTTCTCCCGGCGAGCGCCTCCGCTGCCGAGGGCGATACGTCCGTCCGGCCGTTCCGCGCCGATGTGCCGGAGGCGGCGGTGGCCGATCTTCGCCGGCGGCTTCGGGCGACGCGCTGGCCCGACAAGGAGACGGTCGGCGATTCCTCGCAAGGCGCCCAGCTGGCGAAGGTCCAGGCGCTCGTCCGCTATTGGGGGACCGGTTACGACTGGCGCAAAGCCGAAGCCAGGCTGAACAGCTTCCCGCAATTCACGACCCGGATCGACGGCGTCGACATCCATTTCATCCACGTCAGGTCGAAGCATCCGAACGCGATGCCGCTGATCGTCACTCATGGATGGCCGGGCTCGGTCTTCGAGCAGATCAAGCTCATCGGCCCGCTTACCGACCCGACCAGGTTTGGCGGCCGCGCCGAGGATGCGTTCGACGTCGTGATCCCCTCCCTCCCCGGCTTCGGCTTCTCCGGCCGTCCGACCGAGGCGGGATGGGACCTGGACCGGATCGGCAGCGCCTGGGCCGTCCTCATGAAGCGGCTGGGCTATGCGCGCTACGTCGCCCAGGGCGGAGACTGGGGGGCGGGCGTCGTCGCGGCGATGGGGCGGCAGGCGCCGGCGGGCCTGCTCGGAATCCACAGCAACTTCCCGGCCGTGATCACGGCCGAGGTCGCCGCGGCGGTCGGCGGCGACAAGGCCGCTCTGGCGGCGCTTTCCGAGAAGGAACGCTCGGCCGTCGACGATCTCGGCGCCTATGTGCAAGGCGGGGGTCGTTCCTATCTGGTCATGATGAGCGCCCGGCCGCAGGCGGTCGGCTACGGCATGACCGACTCTCCCGCCGGCCTCGCGGGGTGGATGCTCGTCCATTCGGGCTTCGGCAAATGGAGCTACGGCTCGGATCCGGAGCAGTCGCCGACGCGCGACGACGTGCTCGACAATTTCTCGCTCTACTGGCTGACGAACACCGCCGCCTCGTCGGCAAGAATCTACTGGGAGAATCGCAAGGTCAGCCTGCTCAATGCGGCCGACCAGAAGAGCGCCGAGATCTCGGTCCCGGTCGCTGTCACGGTGTTCCCGGACGAGGTCTTTCGCGCCCAGGAGGCCTGGGCCCGGCGCGCCTTCCCCAGGCTGATCTACTTCAACGAGGTCGACCGGGGAGGGCATTTCGCCATGTGGGAGCAGCCGGAGCTGTTCGCACGGGAGCTCAGGGCGGCGTTCAGGCCGCTTCGCTGAATCTGCGAGGGCGGCGGCCGGGCGGTGCCGCCGTGCTCCGAATGCCAGCCGCCCGGGTGAGTCCGCTTCCACCTTCCCGATCGAGGAGAGCCGAGATGACAAACCATAGCGATACCCTCGCCCCCACCGCGCGGCCGACGGAAACCGCCCCTGAACCTCCCGCCGCCGCGGCGCCGGCCGTGATCGAGATCGTCGGCAACCCGGCGATCCGCCCGTTCCAGTTCCACGCGACCGACGCGCAGCTGGCGGACCTGCGCCGGCGCATCGCGGCGACGATCTTTCCCGAGCGGGAGACCGTCCCCGACGCCTCGCAGGGCGTCCAGCTGGCGACGATGGAGAAGCTCGCCCGCTACTGGGCGGAGGATTATGACTGGCGCAAATGCGAGGCCCGGCTGAACGCTTTGCCCAATTTCCTCACCGAGATCGACGGGCTCGACATCCACTTCATCCACGTCCGCTCGCGCCACCAAAACGCGCTTCCGATCATCATCACCCATGGCTGGCCGGGCTCGATCGTCGAGCAGCTCAAGATCATCGGTCCGCTGACCGATCCGACGGCCCATGGCGGCACCGAGGCGGACGCCTTCGACGTCGTCATCCCGTCGATGCCGGGCTACGGCTTCTCCGGCAAGCCGACCGCGGCAGGCTGGAACCCGCCGCGGATCGCCAATGCATGGATCACCCTGATGAGGCGGCTCGGCTACACCCGCTTCCTGGCGCAGGGCGGCGACTGGGGTGCGTTGATGACCGAGCTGCTCGGCACCATCGCGCCTCCGGAGCTGGTCGCGATCCACACCAACATGCCCTCCACCGTGCCGCCGGAAATCTACGAGGCGCTGCGCGCCGGCGAGGGCCCGCCGCCCGGCCTCACGGACGACGAACGCCACGCCTTCGAACGGCTCGATCTCTTCTTCACCCACGGCCTGGCTTATGCCCAGGAGATGGGGAAGCGACCGCAGTCGCTGTACGGGATCGCGGATTCCCCGATCGGGCTCGCCGCCTGGTTCATGGACCACGACATCAGCAGCTACGAGATGATCGCCCGGACCTTCGACGGGGAGCCCGAAGGCCTGACCCGCGACGATGTGCTCGACAACATCACGATAACCTGGCTGACCAATACGGCCGTCTCCGGAGCGCGGCTCTATTGGGAGGCGCTGCCGCGCACTTCGTCGGGCTTCGGCATCGAGCGCAACAACGTGCACTTCTTCGAGCCGTTCGGAGTCAAGGTCCCAATCGCCGTGAGCGCCTTTCCCGACGAGCTCTACCAGGCGCCGCGAAGCTGGGCGGAACGCACCTATCCCAAGCTCATCCATTACAATCGCCTTCCCAAAGGCGGCCATTTCGCCGCTTTCGAGCAGCCGGAGCTGCTGGTGAGCGAGCTGAGGACCGCGTTCAGGTCGCTTCGCTGAGTCGCGGGAAGCGGGCGGTGCCGTTCCGGTGCCGCCCGCTTCCGCCACCGCGCAGGCAAGAGGAGAAAGGTCATGATCAGCCGGCCAATCCTGGCGACCGCCATGTTCGCCGCCGCGACGGCGGTGCTCGCGCAGACGGCTCCGCGGCCCTGGCCGGGCATCTCGCGGACCGATCTCCAGAGGCACGACCTCAGCATCCCCGGCCGAGAGATGATTCAGGTCCGGGTCGACTTCCAGCCGGGCGCGGCGGCGCCCGCGCACCGGCATCCGGGCGAGGAGATCGTCAACATGCTCGCCGGATCCCTCGAATACCGGCTCGAGGGCAGGCCGGCGGTAACGCTCCGGGCCGGCGACGTCCTGTTCATCCCGTCCGGAGCGGTCCATTCGGTAAGGAATGTCGGCGACGACAGCGCGTCCGAGCTCGCCACCTACCTGGTCGCGAAGGGCAGGCCGCTCATCGTGTCGGACGACCGGCCGCCGAAGCCCTGAGGCCTGTGGACGTCCGCTTTGTCCTGACGCGGCGGGCGGCAGATGCTAACAGGACCTCCGGTCGGGCCTGATCAGGGGGGAACCGGAGCTGGGACTTGCGTCGAACCTCCGCTTCCGACCCATTGCGGACGTTTGAGCAAGCGCGGATGGAATGACCGGGTTGCGCCAAAACCGGGCGAGAGAGCCTTCATTCGTCTCGCCTGAGACCGGCCGGTTCGCTGTTGGCGCCGCCGTCTGTGTTTTCCTCGCGGTCAATTGCGGCCGCAGGAGAAAATGAGATGGGACCAGCCGAACCGACTTCAATGCGCTCACCATGTCGCCGTCTGCTATCAACGTCATACGGGCGCCCAGCACATCAATGGGCCAATGGTCCAGCATGCGAATAGGCTGCTTCAAGTGGACCGTACAGCGCGCGATCATCCTAGAAATCTCCGGCGCCACCGTCCGAACGCAACCCTTCAACCTCGCGGACGTGGTGCAAAATCGGTGGTTCGCCGACTGCCGGTTTCGGGAAATAGGCCACTCCGCCGAACGGCCATATGTGGCGCATAGCGGACATTCCTTTTTCCCGAAGGCAGTTGGCTCCCGCAGTCAGCGCCCAGGGGGACCCGCCGGTTGGAGAATGCCGCCGGCCATCCTGCCCTCGGCGTCGAGCGCGGCCGACATCATCACCTCGCCGTTGGCGAACACCAAATTGTAGGCGTCGTCGCCCCTCGCGCCGCGCCCGCGGAAAGTCACCGACTTCAGCTCGCCCAGCGAGCTGAACATGCGATGTGTCATGGGCAGGTCCCGGCGGACGACTTCGGCGAACTGCGGAGAGAGCTTGTCGTAGTCAGGCGAGCCGCTCGCCAGCCCGGCAACAAGCCTTCGCAAGGCAGCCTCGGTCCCGGCCGTCGGCTCTCCAGGCGTCCCCACCGGTTGAAGAATGCCTCCGGCCATCCTGCCCTCGGCATCGAGCGCGGCCGACATTATCACCCCGCCGTTGGCGAACACCAGGTTGTAGACGTCGTCGCCAATCTCGCCGCGCCCGCGGAAAGTCACCGACCTCAGCTCGCCCATCGAGCTGAAGAGGGGCTGCGTCGTGGGCAGGTCCCGGCGGACGACTTCGGCGAACCGCGGAGAGAGCTTGTCGTAGTCGGGCGAGCCGCTCGCCAGCCCGGCGACAAGGCTCCGCAAGGCAGCCTCGGTGCCGGCAGTCGGCACGGAG
>Ga0190275_10000373_pt1 | contig 41369 bp, 67 predicted proteins | sample Popmic550T_FD_133745 | JGI IMG/M metagenome (GOLD analysis project Ga0190275, IMG submission 133745) | Populus adjacent soil microbial communities from riparian zone of Yellowstone River, Montana, USA - 550 T | ecosystem: Environmental > Terrestrial > Soil > Riparian zone > Trees stand | place... | reverse complement strand
AGCTTCCGCGGAGACTCTCAAAGCGCTTAGCTAAAGATTATCACCAAAAAGTAGATTACGCAACCTTTAAACCAACTATTTTTCGGTAGGCACCCCGGAGGTGGACTATGGCCGCACCAAAGAGCGGAGTCACAGCGAAGAAGCGGTCAAGCGAACGCCACGGGCATCGAACACTAGCCGAAAAATCAAAGACCGAAATCATCAAAGCCGAGGTAGTAGCCCCTCTCAGCATCCCGGACCCAGAACCTTCCTGGGGAACAGCCGCTAAATTAATGTGGAACGCCTGCTTAGAGTCCCCTTTGGCTAAGTACTACGAGCAAACCGATATCGCCTACATCTGGGTTCTAGTTGGCATAACTGATCGCCTAGAAAAACAGGGTTTTAGTAGCCCCGGCCAGTTGATGGCGTGGGCGAATATGACTAAGGATCTTGGTTTAACAGAGATCCAACGCCGTGCGGCTTCTATTGAGATCCAGCGGCAGGGGCCTGCGGTTGTGGACGAGGCTAAGGTTGCTCGTCTCGATGAATACAGGCGGTTGCTGGGATGACGGCCGCTGTTCGCAGTATCCCGGATGTGGTCCCAGCTCCTCAAAGGACTTTAGTTTACGATATTATTTCTTGGGTTGACGACAATCTGGTGCATCACGAAACTGGTGACCCGTTTCAGTTGACTCGGGAGCAGGTCCGGTTTTTGGCTCGTTGGTATGAACTAGACGCTGAGGGCCGGTTTCGGTATGATCGTGGAGCCATGCGCCGGATGCGAGGTACTGGGAAGTCTCCTTTTGCTGCGGTTCTTGCTGCGATTGAGCTTTGTGGTCCTTGTCGTTTTGGTGGTTGGGACGGTCGCGGCTATCCGATTGCGGTTCCGGTTGCTTCTCCTTGGGTTCAGATAGCCGCCACATCCTTGGAGCAGACTAAAGCGATTATGGACATTGCCGCCGCTATTTGGTCGGAAGCCGCTATCGCCCGGTATGGGTTGGATATTGGTAGGGAACAGATTTTTAAGACTGTTGGCGGGGTTCGGGGAAGATTACATACGGTTTCTGCGAATCCTCGGAGTCTTCGTGGTGCTAGGCCTACGTTTCTTCTTGCCGATGAGACGTCGGAGTGGATTAAGGCGACTGGCGGCCATGATATGATGGTTCGTATTGTCGGCAACTTGGCTAAGGGGCCTAAGGGTACTTCCCGGATGTTAGAGCTTTCCAACGCCTATGTTCCGGGGGAGGATTCGGTGGCGGAAAGAACACATAATGCTTGGCAGAAGCAGACGGAGTCTAAGAAGCGGGTCAGTATCCTCTACGATTCTGTTGAGGCTCCGGCCGACACGAGTTTATCTGACCCGGAGAGTCTTGAGGCGGGCATCTTGGCCGCGAGAGGAGACGCGTTTTGGTTGGATGTGCGCAGTATTATGGCAAGAGTTTTGGATCCGAGCGTCTCACCATCGGTTTCGCGCAGAGAGTTCCTCAACCAAATCACTGCTGAGGAAGATTCACTGATCTCGCAGCAGATTTACGGGCAGCTGATGGGTGTAGACCCATTGAAACCTGGGGATCTTATCGCTGTGGGCTTCGATGGGTCTTTAACAAGGGACGGAACGGCTCATATTGGGTATCGAGTAACTGATAAATCGTTTCATCTTCTCGGTTACTGGGAACCTGACCCTTTGGAAGAAGACTGGCATATTGACGAGCCGATGATTGACGAGCATTTCCGTGCCGCTATGGATCGTTATGATGTTGTCGGCGTTGGTTCCGATGTACACCCCTTTGAATCCTGGGTCTATGGTTGGGAAAGGGACTTTGGGGAGAAGATGCGGGTCAAAGCCAGTAGCAAAGGCGCTGTGATCCTGGACTTCCGAAAGAATCAAGAAGTTTTGGTACACGGTTTAGAGGCGCTATTGGTTGAAATGAACTCGGGTCATGTCCGTTTCGCAGACAATCTAGTCATGCGACAGCATTGGCAAAATGCCAAGTACAGGCAAACAAGATATGGGGCGTCTTTTGGTAAGGAAACCCCTAACTCTGTTCGTCGAGTTGACATCGTGGCCGCCTGCCTCGCCGCCTATATTGTGGGCACTAAGTATTTGAGTCTTCCACCCGAGCCGGTTAAATCTCGGAGGGTTATAGCCTGGTAACGGAGAAAAATATGAGTTTAGACAGCCTCCTAGAGGATCTGAATAACCGTAAGTGGAAAGACGAACGCGCGGAACAATACCACGAAGCTTCCCGCACCGAGCGCAACGTATCCCCGATGACCCCCCCGGAACTGCGGCAACTGCACACCAAGCTGCCGTGGTGCCGGCTGTGTGTATCGGTTTTAGAAGAGAGGTTGGACATCCGGGAGATCAGTTCCCCCGATGTTGAGCTAACCGAGTATCTCGTTAAGGTGTGGAAGCACAACAACGCGGACGAGAAGGCTTCTAAACTAGCTACCGACGCCATGGAATACGGCCGCAGTTATTTGGTCATTACCGCCGGGGACGATCTGCCGTTAATGCAGGTAGTTTCCGGTCGGCAAATGGTTCACCGTATTAACGTCTACACCGGCCAGGTCGAAGAAGCGCTTAGAGTCTACGGGGATAAGGGCGATAGGTACGCTCACTACAGCCCTGGGAAGATCTCCTACTACATTCGAAACAATGGCCAATGGGTTCATGATCCTGAGGCCCCAAAGAATGAGGTGGAGAGCAGCGACCAGGTTCCTGTCTTTCCTTTTCTGTCCCGTGCGGAAATTGATGATCGTTGGGGCCGTCCAGAAGCTAAAGATATTTGGAGCCTTCAGGACGCCGCCACCAGAGCTGCTACGGACCTGACAATTGCAGGATCCTTAATGGCGCTCCCGCAGCGGATTTTAACCGGCGTTGAAGAGGGCGATTTAACTAATCCGGATGGTACTCGCGCCAGTAAAGATAAAATTTACATGGGCCGATTGCTCACCCTTGCTAGTGAAACCGCCGGGATTCACGAGTTCAGCGCTGCCCAGTTGCAGAACTACACGACCTCTCTGAATGCAATGACTCGTCAGGCAGCTGCTTTGATGGGTGTTCCTCTGTCGGTCTTCGGTGTCTCTTCTGACGCGAACCCAACATCCGGGGACGCCCAGCGGCAGGATGACATGAGGCTAGTGCGCAGAGTGGAGCGGATTGCTCGGGGCTTCACTCCCTCGTGGCTCGCTGCTCTCCGCTACATAGCAGATGTGTACGGGGACTTTGGACCGGATGCCGATATTTCGGTTATTTGGGTTCCCCCGGCAGAACCTACGTTACAGGCCCGCGCCGACGCTGTTCTGAAACTGTCTGCTGTGAAGGTAGACGCTAACTCCCTCTATTCCCGGAAAGCCCTGCTGCTGAAACTGGGGGAAACCGGGGAATTTATTAAACAGATGCTGGCGGAGCAGGACGAGAGAGACAATGACGTAGTTAATCGGTTGATGAGGGGGGCAGATGGCGACGCCCCAACTCCAACGTCAATCGATAACTCGGGCGATGATGAGAACGCTTCTTAGGTTCTTGATTCCTTTCTTAGGAAGACCAGCCGGACGGGATCTAGTCGAAAGAATCGCAAACGACAGCTTTGTCACAGTTCTTTCCACCCGGAAACAATATGAGGCATTGGCTAGGGAGCTCTACATTCAGTCTCTAGCCGCCTTCGATCGGGACGCAGATCCAGTTTCGTCCCCGTCACTTCGACCGTTCACTTTCGCGGAGTGGCTGGGGTCTGTCCGCCGGTCTCTCGTTGAAGACGAGCCGATTGATATGAAGTCACTGGAAAGTCTTCTTGTGGGCGCTGATCTTCATTCGCGTAACGCGGAGAGGGAACACGCCGTAGCTTACGCTATCGACGATCCCCGCAGTATCGGCTGGGCAAGGTATGACCCGATCCCAGGAACTTGTTCTTGGTGTCTGATGCTCATATCTCGCGGCCCCTCCTATGGAAGTAACATGTCAGCCGGGGGGATGGAAAAATGGCATCGAGGCTGCACGTGTGAGGTAGTGCAAGTATTTTCCCGTGACAAGTGGCGAGGAAAAGCACAGTACGAACAAGCTGAGCAGCTTTGGAAAGACGTCACTAAAGGGAAAAAGGGTAACGATGCAACTAGAGCCTTCCGCCGGGCTGTAGAAGCGGGGAGACCGAAAGCAAGTAAGCAAGTATCTCGCATCGCCGATCAGGAAATGCGCAACCAAGCCAGGAGCTAAAAGCCGTGGATAAATTTGAAGATCTACCCGAGTCGTGGCAGAAAGAAATCAAGTCACTCAGGAGCGAAGCCGCCGACTATCGAGTCAAATACCAAGAAGCTAAAGGACGCCAAGAGACATACGACCAGGCGCTAGCTGAGGCAAATACTCGATTCGACGACCTCACCGCTAAGGCGGGTAAAGCTACTGATGACTACGAAGCTGCATTGACGGCCCAGGAATCTTTAACGTTGGAGAATCTTCGCTATAAGGCAGCGATTGGGGCCGGTATCCCTCAATATGCAGATCGGTTGCGGGGTTCCTCTCTTGAGGAGCTTACTGCCGATGCTCAGGAGTTTTCTCAGTCTGTCGGCAAGGTCCGGCTACCTAAAGATGTGGCGGCCTCTGCGCCGTCGAACCCGCCTCCCGTGGATGCCTTGGAGCGGGCATTAACTCAGGCCCTTGGTTTGAGTGACTCGAATGATGACTGATCGCTAGACGCGACGGTTAAGTTATTTTAGGCGCTTAGCGCAATCAGTTAGATGGAGTAAAATATGCCTATTAATACTGGACAGTTTGAGCTGACCCCAGCTCAGGCCGCACCTATCCTTTCTCGTTCCCGTGATTATTCATTCGTCACCCGGATGGCCACCCAGATTCCTGTGGGCCGCGCTGGTACGAATGTTCCCGTAATGTCTGCCGACATTGCTGGTGGCTGGGTGAATGAGGCCGCAGCGAAGCCTGTCGCCGAGGACACCTTTAGCAACAAGTTCATGGCCGTCCGCAAATGGGCGGTTATCGTCCCTCTCACCCAAGAGGTTGCGGCCGCTAACATCCAGGGTGTGTTGGAGATCGTTCGCGACAAGCTCGCAGCGTCTTACGCCCGCGCCGTGGACACTTTGGCTCTTACCGGTTCTGGTCTCGGCGGTGCCACCTATGTGAACCAGACCACCAAGTCTGTCACCTTAGGTACTGCTACCGCCGCTAACGGTGGCATCTTCACCGATGTTAACAACGGTTTGAAATTGCTTGCTGCTGACGGTCGCGACCTTAACGGGTTTGTGTTTGACCGCATCAGCGAGCCTGTGTTCAACTCTTCCGTTGATACCTCAGGTCGCCCCACCTTCGTCGATGTTCCTTTGCAGGACAGCAACCCTGTCTACCGTCCCGGCCGCCTTTTGGGCCGCCCAGCGGAATTTGTGAAGGACGTTCGTACCGGTTCCGGTGCCACCCAGGTTCTTGGTTACGGTGGCGACTGGTCCCGTGTATACTGGGGACAGTACTCGTCGTTCCGCATCGATGTCAGCACCGAGGGCACCTATGTGGATAGCAACGATGTCACTCACTCCGCGTTCCAAGAGAACTTGGTTCTGCTTCGTGCAGAGGCTGAGGTTGGTGTCTTGGTTGCAGAACCAGAGGACTTCGTTAAGTACACCGCTGGCACGACCCTTAGCTAAGGAAGAGGAAGCTACCTGTGAAGATTCATGTTTACGTTCATGGGTGGCTGCCTCACTTAGCAGCTGGGTCAGAGAGAGCGATGCAGCATCTTCTTAAGCCCCTTATCGACTCGGGGTCAGAAGTGACTGTATTCGCTCTTCAAGCCATTGGTGATCCTTACCAGTTTGAGGGGGCTTGGGTTATTCCTGGGCCTCCCTCGCTGGATTCTCTTTCCAAACCGGATCTAGTGTTAACGCATCACCGCATAGGAACTGTTTTCGGGTCTCTCGTTGCAGATCATTTTGGCATCCCTTTAGTGACTTATCTGCATAACGAACGGTACGACATTCAGGAAATGTTGCACTGTAAACCTGATTTTGTTCTCTACAATACTCAGTGGGTTAAAGAGGTTTGTGAACCTATGCACTCTGCTCCTGGGCTGGTGATTCATCCTCCTTTGGAGCCTGAGCGGCATCAAACCGACAAAGGTGACAAAGTCACTCTAATTAATATGAGTGATAATAAAGGCGTGGACACTTTCTATAAAACGGCGAAGTTGCTTCCAGACGTTCAGTTTTTGGGGGTCCAGGGCACTCACGGCGAGCAGAGGCTAGATGCCTACGCCAATGTGTCTATTATGCTCACTACCCAAGATATGCGGAACGTTTGGGCACAAACAGCCCTGTTGCTAATGCCTTCCGGGTACGAATCCTATGGAATGTGCGCTGCTGAGGCTAGCGTCTCTGGCATCCCTACTTTCGCACATCCGACACCCGGTTTGAAGGAGTGCCTAGGAACAGCGGGCACCTTCATTGACCGGGAAAAACCGGAGGAATACGCTGAGGCGATCCGAAACTATTTCTCCAACGCCGAGTATCGTAAGAAACTGGATAAAGCAGCCGTTAGGCGCGGAGTTAAATTGATAACCCAGTCGGAGAAGGAACTATATTCTTGGATGGAGTGGGTCCCTACGATTATCGCTTCAGGACGTCCGAAGCGACAACGACCGGAAATCCATTTAACCAACGCTACCGGTTCTAAAGTTTCTTGTAGCATAACACTGGCCGCAGATATGATTGTCTGGGGTTGGTCTAAAGATTTGGAGGTGGTCTGATGGCGGTAGCAAGTAATAGCGATGCCTCTGACCGTTTAGGCCGGCCCTTCACCACAGACGAAGCGGCCATGATATCCGCATATCTAAATGACGCAGAGGCCGAGATCCTTCGCCGTCTCCCGGATGCGGTTACAGATTCTACTACCGATGCTAACTTTAAACAGCGTCTAATTGCTGTGGAATGTACAGCAGCGTTGCGGGCAGCTAGGCTTCCGGCGGGGGTTGATTTAGTCATCCCTGAGAATGGGGCTGTGAATTACAATCCCGCAAGCCAAGTAGGTTATATCCAAATCCTCCGCCGAGAATGGCGCTCCTTAGGAGCCCAAAACTCTGAAGTGGTGGGACTGACACCCGGTATAACGGATGTCAGAGAAAACTGGTTCCCCGACTTTGAACCGGGGTGGCCGAGATGGTAGATGTCCGATTAGACAACAGCAAAACCCTGAACCACAAGGTATCTCATCTAGACGGGGTTATTGGGTCGGTTGAATTTTACGCCGACACTGTTCGGTCACGGGCAGAATCAGTTCTCTCGGCCCATAGGGAAGAGGGAAAACATTCCATTGGAATGTATGAGGAAGACACAGACCGAATTGTTACCCTGGACGGTCCTGCCGCTATGTCGGTAGAAGTCGGACATCACCATCACAAATCAGGTGAATGGGTCGAAGGCATCAATACACTCAGGTCGTCGTAATGTGGGACGCCGTGGAACTTACTGCCGACGTTATTCGGGTAGCCCTTCCTTCCGCAGTTGTGGACACGGAGCGGTTGCGGTCTCGTAGTTTGTCGGAACAGATTTATGTGTGGGTCCAGGAGACCAGCGGCGGACGGTCACCGCTACCTGACCGATTAGATGTGTCTAACGTAAATGTTGTGGTCTATGCGCAAGGAAGCCGGTTAACGGCTTTGGATTATGCCCAGGCGATTCAACATGCTCTTAGGGTTGCTTGGTATGACCAAGTCACTTACCCCCACGGGCACATTCTTCGTTTTGCTACGGTCACTAAACCGTATGTGCAACTATTGGCGGGTATGCCCGCTTCAACTTTTCGTGTTAGCGCTACTTATGCGCTTTCCGTTCGGCCTCCTGGCCTTTAGGAGAATACAACATGCCGTTAATTGACGCCGGCTACCTGATGACAGGTAATGCCTTCATTTACATTGCGCCCGTGGGAACTGCGAAACCAGCTGCTACGGTCGAAGCCCTTGAAGCCCCAGGTTCACCGTGGGACATTCTCGGTCACTTGGGCACCGAGGAGGGTGACGGACTTCCCGAGTGGGGTCTTGATGGCGGGGAACAAACCGCCAAAGGCTCTATGTCCAAGAAAGTTATTCGTACCTCCACAGAGGCTATCACTCGTGAGCTTACGTTCTCTCTCACCCAGTTTACCCGGGGTGTTTTAAAATACTACTACGGTACCGACGGGGGCTCCACCCCAGGCTACTTTGATGTTCAAGGTAGCGAGGACGGTACCCCGATCGAGTCGGCGATGCTTATCACCCTTCGGGACGGTAACAGCTGGGTTGGCTTCTGGGCTGGTAGGGCTTCTATCAGTGGCGGGGATTCGATTGACATTTCGGATATCGAAAACGCCGCGATGGTTCCTCTCCGCGCCATCTGCCTAGATCCAGAAGAGGGAGATGACCCACGGTTCTCGTGGATCTCCCCCACCTTGATGGCTCTATCTTAACACTCTCTCGGTTCCTTGTGCCGCCTGACGCAAGGAACCGGGTTTCTCAGGCTCAGGTAACCTCTGGAAGGTAAAGTAATGGGATTCAATCTAGCCGATTTTGAAGCCGCTGCGGAAAAGAAGTACCAAGGCGTAGTTATCGAAGACATCGGGGTCACCCTCAGAAGCACTCTCCGTATCCCGGACGAGGAAGCCGAGAAGGTGGACGAGCTACAAAAACAACTACAAGCCTTGAACGACAGCAAAGACCCGCAATCAAGCAAAGACGTCCGCCACTTGATGGTAGAACTTCTTGCCGCTGTGTCTGATAACGCGGAGAAGGTCCGAGAAGTTTTTTCCTCCGTGGACATGGCTGTCTTGATGGTGGTTTTCGAGGAATACGGTAAGGTGACCCAACTAGCCCAGGGGGAATAGTTAGGCGGTTTCGGGATGAGCACGGACCCGCCCTATACTCCGATTTCCAAAGATTCTATCAATTAGATTTCCTAGAGGCAGTTTACGACACTCACAGCCCCGAGAGGGTCTTGGATTTAATCTCGGGGTTGCCTGACACTAGTCTCTTTGCCACGAGGTACAACGAACTTCCTCCTGGTTGGGGGACAGATCGACTCTTAGCAGCTCATCAGCTAGACACCACCGCGCAGCATCTTCACTACTTCGCTTCGGTAAATAGTAAAAAGAAGTTGGGCGAATATAAGCCGCTAGACATCCCTGGAAGGGAGAAGCGGAAGCCAAAACCGTCAGCCGGGTCATGGGCTGCACAAGCTTCGGCCTTGATGGGTAGGAAATAATGGCTGCAACTGAAATCATTGGTTCCGTCGGCGTTCGGGTACGTCCTGAACTATCCGGATTCCGACGGGAACTAATCTCCGGTTTAAAAAAGATACAAGTAGACTTCGAAATACCCGTCAGGGCAAACACAGCCACCGCAGCTGCGGAAATGATGGCTTTCCGCCGTAACCAAGAACGACAAGAGATTGAACAACGAGTTTCTTTGTCTCGGCGTTGGCTGCGCAGTGCTGTTAGTGATTTTGCTGCTTTAGGCTCTGCTGCAACCCGCTTCATTGGATCTATAGCCAAGATATCCTTGGGTCTATCGGCGGTTGTCGGGGTCTTCAACGTTGTAGGTAGCGCGGCTGCGGTCCTGGTTTCGGCTTCTGGTGTATTGGCAGGAGTACCGGCGATACTGGGTGCGACTGCGATTGCTGCAGGAGCCGTGATTCTGGGGTTAGAAGGAATCAAGGACGCCTTTAAATCCAATCAGCAGGCGCTTAACAACTTAAAAACGAGTGTAGCAGATACTTTCCGCAAAGAGCTCCAACCGGCGGTTAAAGACATAAACAACATCCTCCCGCAATTAAGAACCGGGTTTCAGGAAATCGCCAAGTCTATGTCGGGCATCGCCAACTCAGTTACACGGGCCTTTGCTACATCGGGAGTTAGGGCTTTCAACTCGCTCATTGGACCTACGTCTACCCTGTTGTCTAACATCGGGGCCGCTATAGGGCCGGTTTTGGTGGGTCTCTTGAACATGGCGGGAATAGGAGCTCGTGTTTTTGCGCCTATGACCTCTGGAGCCGAGGGGGCCGCTAGGGCTTTTCAAAGTTTCACGGAGTCCGCCGAAGGAATCCAAAAAATAGAAGGTTGGATTAGAGGCGGGATAGACGCGCTCAAACAAATTGGGTCTGTTCTTAGCGACGTGGGGCGTATATTTTCTTCAGTTTTCAAGGCTTTTAGGGAGGCGGGAGTAGGATTAGGTGAGACCTTCGGGACCGCTGTATCTTCGATAGCGGATTTTTTTGAAAGCTTGGAAGGTCAAACGGTTTTAAAAAGTGTTGCACAAGCCTTAAGCAGTTTGGCCACAACCGTAGGAACCTTCTTAGGGCCGGCATTAAAAGCTATAGCTCCCCTCATTCCACCCTTGTTAGCTATCTTCACCACCTTGGCGAGCCAGATAAGCGCGGTATTACTTCCCGCGATACAAACGCTGGCACCTATATTGACAACTATTTTAACGTTTCTGTCCGAAAACATGGAGTGGATAGGTCCTACAGTACTTGTCATTGTGGGTGCGTTCCTTGCCTGGAAGATAGCGGCTCTGGCCCTCAATGCCGTTTTGGCCTTAAATCCATTCGTGCTTATCGCAGCTGCTATCGTTGCAGCGCTCTTCTTCATCATTACTCACTGGGATCAAGTGAAGGAAGCTTTTCGGGTTGGTTGGGAATTCATTAAGAATGTATTCGAGACTGCTTGGAATGCGATAGTAAATGTTGTAAACACGGGCATCGACTGGGTAGTTAATCTGGTTCGAGACGCCTGGAACAGTATCCGGGATACCGCAGTAGATATTTGGAACTCTATAACCAATGCCCTGCGGACAGCGTGGAATAACGCAAAACAGGCGGCTGCGGATATCTGGAACGGTGTCAAACAGTTCTTTGGGGACACCTGGAATAACATCCGCCAAGGAGCCGTAGACGGATTTAACAAAGTTGTTGACTTTGTTAAATCTATCCCCCAAAAGATCAAAGACGCCCTAGGGGATCTTGGCAGACTTCTCTTGGAGGCCGGAAAAGCCGTTATCACGGGTCTATTGAACGGTATCAAAGAAGCGGCCCAGAAAGTCTTCGACTTCGTATCCACGATCGCAGGTAAAATAGCGTCCCTCAAGGGCCCTTTACCTTACGACCGGGTCCTTTTAATCCCCGCCGGTAACGCAATCATGGCCGGGTTAGTCAAGGGGCTTGCAGAAGGTTCTAAGGATGTTTATGGCTTTGTCTCTGGTGTGGGTGACGATATAGCGAAGACCCTCAATAGCACGATCGCCGGTAAATACTCCGCTGGGTCCCTAGCTGCCACAGTAGATGACAGCCGAGTTGTGATTGAAGCCGGTGACAGCTTATACAACCAGGTTCTAGCCGCCATTGAGGGTTGGGCTATTAACTTTGATTCTCGTGGCGTTGCATATAAAACTAAGACAGGGGACACCCTGAATGGCCTAAGGTAGGATAATGGAGACTAAAGACACCACATGGTATCTTGGGCCAGCTGGCGAAATGGTAGCCCTTCCCGGATTGGAGAGGGCTACCCGTAACCGGGAACTAGTTCAATACATAAGCCAAGGAGCTACCGGCGGGCGAACAGTTAATACTACCGGGGCTAAAAGAACCTGGGAATTAGAAGTGGAGGGTTTGACCCGGTTTAAACAGGGTCTCCTTCAGTCATTTCACTCGGGCATGATTGCCGGTCCCTTGTATCTTCTTGATCCGTTAATTGTGAATCATCTTTCGCCTCGGGCTTCTAGTGGCTTGTCCTCTTGGGGACCGACGAAGATGCTCCTTGTTAGCGGTGCTGGGGTCACGGTTAACCCGGTCGCTACGGGAACGGATTTCCCTATCTCTCCCCGGCAGAGGTTTGTGGCTCAATTGGATAATACCTCGGGATCCCCTGGCTCTTTGATCTTTGATGGATGGAAGCCCCTGGTTCCGGGTAACGAATACACTTTCTCAGTGTATTTGAAAACTACCGCTTCCACTACAATAACGATAAAATCTAAAACCTTCGCTGCTGTGGAGTCCACAGTTACTACGTCCACGCAAACTGTTTCTGCTGTGTGGGTTCGTAAATCAGTTACCTTCACAGTTCCTGTTGGATCCGTAGGGATCCAGGTCTCTATCTCAGTCGAGGACGACGAAACCGTCACGATTGGACCGGCACAGTTAGAGAGACAGGGGTTGAGCGACTGGACTCCGGGCGAGGGAACACCGGTTGTAGAGATTGTTTCGATGCCCGAGACACTACCTTACTGGTATTACACGGATAGTACCATCACTCTTGTTGAACTCTAGGGGGTCTAGATGCTTTTGCCTGATTCGCCTGAGGAACAAGAAGCTTTAGCTGAAGCTCTTGCTGCTAAGAGCCGCAGGATGTACGGGAAAATTGAATTCGACTGGGACCGCGATGGGTCTTATGATCACGAATACTCGGATCTGTCGGCTACTATCATCGAGTGTACTACAGACCGCAGTACCGCGACTGTTCTCCCGGCGGAGGTAAACGCTCTCGCGGGATTCTCCTCCGGGGAACTGTCGGTGACGTTGCAGGGCAGGCGTATTCCAGGCGAGATTACTATGTCCGCCCTGTTTGATCCGTACAACAACCAGTCGCCTGTCTACGGGAATTCTTATCTGAATCTCCCGGTAAGATACTATCGGGTCCTTGAAACTGTTTTAGGGCCCATAGAAACCCCCGTCTTTCACGGTTTCGTCAGGGTAGTACAGTTTGACAGAAAAGCGCAGGGTTTAAGCCTCATCGCTGCGGATCACCTCGATTTCTCTGCGCAGGAAGTAACCTTACCTCTCTGGGCCGGGGCTACCACATCGCCTGATTACGCTTGGTATCAAGCCGACTATGACAGCGACACGGGAGTAGACAACAACAGCAGCGGATACCCGATTCACAGCGTGTGGGCTGTCACCGAAATTTTAAAGAAATCAGGCCGCTGGACTACCCCCAAGCCTCGCACAGATTGTGTAGCCTACCAAACCTTAGCGGGTAGTGGGTTACCGACGGTAGGGCATATCGCTAACGCCACCTCTCTACCTTGGTACCACCACAAGATTTATGATGAGTGGACTACAAACCCCTACGGGGAGATGGCCCCCAGCTACCAAAACGGTCAGATACACTCATGGATATCCACCTCCCAACAAGTGTTTGTCCCCCAAAACGGAACCTCTAACACACCGGTTACGGTTGCTTGGGCCGGCTGGTACCATGTGGACTTTCCTGGATCCGAAATAGGGACAGCTGCTGAGGTAACTTTCTTCATAGAAGATGTGAAGATGCTTCCGGCGTTTCTTTCCGACGGGTACTTAGACCCCGAAGACGCGGGACATATCCAAATAAAACCTAAAAACAATGGTGACATTGTGGTACAGGTCGCTGAAAACACTGCCTGGGAATTGGATCAATACGTTTGGGAATGGGAGACGTTAGGCGCTAGTCTAACAGGAGGATGGCATTACGCCAATGTTCTCGTCAAATTCACCAACTCCAACATTTCGGTTGAAGTTAAAATTGATGGGGCCACGCAAACCGCTACTCCCATAGGGGAGAACCCGGCTTTTGGGTACACCTATTACACTGGTGGCGGGGTTCAAGGCGGTACATTGGCCGGTAATCGGACGAATGTTGTTATCATCAATGCGTTTATCTCCCTGTCCCACTCTCAGTGGTATACCGGGGGCGCAGCCACTGCCTACGACCCCAATCAGCTGGATATTCCGCTGCTAGTCAACGGAAAACCTCAAGCCGTAATTTCTTCTGGTTTGGCTCGACTGGCTTATATTCCGGATACTTATCATCGTTCGGCTTGGGAAACTTTAAAGGACGCGGTAACCGGAGAATATGGGTTGCTGTGGATGGATGAGTGGGGCACGGTTCACGTTGCTTCTCGCACGAGCATCCAAGGTATTTCTGCGGGCGCTTTAGATGATGCAATCGATTTAACTGACGACCAACTAGATAATTTGGTTATGTTCCCCAGCGCCGACGCTAAACGGAACACTATCGTAGCTAATTGGACGTTCCGGGGTTCTATTACAGATCATGTTTACAAGCAGGAAAGCGCCTTAGAGCGTCCCGCAAGGAGTGGTTCCGGGGCTCATACTGCGATACAGCCCTTAAACACGGTAATAGCGACCCAGCAGCTAATATTTCAGCAAAGCGCCGCACCACCGTCGGACGGTTTCGAACAGAGCATCCATTACGGCTATGTGTCTTCTGTGAAAATGGAAGATCCCACACTAGACGCAGAAATAGCTTTCGCTTATGCGGGGGTGTATATCGTTTCCGACCAACGCAGTCTGGTTCTCACCTGGAACATCGGCGGGGCTGCCGATACCTATGTGGGTTCATTCCTTGGCGGGAATCAAGCAAACTGGGTTATCAGCGGCCGGAGATACAGTGAGGAATTACAGAAAACTACTGTATACGAATCAGAAACTGATGTGGACGAAAATGGGACTCGGGCCCTTGTGATTGGAAACAATCCGTGGTTCCAAACAAAGTATACGGCGGAAGCTGTTGCTGAGTCCTTGTTACAGGACACTGTTATCCCGGCACCAATGATCGAAACGTTAGCTGTACCGGCAGACCCTCGCCGGCAGTTATTTGACATCATCGCTCTCACCAATGAAACCGGTTCCAGCGGGGTTCTCTTCGGCCAGATCATGACTAAAGTTACTAAGGACCGTGGAGCTGAGATGATTGATGAACTCACTCTCCGCATCGTCAACACCCCTAACACCTGGCTACTAGGTATTGAAGGGGCTTCAGAGCTCGGAATAAATACCTATCTATCGTAAGGGGTTACTATGGCCTACGATCTACCTAACCGTTCTACAGGGCATCTAGTTGATGCGGCGGGGGACTGGAACCCGCTCATTGATGCTACAAATGATTTAGATGACCGTGCCACGGCGATAGAGGCGATTAACACTACCCAAACAGCTGATATTTCGACGCTGAACAGCCGAACCACAAACACCTCCGGGGACGTAGGTATCGGTAATCAACGGCTGTCGGACCGTTTGGGATCTGGTGTTACTTCTGCTTCTACCGCCACCGCACAGTTAGCAACATTAACCAGCAACCTGTCAACAGTTGATAGTAGAACAACGAACACCTCCGGCGCTGTTGGTATCGGTAACCAAAGGTTATCCGATCGGCTAGGGTCGGGGGTTACCAACGCATCCACGGCTACTAGCCAGTTCTCCACTCTTACCACTAACGTGGGAACAATCAACACGAACCTGGGAACCTGGTCGGGTGGAACCGCCATCTCTAGGCTCCAGGCGCTAGAATTGGGTGGGGCGGGATCCTGGATTGCTGCTAACTCTACCCAAACCGTGGCTTATTGGGCCACCTCACCTCCGGGGGGAACCTATACCCCCACAGTTTTGTTGTTTGGGAGTCAACAAATCACCCCCGTGGGGGTCAGTTATTCGGCCGGAACGTTCACTATAGCTTCGGGGTATACGGGCTGGTGGAGTATTTCAACCCAATTCGATTTGGACCTATCTAGCGGGGCCGGTCACCAGTTGGTATTGTCGATCGAGAATGGCGCTTTCACTGTTGTCCACGGTAGTAACGCCATGTATTACCCCGGCTCAGCCTACAGCAGCTTAAACACCACGGCGTTAGTTTACCTTACCGCAGGGGATACCATAAAGGTACGTCCCGCGATTTACGTTACTGGTTCTGCAACAGGTAACTACACCAACGCGGGGCCGGGTACCGGAAGAACGCATTTCCGTCTACGTCGAATAGGAGCATAATGGAGAATCGTTATTTCATCCGTAAACCCGAGGTATTCCAGGTGTCTCAACTAACCAGTGTTAACCGCCAAGAAGTAAAAGATTTGATCTCTCTAAGTTACCCCAACTTACAAGACGACGGAACCACCATTAGTTACAGTAATGGATTCTTCGGCAGTTCAATAGTGGAGGGGGATTATTTCCGCTCAAACGGAAACTTTGCCCGCTGGGACATCGAGGCGGATAACTACTCGGAAATAGACGGACTGGATAAACGATACACCACCGAAAACGACAACTAAAACGGGCGGCGTAGGCCTCGGCCGCGCCGCTCCTTCTCTTGTTAGGTATTCCTCATGGGTCTAGCGACACGCTTAAAGATGCGGCCCATACTGTTTATCAATTACATCATCTTAACCCTCTTAGGCGCTACAACTCTATTCAGGCCTAGTCCCGTTTTCAGCGAAGTTGCTGGGGACCTCCTCACTTACATTTGGGGCGGGTTCATCCTCGCCGGTGGAATCCTGGGGGTTATGCACATCGTCTCAAATGTGTGGTCCGAACTATTCGGGTTACCACTTCTGATAACTTCCTTAAGCGCCTATTCAGTAGCTTTGATCTACAGTTCCCTAGGAAACGGAAACGTACCCTACAGCGGGATTGTGGTATCAGCCTATGCGCTTCTGCTTATCAGTCGGTTTGCGGATGTTGTGGTCCTTTACCGTCAGGCCCTAACCATCCCGGATAGCGAGGATACATGAACGTCGATACCCTCCTAGCTGTGATTTTAGGTTCCGGCGGCACAGGTGTAGTTGGTTTCCTGATTCAGTTCTACGCCAAAAGAAGGCAAGGAAAACTTGAATCAGAAGAAACACTAATTGCCCGCATCAATAAACAATCAGCAGCCGACACGGCCAGAGTCCTCGCAGCAGAGGCTAGAGCCGATAAAGCTGAAGAAGAAACCGCCACTTGGCGGAAACAATACTTTGATTCGGAAGAACGCGCCGCCTACTATCGCGCGTACATCCGACACCTGGGGCGCAAAGTTCCAAAATGGCCCCCGGATGAAGACGACCTCGAATTTACCGAGGGGTGAGAAAATGTCTGAGCTTGAGAACCTAGGCCACCAGCTCCAAGAACGCCGAAAGCGTAACGAGCTAGCGTGGCGTGCCACAATGCTCACAGCCATTCTCGTCACCATTCTCGGGCTAGTCTGGTTAACAATAACCATGTCTCAAGTCAAAGAAGCTCGGGACAAAGAAATAGACGCCATTAACTCGCAGCTTCTCACCGTCTGTCGCATGACCCCCAGCGACAAAACCATCGAGGCCTCCGACGCCTGCGGCAGGGCGGAACGAGGCGAACCGCCACCCGGTATCCCCGGACCCGCAGGACCCAAGGGCGAAAGCGTCGTAGGGCCTGCGGGCCCCGCAGGAGTCCCAGGACCGCCCGGAGTCGACGGAGAGAGCATCACAGGCCCGGCAGGAGCACCTGGGGTACCAGGACCCATGGGGCCCGAGGGGCCTGAAGGAAAAAGTATCACAGGACCTAAAGGCGACAAAGGGGACCCAGGGGGACCCGGACCCGCAGGACCCAAGGGCGCAGATGGCACTGACGGGAAAGACGGCTCTAATGCTCCGCCTATGTCTAGTTTCGTCTTTAAGTTTGATGGAAACGAATACACTTGCACGTTAAACGTAAGCCCCTCCGGGAATCCCTCCTATTCATGCAGTTAAGGATAACCAATGGCCCTAAATAATTCATCCCGCGAGGGTGCTCGGGTCCTCTGGGTCGTGATACACACGGCTGAAGGGGCCAGAACCGCCGCAAACCTTAAAAAATATTTCGAAAAATCTACAAACTCCAGCTCCCACGCCATCGCCGACGACTCCGTCTTAATGGACAATCTAGTCCCTTACAACCGAGCTTCGTGGACCCTGAGAAGCGGAAACAGCCGGAGCGATAACCTGGAACTGTGTGGCTTCGCCGCCTGGTCCCGTGAAGAATGGTTGAAGAATCACCAAGGCATGTTGAACCATGCTGCTGCATGGATTCGTTCCCGCTGCTTGGCCCGTGGAATCCCGTTGAGGAAACTCACCGCCCAACAAGTCGCCAACAACGAAGCCGGCGTTATCGGACACATTGAATACACTAACGGCAAGAAAGACGGAAGCCACTGGGACCCCGGCCCTGGTTTCCCCTGGGATGTGGTCATGTCCCGCGCTGCTAACGGTACAACTCCTGAAGAAACAGAGGTAAATAGCGAAGTGGCTATCATCAATCATTCAGTTCAACCATTATCACATCACCAAACAATATCCATTCCCTGGGAAACTTCCTCTGGTAGTGCCTTGACTAAAAGGTCCTGGCTTCACCTATCCTCGGGCTGGGGTGACACAGAGTTTAAAGTGTATTTCCTACACGACTCCGGTATCCGTCAGGAAGCTATTCACGGTCCGGAAGTGGTCGCAGAGAACGCTGTGTGGAAAATCGCTGTTCCTTCGTACACGGTAGGGGTTCAAATTGAATACCGCCTAGACCCAGAAGCAGCCCCGCACCCAATGGGTCTTACCACGGCTGGTATCAGCCTCTTTGGTGATTTAAACTAAGGAAGGAAAACATGAACAAGATTTCAAAAGCTATCGGCGCTCTTCTTGGGGGTGTGACCGGCGCAGGTGTTATCGCGCTATTCGCATCCGCTGATTTGCACTTGGACCCCCTGTTAGCTAGCGCTATTGCCGCGCTGCTTAGCGCCGTTGGTGCCTTCTTGGCCCCCAAGAACGCAGAGTAACCAAAAAGATAGATGATGCAGCATTTGTTACACTCTGACTGTAATAAATGCTGTAACAACAGCAAAAAAGCCCCCTACTTACCGTGACTGGTAGTAGGGGGCTTTTCTTTTGCCTAAATCAGTATCGGGTATCGAAATAAGTGTTACATTTCAATGTAGATCGGGCCACGTCCGACAAGGAAGCCAGTTGCTTCTCCCCCGCCGACTTGGCGGCTGCTTCGGTCTTCCATGACATAGAATCGTCCTCGTACACGGCTTTGGACCCGTTGTTAAAACGAACTTTTAACGTATAGCCCCAGTGGCTTTCCGGTAAATCCCTCATCGCTGCACCACCTTCACTGAGTAATCCACAACATTAAGAAGCTTAGCCCCGGTTCCTTCCCCCACTTGCTTGGCTTCTTTGTACGTAGGGTAGGTGGCTTTGCTTTTAATCGTCTTAACTAAACCATCTTTATAGTTAGCTTGTATCTCAAAACCCCACATACTCATTCCTTTCAGATCTTTGGGTAGGCGTTCAGCTCAAATACAGAGTGATGGATCCAAAACTCGTCATCAGATCCTTCCCGCAGTAACTCCGCCGAGAGCCGGTTTTTGGCGTGGTTTAGATCCTCTTCGTTGCTGTACACCCCGGCAACGTATGAGTCCAGTCCCTCAAATCCGTATTCTAAAATATACATTTTACTCTAACCCCTCTGGTTCTGCGTTAACTTTGAACTCTGAAATCCACAAAAAGAATCCGGTTCCCCACTCGTCAACAAGTTGCCCTCTTAATGTATCAAGGGCGTCTTGGGCTCTTCCAGAAGAGGTATAAACTCCCGCGATATGAGTCTCTTTTGAATCTACTAAAAACCCGAAGCTGAGAACAAACATCAGTGTCTGCCTCTCCAGTCGTAAGGTCTTATATCAAGGCGAATTCGCTTCGACAGTGGTAGCAAGGCCTCTTTATGTGCCGCCCCATTGTACCGCGCCTCATAGTACGTGTCAAAGGCGCAGCTTTCTAGCCTAAGGATCTCCCCGGATTCAGTTTCTCTTTTAATGACATACTGCCAAGTTATATCCATGTTATTTCTTCTTCAACTTGAAACTCTTAATCAAGGACCGGTCATTAGGAAAGAACCCCGTCCACTTATACAGGGCGTCTCGTGCTTCCCTATAGGAGTCGAAGGGCAGGGTTGTGTGCTTCTTGTTATCAGCGGCTGTGACATATTCGATGTAGTACTTTTCAGCCATGATTATCCTTTACCGTAGCAACTGGTTATGGAAACTCCGCAGCGGGAGTATTGCCTATAGTACCGCAGGTAATTCCTTGCTGGGTCGCCCATACCCCGTATCTGCCCGTCTAAATACTGTTCCAAGGCTTTTCCGCCCCGAGTCACTACGGGGGTTAGCTGCCAGCCCCAAAGTGTTTCACAGGCTCTACGAAGGTATGTCACTCCTTGCCAGCAAGCTCTAGTTTCCCGGTCTCTTTCTGACTTGTCGTGAATGATGACATTATATCCTAGGGCGAGATGCATTAGAAGATCGGGTCCTGCGCCGTAAAGGATTTGTTCCCAGTTTTTCTGTTCGCAGCTGGTGGACTGAATCCGGGTATAGTTCTTTCCCTCTAGTTTATGTCCGCACAGTTCGCCTCGTGACAGGTTAATGTACTCCCTCACAGGTACAGGTGTCACAGTGGCCTTTTGCGGGTTCTGCAAGCCAGTCTCTAGAGTTCGCATTCTTAGCCTTATCGTCAATGTAGGCCCTAGCCAATAGTTTCCCGGTTACAATATGGTGGAAAGGCACCCGATAGGAGTTCAACCAGGATTCAATGATTTCATAGTCTGCACTACCCCGCGCCGTGTGAATTACGATCTTCCAACCGAGACCCACGCAACGTAGAAGCTCATCGATATTATCCCAAATGGGTAAACCTGGGAGCGCGTGGGGGTTATCTGGGGACCAGTTACTGCGGGCCAGGGTGTCATCAAAATCGACGGCAATCCATTTTAGGTGGGACCGGTGTGGGGGCGCTATGAAACTCATTTTCCTTCGCCTTTCTGTCCCTGGTTTAGGACAACCCCGCCGAAAGCGTTTCTCAGCATCCCGGCGGGGCGGTTACCTAAATATAGCATCCTTATCGCGCTATTGTCAAGGTGTCGTAATCAAACTGTGGAGCCTGGGTCATTGATACCCCACTAGAGATGGTTCGGTTGCTGGCCGCGTGGATTGCTTCACCCCAAGAGCCGTATCCTAGTGCCTGCTCTAAACCGAAACCGTAGGCCGGCCACACGACAACCCACATTCCTTCTTGTTTAAACACATTAGGCCGGCTCATCCCTAATCCCTTCGACCCCGATAATCTAAATCGTAAATTTGAGTGTAAGGCATAACGGCGTTTAGGTCAACTGCGCCCTTGATACCTGGGATAGTGCCCTTATGCGAATACTGATGCAACACCGTCCGGCCGCTAAATACCCATTTGGTTTTGCCTCCAGCATCAGGGGCGTGGTTGAATCCCGCTGCGTCTCCTACCCAAAAAGACACGTTTAACGGGATGTCGAGCACACCACCATATTTGCTGTCAAAGAAGGATCCGGAGGTGTACAGCATCAAGGGCGCTGAATCGGTGGCTACGTTCCAAAGCTGAATAAAGCTTCTAATCCACTCGGGCCAGTTTACAAGGGCATCAAACTCCGGTTTATCAGTGGGTTCGATATCAATGGCGGGGGTGAGGATCAGGTTGGAAGTGTCGTCGTCCCCTACCTTATCTAAGACAACGTCCTCCCACCAAGCACGAAACAGCATTAGCTCAGTTGCAGGACTATTGGCCCAAGGATTTGCCCGAACATAGGCACCAATAGGCAGCCCTGCGTCTAACACCTCGTAGGCATTCACCTGCGCCTTGTGATCAAGTCGATTTCCGCCATCGCTAAGCCGCCAAGACGACAGGCGGATGATAGCCCCCGCTACGTGCTTTGACGCTTCAGACCAATCAATATCGCCTTGGTATTCACTGACATCAATTATCGGTTTCATCTGCTTCTTCCTCGCCTACGACAGTGTTCCCTAATGCGTCTCTGAATATTAGTTGATCGGTTCGATAGTCCCAGCCGAGGGGTGTCTGTTCGAGAGAAGCAAGAAGCTCCCCCGTGGTTTCATACACCTCACCATTCGTATGGAAGGTATAGATCCCATTATCATCAGAAATGAAAGAATCATCCTCGGCGGTGCTTGCTTCCGCATACCCGTTCAAATCGCCAACGTAAACGTCTTCAGTGTGCTTAACGAGGGTTAAATGGGTGTCCCAGATTCCATTGTCGTTAGGCCCAAGGGGCAATAGTTTTACCTGCCGGAGGAACTCGTCTTGAGCTTCGGCCCTGGTGGCGAACCACCCTAGAATCTCATGATCATCGAAATGAGGGGGGTTGGTGCTGAGTTGCAGGGACCACACAAACTTGTTCATTCCTTCTCCTTAATCTTCAAAACTTCTCCGCCCCTATCCGTCCAGCCGCACAAAGCTATGCCGCTATAGGTAGAAGGGACTGGCATTTTAGCAAAGGCTTGCTCTGCTTCTTCACGGCTGCTAAACCCGACGGAATATGAATCCGAGGTGAGGTGATCATCCCCGCTACCCGAATGAGTTAATTCTATCGTGTAGGTGTGAAAGTTGTCAGACACGCCGGCACGGATGACCCGCAACTTTCTCCCCAGTGCGTCTAGCTCTTCAGAAAATGCGCAGGGAAGACACTCATCCTCATAATCATGTGCACAGTCGGCAAGGTTCGAAATGTCATCCTCAATATCCTTCAACAAAGCCTGTACTTCTCGTTTAAGCATCCCCTAGAACCTTCCCCTCCGGTTGACTACTCAGGTATATGAGTTCCCGCTCTGAATGCTCAGTTAAAATATATTCATTCTCCGGGTACTCGTAGTTTAAACTCTCAAGAACCATCGCCGCTGTACTGTACACCCGAAAGTAGTCCAGAATAGTGTATCTATTTAGCGAGTTAAACTTCTCTACTTGCTGCACAGCCCAAATAACATTTCCCATAAGACAAGTGTAACATGAGTAAAGCCCCTAGGCAATTGTAACCTAGGGGCTTTATCATTTAGTTACATTTAGTCGAAGATGCTTTTTGGTGCAGCTTTCTTCACTGCAACCGAGAGATCTTGATACGAGCCCTTGCCGTTCTTGGTTTGTTTAACCCCTTCGTAGCGAAGACCCAACGTGTCGCCTACGGATACACCGGCTTCGTCGAACTTCTTCTTGGGAACACCCTTAAGGAAGACACGGTTAACTTTGCCATCTACGTCGATGAAAACGAAGTTAACCGGGGCCCACTCGGGGTTTGTGCGGAACTCGTCCCCAATGCTCGTAACAGTGCCAACAATCTTAGTACCGGGGGCGGCGTAGAGGTTGAAGTCTTCAAACTCCCCGCTACCGGTGTTGCCGAACTCGTCAAAAAAATCCATTTTACTTTTCCTTTCGTTGTGTTTTCTAACAACTCTATTTGAACCAGGGACCCTTGGGCGACTTCACCGGTGCAGGGTTGACCGGGCTACCAAGCAGCTCATAATCCCGTTTCAAATCGTTAAACATGTTCCTGGCATGCTGCGCAATCCGCCACGCACGCTCAGCGTCTGTGATAGGCCGTAACGAATATCCGTGAGGCCGCAACCAAATACCAGCCAACACCTCTACCTTAGGCATGGGGATTTCGTTACCGTCATCGTCAATAAGCACATCCGCATTGGCGTAGGCCGCTAGTTGCGGGGCAACAGAGGCATACATCCCATTACCGGCTTTTAAGTCCACCAATGTAACCTTACCATTGATACGGTACATGGCGTCAAAAGACCCGGCATAGCCGTGCTTATAAGAAATGACTTGGGGTTCCACGTACATGACCTCGACTCTAAAGTCTCGGTTGAACTCTTCCCAAGCCGCCACAGCTCCCTCGAAGCCTTCAGGAACCTCTGGCTTGTTACCTTTCGCCAGCTCCTCCCAAATACCGTGTGCAATATTGCCGGCATCAATGGCACTAGTGTCGTAGAAGCGGGCGTCTTTCATAGCACGTAACGCGGCTTCGCGAGGTAACCCGGTCCAAGACTCCTGATGGTCGTAAGCGAACTCAGCAGTCTTTTTCACAGCCCACGGAAGCAAAGCATCTTTGGGTAGGACCTTCAAGAAGGTAGTTACGCTGGGAACGGCGGAGCCGTCAGGAAGTTCATAGAACCTACCGACTTTAGTACTGAAGGCGTTAGCCCTCGCTCTAGCGGTTGTTTCAGTCATTAACGTTATCCTCTCAGTTTTACTCTTCTATTGTATCATAGACCCCATACAATTCCTGGTACTCCTTATAGATCTCAATCGTCTCTTCCGTTACCTTATTATTCTTTTTACTGTTACAAGTCGGGTGAGCGACGGAAAGATTATGAGGAACATCCCCCGGATGCTCAATGCCGTGGAGAGCAAGTAACTCCCTGTCAGCGGCGATGGGAATAATGTGCTCTACGTGGAAGAAGCGAACAATCTTACCCTTCTTCTTGTGAAACTTATGCACTGGAAAGCCACAGAGATAGCAGACACCGGCTTCCCGGTTGTAGATGTCCACCGGATCGTAGGGAATGAAGGGTAAAGAGGCCTTCAACGCCCGCCGCTTGGCGTTTATCTGGTAATCCACGATCCTACCCGCCTCGGATTCACGATACTTCTTCCTGATGGCCCTGTACAACGGTGCATTGGTTGCCCGGAACTTGGTTTGGCAGTCAATACATTTCCTTTGCAATCCGCCCTTAGCCGTTTTTAACCTGTGGAACTGGTCTCTATCTTTAACTTCGCCACAATCGTTACATTGCTTCTCTTCGTCCAAAGGGCCGCTCAATTCCAGGGCCCTATTTTTTCGGCACGCTTTACACTGGTTCAGGTGCCCGTCGGACTTAGTACGATCTTTAGGGAACGAGGCGAGAGGCAGTGTCTCCGAGCAGGAAAGACACTGCTTACTCGTCATCTTACTTAACCTTCCGAAGTATCGGGTAGTCTTTGCCCGAGTCCCATAACCTATTTGACCAGGCGAGGGCTTCGGTAGTTCCAATATCCAATAAGGTTTGCCGCAACCAAGCCACTGAGCGGCCTTCTGCACGGGCCTGGAGTACTAAATTATTAAGTATCACCGGTTTCATTTCTCTCTTCCTAAAATAAGGTTGTCCACAAAGCCGCTATCTCATCTCTATCCGGCGTCGCCGGTGTAAGCCGCTGACACTTGGTTCCGCCACTGGATGATCAAATCCCAAATTTCATTGGGAACTTCCTGACGATTACTTTCAGCTTCAGCTGCGGCTTTGATCAAGTCGCGGGTAGCGTCCTCCATACCGAGCTGCCAACCTGCCACCCAGATACGATTTTCTTCTTTGACCCAATCAGGAGATGCGTTCTCTTCAATATACAGGTTCCATAGATTCAGCTTTTCTTCCATGATTTGCCCAACTCCCTATTTTTCGGGTCCCACTTGTCTATAACTCTTTGAATATCCTCTTTGCTAGCGGGCCCAACAAATGCCTCATCTTTTAGGTCATCCGCAAAGTCAGATAGAGCATTAGAAAAACCGTGTAAGAACCATTCCGATTCCTCTTTTAAGTTCCATAGATTCCGTAGCAACATGGCAATAGCTGAGGCGTAACCTATCTTCTCGTCTGTCTCATTTGCAGTCACAAGGACCGTCCCCTTTCCAAACTTCGCAATCCGGGTCATGTTTATTCATCGTCCCACTCATACCCGCTCCCTAAAAGCTCTCTGCTCGGCGTTGGTTGGTTTACGAGGAAGGTCAAAGCCCCTCTGCATCCGATATAACATTACCCAGTCAACTATATCCCTGTCAATAGGGGGCACAGGGCCATACTCTTCTTCTAACCCGTCAACCATATCCATCCTGGATCCCTGTCTGTTACGGCGGCAAATACTGCAACGCGGATAGTCATTCCTGTGGAAGTCCGTTCCCTCTTCCACCTTCTCATGGCCGCACATAAAAAAGTTCATAACCAGAACAGTAGCCCACACGGCGGAGACTGTCAACTAACGGTACGCACAGTTTTCAGTTAACGTTCCGCACACTTGCATAGGTAAGAGCGAGCTGCTATTCTCTAGAACATGTGCACAAAAGAAAGGGTAAACCATGGCTAAGCGCTACGCCGAAAACTATGCCCTATATGCCCGACTAGGGTGGAAACCCATCCCCGTCCGAGGAAAACAATTCCCCGTACCAGGAGCCACAGGGCAACAAGGCACTGTCACCCCCGACCAAATGCAAGAATGGCAGCACCTAGGTGAAGAATTCAACAACCTAGGATTACGGGCTGAAGGCTGGATCAGCATCGACGTAGACGACAACTACGGCGACAAACGCGGGGCGGCAGATTTAGAAGACCTCGTGAAACAGGTTGGTAAGGCTCTACCCAAAACCTTCACTAGCACCGCGAGGGATCCTCAAGGCAAATCACGGCAGCATGTTTATCGCATCGCCGACCCCACATTAGAGCTACAGAGCAAGCCACGTGACAGCATTGAACTTGTGCAACGTCACCACCGCTTCATGGTGTGCTGGCCCTCAATCCACCCATCAACAGGAACCCCCTACACGTGGTACGACCTTGACGGCGACCCAATGAGCGAACCCCCGTCACTAGACGAAATCCCCTACCTCCCGGCCGAATGGGTACAGCACCTGGCAGTGGAAAACGGGGAACTCCTTGACGTCGACGTCATCCCAGCCAAAGAACTGCTTGACACCTTCCTACCCGAGCCGCCGTGTGAAAGCGTCCAGCGTTTCATTACGCGTATAGAGACACAGCACAAGCGCAGTCACATAGGGCATGACGACTACTACAGCTATTCATTGCAAGGAATGATGCTCGGCAGAGAAGGGCACAAAGGTGCTATAGAAGCCCTAACCCTGTTGCGGAAGCGCTTCAGCGAATACGTTAGGGCAGCGCGGCCTCAAACTGCCCGCACCGAAATCAAAAACACCTTTGAACACGCAGCTGTACGCTCACAACAAAAGCCACTAGGCGACGTGTGCCAGTGCGACGGAGTCACCGAAACCGCGTTAGCCAGGGTATTTGAAGGCGAAATCAGCCTAGGGCCTGAACTCCTACTACGGGAGCGCGGGCACCTACAAACACAGATGGCTCGTGAAACCTTCATGAACCAACACCCACTAAAAAGGTACAAGGACAGCAACGGGGTTGTCTTCGCCTGGGTGAATGACCGCTGGAAAGAAATAGACTTATACACCGTCGCCTACCGCTGGCTGTCAGATCAACTCGGCAACCAAATGTCCAAGCGCCTGGCAGAAGAACTCTACACAGCAGCACTAGCATACGCAGACCCCATCACACAGGAAGACGTATCGAGGGAGTACATCAGCGTAGAAAACGGGTTGCTGAACTGGGAGACCGGGGAGCTACGGCCTCGGACCCCAGATGTATTCGTCGTCAACCACCTTCCAGTAGCCTGGGCACCAGACTCCACCTGTGACAAAGTGGATGAATGGATGAGCAACACCCTCAAAGAAGAAATGGTTCCACACGCCTGGGAACTCATAGGGTATGCAATCTCGCCCCGTCACGACCTCAAAGTGGCGCTAGCATTCAGCGGCGCAGGTGGCGGCGGAAAGAGCACCTTCATTAACATCATGTCCGCACTCGTAGGCAGCGAGAACCTGACAAGCATCGCCCCTCAAGCCATGGTGGAACGATTCAACAAAGTCAAACTCCACGGCGTCCTGCTCAACGCAGCCGGTGACGTAGGTGCAGAAACAATGAGAAACATCGGCGTGTTCAAGAGCGTCGTAGCAGGGGATGCCATCTACGCAGAACACAAGGGAAGGGATGGATTCAGCTTCCGGCCCAATGTGTTCAACGTAGCCAGCTTCAACGCCATGCCGGCGACCGAGAGCAATGACTCAGGGTTCTGGGACCGCTGGTTAGTGATGCAATTCGAGAAGCGATTCAACCAAGGCGGAAAGATAGAAGACACCTATTGGCGGGATATCATGCCGAATGACCCGGCTCTGCAAAGGGGGGTGCTAGTGAAGGCCGTATCAGCATTGCAACGACTTCGTAAGCGTGGCGGCTTTGATAAGTCTGCGTTTGCTGAAGCTAAGGCCGTCTGGCGGGAACAAGTAGACAGCGTTGCCAACTATGTACAGCATCAGTTAGTGCTTGACGAGGCCGGAGCGGTTTGGGGTAAGGGTCTCTACCAGCATTACCGCCAAGGAGAGAACGAAACCGGAGGCAACCCGAGGGGTTCTAGGACCTTCTACAAGGAGCTGGAGAACTACCTACATGAGCATCACCCCGGCTTAGTGACCCATACCCTCCAGAAGGGGCAGCGGAAGTACCGTGGGTTCAAGGTTCGAGTGTCCGAAGACGGGTTTATGGCCAATCATAATGAAACGCTAGGACCGCAAGGATGGACCAGCGAGTGAGTTAGTGGCAACAGAAAGTAAAGGCCTCGGGGTTATTCAGACTCGGGGCCTTTACTAATCTACCCCTCCCGGCCATTTATCTACCCTTCCAGCTTTCTTATCTACCCCTATTTACTCTATTTTTAGTTATTATTTAATATTTATAAGTCTCTGAACAGGTAAAATATAGTAAAGGGTAGATAAGATGGGTAGATAAGGCTCTAAAAGTCAATTCGTTCCTCATGCAATGTTGAGCTGAACACAAAGAAGTGGAAACCGAATCAAAAAAGCTTATCTACTTCATTTATCTACCCCTGTTATCTACCCCGCCGGGTTTGCGGTACCCTAAACCCATGAAACAATGTAAAGTGTGCGACCAGGTTAAGAGCGAGTCCGAATACTACTTTTTGAAGAACACAGGTAAGCACTCATCGTCTTGTAAAAGGTGTCACGCGACTCGATCAAAGGCGATACGGGAGAAGAATAAGCTCCATCACCAAAATAACCCCCACCTAATCCATACACCGAAGCGTTGCATTAAGTGCAGGACACTGAAAGACCCTAAGAATTTTACTAAAAACCCCGGCTCTGTGGAGGGTATAGGCGGTGTTTGTAAACAGTGTCAGAAAAGGAAATAGCCCCTTGCGCTTCTCTATACGACAAGGTAGTCTTAAATCATGAACCTAGTACCCATTCTAATAACCAATCTGAAGCCCGAAGATTTCACACCCAACGACGAGACGGTGTTGTATCATGTTTATTGTTCAACTTTTGACATCGATGCAAAAACCTCATTCCGGGAGTGGCGCGGGGTAACGATATCGCTGCCCTCCGGAATTAGTATTACTATCCTACCTAACGCTATAGTCGCCGTTAAGGATTAGATATGGCAAAAAAGGTTTTGTTCTTCGACATAGAGACTCACAGCGCTGATGAGCTGTGGAACATGTCTCCCGAGCAGTTCTTTCGTCTCGGCGGCTATGCTTGGGGGACCGGGGGGGTTCGTCTGACGGATGACATCGAAGAGATGCGTGAAGAAATCAGGCAAGCCGACCTCGTTATAGGCCACAATATCCACGCCTTCGACCTCACAGCGCTGTTCGGCAAGAATTCGCTAGAGCCGTTTCACATGGCTTTGGATGGCAAGGTATACGATACTTGGGCCGATGCCCCCATTATCGAACCTTATCCGGATATGTTTACAGATCGCCACGGGCGGAAACGTCTCATCAGTGGCCCGCGACAGGCGATGTCTTACTACGGGCTAGACGAGATGGCTAATCGCTGGGGCACATCTACTAAGACTCAAGACCTCAAAGCCCTCGCTAAGCAGTTTGGGGGCTTCGACCTTATCCCTTTGGATAACGATGACTTCCGCACCTATCTCATAGGCGACGTTAAAGCCTCTCGTGAGCTGGCTACCGCTATGAGAACCCGTGTCCCTTGGGACGAGTACCGGGCCCGTGAGCAACGCCTATATGGCATCTTGGCCCAGTGCTCTCGTAACGGGATTGTTATTGACGTGGATAAGGCTTATGCGCGGCTAGAGATCCTGAACGACCGCAAGAATAAGCACCTGGCCTTGTTACACGAAAAGTTTGGTTTACCAACTGAGGGCAAGGCCCCTTTACGAACCAAGCCGGGTAAGGAGGCGGTCTTTGCTGCCTTGGAATCTGTGGGTATCCAACGCGAGGACCTGCCTAAAACTAAGACTGGTAACCCGTCCCTAGGTGGCAAGGAGATCTTGGCCACCGCTGAGGGTAGGGGAGACGAGGCTGAGTCTCTCGCACAGTCCCTAGCGGCTATCTCGGGTGCTCGCATGACTCCTGAGACACTACTGAACAACATGCATAAAGATGGCAAGGTTCATCCAGGTATTACGGCCTTGCAGCAGACGGCCAGGTTTTCGTTTCATGATCCTGGTTTGACAGTCATAGGGGCCCGTGGGGACGGGGCTAATGACAAGGCGATTCTATCTGCCCCAGAGGGGTTCTCGCTGGTGGAGTTCGATTTCCAGGCCGCCGATTCGAGAGCGGTTGCGGGGTACTCGGGTGACGAGCGGTTTTACGATGACTACATTGCTAAAGACGCGCATAATGCGACGGCCTCGCTGCTTTGGCCCTCTGCCGAGTTTGTTAAAGGTAAGCACCCTCGCCGCCAAGAGGCGAAAGTGGTGACGCACGGCACCGCCTATCGAATGGGGGCCAAGAAACTGGCGCAGTCTGCAGGTATCACGCAGCAGGAAGCGTATACGTTCCTTAAGAAGCTATCGGCTACCTACCCTCGTCGAGCCAAGTGGCAGGAAGACGTCACCGAGTTCGCTCAGACTAAAGGCTATGTCGTCAACGATTGGGGCCGGAAACTAGCCGTTAACCCTGATCGCGCCTTCACCCAAGGTTGTGCAACTCTGGGCCAGAATGCCACCCGCGAGATGTTGGTGGACCTTCTACTGAGGCTCGACAGAGGAGTCTCTCGCTGGCTAGTTGGTATTATTCACGACGCTGTGCTATTCTCATTCCCAGAGGATAAGGCGGTTGAATACTCGAAACTAGTGGAGGAAGCCGCCCACGACTTTAACCCCAGGAGCGGGCTTCGTGTCCCATTCCCACTAGAAGCCGGTAAACCGGGTAGAAACTGGCTGGAGGCATCTCACTAATGTATTATCATCGTATTATCCAAGGGGAACCAAAATATGCCCCTATCCTCAGGCACTTGGAAGCCGGGGCCCCAGGTTTCTCGCAGAAGGATCGGGATAAGTTGGCTCGAACGAATCTTAATGACTGGTTAGAAACTTATCTACTGATGCTAGACGGGAAGGGTCGGGAACGATGAAGAAGACACGTATCATTTTGGCGACATTGCTACCTTGGGCGGTCATTGTCAGTGTTTCATTACTCACTACTGTAACTGTGGGCCTTTGGATCTCAACTGTGCTGCTGGCGGTTATTTGGTTCGCGGCAGGAGTTCAGGCGTACCTGAAGGAATCGAGGGACGGGGCATGAAGAAGCGACTAACGGACCTTTCTATCGCCCTATTCCTGCTGCTTCCTGGAGCTATGATCTTCGGTGCTCTGATTGACTCTGCCATCCCCTTGATAGTCTGGGCCGGAGCGGCTATCGTTCTCCTTATCAGCGAGTTAGCAGATAGGGGCCGGAATGCCTAAGAAAGATGCTCCTTTACAGGAGCAGTTCAACAAGGCTGCTGCGTTATTCTGTGACTGTTGTGCCGAGTTTTTTGGGTACGACAAAGACGATGTGTTACAGTGGCGGAAAGATCAGGGACTAGAACCAGATGGTTCAGTTCCTCTTCACCTTTGGACGGAGATTCAGGAATGAAAGCCGAATGGGATCAACAGTGCCCCACCTGCCTGACACACCTATACACCAATGTGAGTGATGTAAAGGTTTACAAAGGCTATTTCATCCTATGCCCTTCCTGCTATGATTGGACTATGAGTCTCCACGAGGCCGCTAGGGCCTACAAGAATCAGAGTCTGTTTGATGCCACCCAACGGCTAGAGGCCGCTGACGGGGCTCTCAGGGCCGTGCAACAACGCTTCCAGGGTAGGAAAGCATCTATCACGGAACTGCGGGCGGCTAAGAGCGAAGTCACGGAAGCCAAGAAAGAGTTAAAAGCCGCCGAGGCGATAAGGACGGGGGACTAATGTGGAAAGAACCTTCGCCACTGGCTATCGTCTGGAAAGCTAGTATGGATGAGATAGCATCCCGATGGAAAGCAGCAAGAGAAGAAAACGAACAGAAACACTGGGCGGAAGCGATACGATTGGTAAGAGAGGAACGGGCGCGTCAAATGTTTGTAACCAAAGATTCAGGGAAGCGAGAAGAGTACCCCAGCGGCATGCGCCGAGACACTCAACAGGGTAAACCGGATTATATGCTCCTAGATCGCGACTTCCTCTCTCGCTGGGCGGCCTTGATGACTCGGGGAGCTGAGAAGTATGGGGCGAATAACTGGCAGTTGGCGAACAGTGAAGCTGAGCTAGAAAGATTTAAGTCCTCCGCCTTTCGTCACTTCATGCAATGGCTGGAGGGAGAGATTGACGAAGACCATGCGGTTGCGGTAGCCTTCAATCTAGCAGCCGCAGAGCACGTCAAAAAGAAGCTTAAAGAGCAGGAGACCGTTGTGACTGATACCGAGAAGCAGAGGCTCGTCAAAGAGCACGATGACGCATACGAGTTGTTTCAGAAGGTTTTCAACCGCAAACACACGGAGGAGGAGCTGGATATTGTGCTAGATCGTTTCTACAAAACCCAGTTCGCCTTAAACTCGTACCTCCTCCACCGCTAAGGAATACTAGTCATGTGGGAGTCGAACTTGTCCCGACCAGCGTCAAGCTACAAGGGCCGTCAGGCTCAGATTGCCTACAGCAAAAGCCTCATTAGGTACACAGAGGCTAGGACCCTCTCAGTTACGGATAAGAAGGCGCTTAAGTTCCTGGATAAGAAACTGGATGCCCTGCTACGCAAAGCCGAATATCCTATCGTCGAGATCTGGCTGCATGAACTGTCTTTGGTGGATGCGAAGCTCTCGCAGATAGAAAGTAGAGCCAAGTAACAACTAGATAACTAGAGACCTATAGCCCTTGCGACTCCCGTGCGCAGGGGCTATTCTCATTTTATGAGTGAAAGAGATTTCGAACAACAAGCCGAAGAGTTCCTAGAACATATGTCGGACGAGCAACCAGTAGGCAAAGTTCCTGAATGGTTTCTTTGGAAAGAGCTAGAGGACGGGGTGTCAGAGTGATGCGGGACCAATGGGATTTGAAAAGAGCCGAAGACGTAGAACCAGGGGACCTTATTCGCCTGGCTCAAAGTACTCTAGACTGGGTTGTTATCAACAGCGAAGAAGCCCCCGGCGGGAATGTAGCCCTCTCGCTGGAGAGTGCGAGCAGTGGAGTTAAATATGCTACGAGACTTTCAGCTAAGACTCGTGTAGAGTATGAGACACAGCCATACAGCTTCCGGGACGACGAACCCATCAACTACGACAAGTAGGAGTAGTCATGTCAGAGCGATTCGGATACGCATACATCGCTAGATATGGTGCGGGGACAGCCCAGTTCGGGGTTTATGCAGAGGAAGCCACCCGGCTCCTGGTACAGTACGAAGGCAGTTGGGATGGAACCTATCTCTCTTCCCTGGACCCAAACGAACAGTTTTGGATCGACAAAGAGCAGGCAACTAATTGGCACACTTGGGAGCTAGAAGGAGTGGAACGATCATGACACTCGCTGATCGACAACACAGCTGTCCCGCCTGTGGCAAAACCTTCAAACCCGGCGAAGCTTTTGACTTCGAGGTAGTCATAGACCCTACAGTCAGATATATTGCAGTACATCCTAACCATAAGACGTTCATTCACCCGGAGGTGATTTCCAATGACAACAGCGGAACAACAAACCAGTGAAAGTATCGACCAACTCATCACTTGGGGGGCTTACTTCCAGGACACTTTAACCCCCAATCAGCTCGTTGAAGTCAAGTTGTACTCATTAATGTACGCCCGTAGTGTCTTGGAACGGGTGGCTATGGAGGAGCACCGTGAAGGAAGACACACCTTAGCCAAAGGACTCTTGAAGAAAGCGCTGTCCCTGGGAAACGTAGCGGGAGTGTAACGTGATTGACGATACGGTAAAAGAAATCTCAGAAACTATATCTAAGGTTATGGGTGACGAAAAACCCCCGGAGGCTTATACCCAACTTTCTTACTACATTTACACTCTTGCCGAGAAGATGCGATACCGAACCTTCTGGGATGTGTATGAATACTTAGACGAGTTTCAATCTTTAGCGAAGGTCTCCCATATCCCTGGGATCAGAGCTGCTTTAGATCAAATTTCGGGTTTAATAGCTGAAATAGATGGGGACGATGTAGACTTAGACGAAGGAGATAGCGGCATCACCGTAATGGACTTCGAGAAAGATTTACTGGAGGATCTACAGGTGGGCGACGAGATCCCCTACGACCCGGCAGAGAGCCCCTGCGGTGAAATACTAGATTTAGGGGAGCAACTAGGGGTTATCGAGTGTAGTCGAGAAGAGCACCCCTCTTCCGCTTGGCACCATGTAATTAGGGGAACCCGGTTAGTAGGCCGCTGGCGCGGAGACTCCGGAGAACTATCGGGAGACATCTATGAGTAACCAAGAGTTGTTAGACCAGCTAGAGTATTCAATGTGGCATATCGCTTCCTTTGGGTTACGGAGAGATCCGGAAGTCGACCTTTGGTCAGCGGATGCGGTTCGGCTACTAGACGAAATCCGCTCACGTATGCTATAATCCAAAGATGGAATACCGTGGACACATGCTGATGGGGGCGGGGGTAGCATTTACCTCCGCTTCTGCGCTGTCCTTGCCGCCCGTAGACATGGCCACCTGGTCCCTGATTGTCGTCGTTACTTCCCTGTGGCCGGATCTGGACGGTAAAGGGAAACTAACCCGCTTCCTCCCACCTCTTACTACTTTCATGTCTTTCCTAACTAGGAAGCTGGCAGGGTGGTTCTACAGAAAGACTCAGACCCCCCTAGACTACCGGGAGGCGAGAATCCATCGGGGCTTGTCCCACACCCCCCTGTATATCTTGGGAACTTCTGTCCTCCTCTATCTAGCTCTTCTACCCACAAACGCAGACGCCTTCTTCCTAGCCTCTGCTTTCCTTGTCGGTAACCTGGCCCATCTCCTCGGAGACTTCGCATCCCTGTCCGGTCTCCCCCTCCTGTGGCCGGTTAAGGTTCAAGGAAAAAGATGGTATGATGTTAAAGTTCCTTCGCCGCTAAGATTCCGTGTAGGAGGTGAGGTGGAAAGGAACATCTTAACTCCGATTATGTTCTTCATGGCCTTTGGGGCCCTCATTCTCTATGTGTACACCTACGTGAAAGGTTAACCAATGGGATTAGGTCGTAAAGCAGTAGAAGCAGGAAAGAACAAGATTTCCACTCGGATGAACGAAATCGCCAACGCCGAGTGTATGTATTGCCGCAAACCAGTCACCCGGCGAGCTAATGTGTGTAAAAACTGTTCAAAAAGCGGCAACGGTTGGGACGACAAGTAAGGGAAGAACATGGCGGGGAACAAGAGCATAACCGATGACCTTCTCCGATACGAGATAGTCAAATGGTTACTCAACAGAGCCGCTAGGTACACCAGGAAAATAAAGAAAACCTGGAAGTATCTAGCGGCCCTCGCCCTGCCAATTGCAGCTGGGGTGTACTTGCACTATGTCCTCCCTGACTACATTTGGCTAACAAATCTCATCACCGCCTTCTTCGTTATCGGCGTCGCAGGCTGGGGGGAACACGTCGGCCCACCCGTCTCTAAAATCTCACCCAAGAAATTCGATAAAGGAGTTGAGAAGCGCCTAGACGGCCTCGCAGAAAGAGCCTACGTTTCCCTAGTTCTCTTCACAGCTGGCTGTTCTATCGCGATCGTTCAAGCCTCCCTCCTACCCAGATCCTTCCTCATAACGTACTTTCTCCTGAGTTTAACGCTATCCGTTATACGAGTGACGAACAAAAGGTATACCGTAACTGGATCCGCAAATAGGTACGTCGATCGGTGGATCCTGGTCGCAGAAATAATTGACGAATTTAAAGGCTCGCACCTTATCGACGTGACAACTCCTCGCGGAGTTCCCCGGCTGGTAGTTCGTCTACGACCCGGACAAGACCCCCACAACGTTTATGGAACAAGACGGCGGCTAGAGAGTGTTCTATCTTTACGACCTGGTTCCGTCTCTATCGTGGAATCTGCGGATCTAGCTACTGATGTGGAAATCTACATCAAAGATAATCCTATCAGCGAACCTATCCCCCACCCGCTGATTGACTCCCGGCTTCCCGTCGAATGGCCCGTGCTCATGGGGGTTGGACCCAATAACCAAACCTACCTCCACGAACCCAAACACACCCTAGTAGTCGGACAAAGTGGATCCGGAAAGAGCGAATTCGGGGAAAGTATCCTCGCCTATGTCCACGCTGATCCGGAGATGTGCATATTTGGTAGTGACATGGCCTCAGGGGCCACGTTGTCCCTCTGGGAACCCGTGCTGGCGGCACCCTTGGCAAAGACGCTTGACGAATCCCTGGCCCTCCTAGACGGGGTACTTAGGGTCTGTGAAGCAAGAGAACAGGCCGTAGGCGCTAGGAAAGTCGAAGATCCTAAAGCTCCAGCTGTGTATGACATGGGCCCGGCGATCTGGTTCATAATAGACGAGTTCCCTGAGTTAGTGAGACAAGGTGGGGCCAAGTTCAACAAGCAGTATGAAGGACTTGCTAAGAGAGCTAGGAAAGCCCGGCTCATTCTCCTCGCCCTCTCGCAAAACGGATCCATGAGAGACCTTGGTGTTACTGAAACACGTTCCCAGTTCCATGCTACAATAGCAATGAAGCAAGACGTTCATGGGTCCAGAACCCTACTGAAGGAACTACACACCCAGGGCTGGGCAACCAATACACTAAAGACTGGAGAGTTCCGGGCAGTTATAGAGGACCCGACACCGAACCGGTTCCAAAGCGTCTTCCTTATGGACACCGAGAACAAGACAGAAATCATTAACCGGTATAAGACGACATACTTAGAGAAGTTATCCTACGAGGCATTTAAGGGGGCGTAATGAAGAATGAAGAACTGGGCTGCGGATGGGTGCTAGAATGCGAGAAACGCGGCTTAAACCCCCTAGAAGCCACCGCAGATGACATCTTAGGCTATATGCCTCAGATAGAGAGACACAACGGGAAGAGAGATATACTCCTACCCCATGAAGACCTAGTGGAGTTAGCAGAGCAGGAACCTCAGTACACTTCGGCCCTTGCCTCTGTTAGTGGCTTCGTAGCTGAAGTTTCTTTCATCGCAGGCCTCTCCCCAGCTGAAACCGAAGTAGTAGCTTGTATCTGTGACGGGGGATACAGCCACGGGAGTTATGCGGAAGTCATCGCTTACCGCCTAAACACAACCCCCGCCGCGGTGCGAGTCAGATGGTTTCGGGCAAGAGGGAAGTTGGTTTCTGAGTGGGCAAGTCCGCCTAAGCCCCGAACTAAACAGTTTTTAGCATCCGCTTCGGAGGGTAACGGTCGCTATTAACCGTTTGTAACGCCTTTTGCTTATAGGTAGGAGGGTTTTTATTTCCCGTGGTTATTAGCATCCCAGCGCACACCTTTGGATAGACGTGGGAGCTTAATAACGCGGTTCTGTTTCCGGATTGATCGCCCTTGGTGGCAGCCTCCGGAAACCTTCCAGAAGAAACCAAGGGACTCACACCGCTACCTAGAGTCCCTTGGTTTCTTCGCTTTAATGACTGTTTAAACGCCCATTAAGCCACCTAACGCCCAGCCGATTAGCCACTAAGAAGCAAAGGGCAAAAATATGAGCCGAGAATATTTACATGAAGCCGGGAATATAAGCTACGGCCTCTATAAACTAGGTCTCATCTACCCTCGAGCGCTTTGCGGCTGGGTTCTGAAACCTGGTAACGGGTCGTCCGCATCTGCCCCGCGTTGCCCGAAATGCGCGGAAAAAATGAAGAAACAGGGGAAGTAAACATTATTTACCGGGACATGTGGACCGTGAAATATATTTTCAAAGGCGAAAGCAAATATCGAATCCTCAACGTCTATACGGAAGACGAGTTGAAGACACTCGTAGACGGACTAAAAAAAGACAAAGACGTTAGAGACTATAACGTGAAGTACACACCCCTAAAGTAACCAAGGAGGCCGAGACAAGATGGCTTCCTACCCCGCTGCGAGGCCCAAAGAAGGAATCAGCGAGAAAGACTTTCAAAAGAAAGTTATCAAACTCGCCGAAGGGCACAATTGGTTTTGGTGTCACTGCCCTTCTGTGTTTTCCTCCGGGAAATGGAGAGTCCCTCTTGCCGGGAGTCCAGGGTTTCCTGACCTCGTACTTGCCCGCGACGGTCTTATTGTCCTCGTAGAGTTGAAGAGTGATACCGGGAGACTGAGACCGGGCCAAGCGGAATGGATCTCCGCCGCTAACGGAAAAATATGGCGGCCCCGTGACTGGGAAGAGATTGTGGAATTCCTCCAATAGGAGGTTAAAGAGTGAATACACTTACGCTCTTAAAAGATGCGTATCTCGCTTTACAAGACGCCTACCGTAAGCTAGACTGGGATACGGTGGACATCGTCGAGGACCGAATTAAAACGCTAGAAGAACTTCGAGACGATGAGCTACTAATCCAAGATATAGAAAACGGACTCTATTACTAGGAGCTTAATTGTATAGCGTAGAGCGAGTGGACAGCAAAGGCCGGGCGACACTGGTAGCTAAAGCGAGTGACGAAAAAACCGGAAAGAATCTAGCCGCCAAATATGAAGGTTCTGGGTTGAAATGGAAACGAGTCAACTCGGGGAAAGCTAGTTACCAAGCTTCTTACAGTTCGGGTGGAACTTATTACATTGTCAGCGAGGACTAATGACCTTTCGACTGGTTAAAGTCCAATCTGATAGGGTTGAAAAGTTTTACGGAAACTTCCCATCCGTCGCCCAAGCTAAAAAAGAAGTGTGGGGAAACTGGAGGAAAAGTAGTTCCCTCTTCGGTGGAACTTACTGGTACACGAAACCAGACCTCAACGGTCAACATTGGCGAGTGTATAAAGATAAGGATTAAGGTACTCCCAGCTGAGTAGGCTGGGTCCAGCCACTAGTCGTTCCCGCCTAGCGGAATCTCCACCACGACTAGTGTGCTTCTATAACGCTCTGTGTGACCTCTCGACCGGTTGATGCCCACAGGGTTTTTGTTTTAGGCGCGTAGTGGACCGGAATCTGACGCGTAACAGCCTGCCCCTCTGACTCTGATCAAGTTACGGGCAGGTTCTTGAAATTATTTGATCTAGCAGTGTTAGTGCTAAGCGAATAACTAGTGGCCACTAGTCGCTTACGAAGTAGTTAAATAGCTCCAAAGCGAAGCGGATAACTGGGTACCACCAGTTATCTACAAAACCGGGGGTCGGTCCCTAGTGAAAGCGGCTACACCGCCCCGGTCCTAGTAGCTCTAGCTTAAAGAAAAGCGTCGGTCTCCAAAACCGGAAGATGAGGGTTCAAGCCCCTCGGGCTGCGCCAACTGGAAGTATTTCCGACCGATTTCACACGAAAGTGGTAGTCCGACTGGACACTCAGAACCGCTCATGCTATCTTGTAATCACAAGCAAAACAGAGCGGAGAAACTAATGTCTTGGATCGTCGACTACATCACCCCAAAAACCACTTCTGTCATCGCACGAGTTGATTCCAGCAAAGCCGCCGCCAACTGGGCTCAGGATAACAGTGACCGGCCACTAACTTGGAAAAAAGGCGGCTGTCACCGAAGCTACTATTGGAGCAGCTCCACCGACACAGCAGGCGGATACTTCATCATCCGTCCAGCCTAAACAACTCGTCAAGGGGGAACCGGATGGCTAAGTACACAATCGGTCCAGATATTAACCTGGATGAAGAAGTAGTATACCAGCCCGATGGTTCCCGTCTTACAGAGGCCAGCGCCTTAAACCTTGCGGCTACGACCCTTCACTGCTGGGACTGTGTAGCTTGCCAGGTAGAAACCGGTCTCTGCTATAAACACCTCAACGATGATTAGCATCCTCATCCCCTGGAGAACCGATAACGGGCCAAGGGAAGCCGCATGGAATCGCATCAAGAAAATGTGGTACAAACTCCCCTACGAACTCTGCGTGGGAATGGATGACGACACAGGACCTTTCAACTTCTCCCGGCTAGCCAATAAAGCGGCGAGAGAAGCTACTGGGGACGTGTTCCTAATTTACGGCGCTGATTGCCTGCCAGATGTACAGAGTATCGAAGAATCAGCGGAGATCGTCCGTAGGTCCGGTACCTGGTTGCCAATGTTCTCACAAACAGCGTATTACAATGAAGCAGCTAGCGAGAAGATAATCGCGGGCGCAGACCCACGAACACTAGATCTTGATTACACGCTTCCCTTTTGCACAGGATCTTTGGCTATTCATCGTGATGCGTGGCTTGGTTACGATGAACGGTTTTCAAAATGGGGGGCGGAAGATAGTGCACAGAGACAAGCACTAGCAATTATCTACGGGAACTATGCCGCCATCCCCTATACACTTAGGTGTCTATGGCATGAGGGCGATCATCGAGTGATGAATCAGAATAATTCAGAGCTCATGAGAAAATATGAATTGGCTCAAACCGAAGACGAAATGAGGGCTCTAGTTGGAGAAGGCTTGTTTTAGGTGCGGAGACGTGAAGGAGGCAAGCAGTTTTCATAAAGATCGTTACTCCTCAGATGGATACAAACGAGAGTGCACCGTCTGCGCGGCGGAGAGAAGAAAAGATTACTACAAGCGAAACAAAGATCGAGAAGGTGCCAACAAGAGGAAATGGGACCGAGAAAATATTGAAAGGGTTCGGCAGTTAAAACGCGAGAGCCGTCAAAGACGTGTCCAAACCGCACAAGGTAGGGCAATCCGCAGGGCAGAAGGCCATAGACGGAGAACAGTAACACTAAATGCGAACTCGGGCTGCTGGTACGCACGGGAACAATATGCAATATTTATTCGCAATGATTGGTGCTCCTACTGCGGGTCAACCAATAAACTAAGCCTGGATCACATAGACCCGATCAGTAAATCTTTTGATGATTCATGGAGCAATCTAACCACCGCGTGTCTGTCCTGTAACTCCTCCAAGAGAGACAGAAGCCTCCTCGTTTCTCGGCTGGGTAAACTAGAACGTGAAGAAGAATCCTAACAGGGAAAATGTAACGTATTCGACCCGGTTAATCAAATATTAGGAGGTGATGTCATGGCAGCAATCAGCACCGGTGGTTCCACATTGCCTTTTGGTCCGGGTAGTAAATTGTGGGCCTACTGGTAGGACATCGGGAGCCGGATTCGCCAAGTGGAGTGGCTCAGTTCACAAGTGGACTACACTACATAGATTACTCATTAGAGCAGGCGTTCCGCGCCGCATGGCCGCAGGTTTAACAACGAACATAATCCAGGCAACCTTTCCCGGATACCTGAAGTCCCGTGACCAGTAGCAAGTGGGCAGGACGCCCGAGAAGAACCTACAGCCGCGAGTGGCATCGTGTCCGGGCACTGGTTAAGAGACGAAGCGGTGGAGTGTGCGAGCTCGCCGGGTGTTCAGTTCCTGGGCGCGACATAGACCACATAGTTCCCGTGCATCTAGGGGGGCTAGACGTTCTGGACAATGCCCGGTTGCTGTGCGATCAGCACCACAAGCAGAAGACGCAAGAAGAAGCGCAAGCGGCGAAGAAGAAAAAAATAAAACTGGTCGCGGACGAACCTCATCCGTTCGATGTTTCTTAACTTCATCCGGGTGCAGTGTGGGGCAGGGGGTTGAGCCTCCCACCACGGAAAGGCTCCATGT
>Ga0190275_10000372_pt1 | contig 41462 bp, 36 predicted proteins | sample Popmic550T_FD_133745 | JGI IMG/M metagenome (GOLD analysis project Ga0190275, IMG submission 133745) | Populus adjacent soil microbial communities from riparian zone of Yellowstone River, Montana, USA - 550 T | ecosystem: Environmental > Terrestrial > Soil > Riparian zone > Trees stand | place... | reverse complement strand
GGTGTTGCCCTGGAAGTTCTTCAGCCGCACGTAGCCGACGTTGCCGGCCAGCATCTTGTGCTGCACGCTCTCGATCGAGATCATCGCCCGGTTGAGCGTCATCACCCGCGGCTTGTCCCAACCCTTGCGCTTCACGGTGATGACGATCTTGCTGCCCACCGGACCGCGCAGCTTGGAGATGGCCTCGCTGAGCTCCATGCTCACCATCGACTCGTCGCCAATCTTGGTGATCCAGTCGCCCTTCTGGAGGCCGGCCTTGGCGGCGGGCATCTCGGGAAGGACGGTCCTCACGATGAGGTTTCCCTCCTGGAGCTGGAGGATGATGCCGATGCTGCCGTAGACGCCCTTGATGGTCTTCTTCAGATCCGAGTACAGCTCGGGGCGGAAGAGGATGGACTGCGGATCCAACGTGGAGAGCATCCCATTGATGGCGGCGTACTCCACCGCCCGCGTGTCCTCCATCGGCCGCATGTTCTCGCTCATGAACTGGAAGATCTCCTTCAGCACGAAGGACAGCTTCCAGAGTGAGGTCACGTGTGAGATGTCGAACTCGCGCGCCTCAGAGCCGGCGGTGACCTTGATCCTTGCGGAATCGGCGTTGCCGTCGACGATGACGTCCAGGACTACTATCTCCACATACCGCAGCGCCGTCACCAGCATCTGCTTCGGCTTGATGCGCTCAGGGACTGCGTAGTTGTCCTTCACGTAGAGGAGGACCTTGGTGAAGGTGCGCAGGGAGGTGAAGTCATGTGCGGACTTCTCGCCCGAGCCTGAAGCCGCGGAGGGGCCGGAGGGCGAGGTGCCAGCCACGGCCTCGGTGCGGAGCAGCGGGAGGGGGGCGTAGGTGCCAGCGCCCAGGACGAGACAGAGGGTGAGGGCTCGGTGAGGCAGTCGCGCAGAGGGATGTCTCACGGAGCGGTACTCCCAAGGGCGGTTGAGCTCATATCAAAGGCTCGGCCAGGTGGCCCACCACCGTGGAGAGCCGGCGAGCTGGCGAATGATGCAGAGAATCCACCTACGGCCCCGTTGGGGAGCTGGAGGCCAGCACCCGCAAGGGGGTGTCCTGGCCCACGGAGATGAAGGGCGCCCAGTAGTGGGGGTGGGGCCGGCTCTGACGCAACGCCCGCATGGCCGCCCGCAGCGCCGTGGCTCGGTTCATCCCTGAGAGCAGGTTGCGGTAGAACGCCTCCATCAGCTGCCAGGTGGTGTCGTCATTCACCTTCCACAGGCTCATCACCACCGTCTCCGCCCCGGCTGCCACGAAGGCCCGCCGCAGCCCGTACACCCCTTGCCCCAGCTTCACGTCCCCTCTGCCCGTGTCGCACGCCGACAGCACCACCAGCTGGGTGCCCCACAGGTTGAGACCCGCAAGCTCCAGCGCTGTCACCATCGTGCTGTCGGGCCCGGCCCTGGCGGTGTCAGATCCGCTGGGTCCAGCGAGCGCGCCAGCCAGCACCAGTCCCGAGCGCATCAGAGGATTTGGAAGGCTGGGTGCGAGGGCCTCCTGTCCCAGAGCACCGAAGTGGCCCACGGCGCGGGAGTCCTTGGGCACCGGCGCATCCTCCAGGAAGAAGCCGTGGGTGGCTACGTGCAGCACTCCAGGAGTCGGCACCTGCAGCAGCCGCTCCTTGGTGGCCTGGGAGCCCAGGAAGAGCTGTGCCCGCGGTATCAGCCGCTGGATGGCCTCCGCCTCCTGGCGCGTGCCGGGCAGCGGCGTCCACGGCCGCTCCGCCAGCTCCGCCCTCAACGTCGAGAAGGCGTGCTCCACCGCAGGGGAGCGATCGGGCGCCACAGGCACGGTCGCCGGCGAGGCGGCAGGTGCTCGAACGGGAGCGCTGAAGTCCGGGTCGGCGAAGACGACGACTGAGGTGGCAGGATCTGGATCCTTGGGGCGTGGCAGCAGGTCCTTGCCCGAGGTGAGGTAGCTCAACTCAAAGGAGTCCACGAGGAAGCGGCGGCCATCGTGGAGGGCGGCGAAAGGGACCAGGCCGAGCTGCCCATCCGGCGAGAGGAACAGGCGGCGGGTGTCTCCCAGCGCCGGCAGCAGCGGCTGGAACGCGAGCCGGTAGAGCGCCTGGGCCGAGGCCTGGAAGCCGGCATCCCGGTTGGCCAGCGCGTTTCGCAGCCGTGAGGCCGCGGCGTCAATGGGCGCGCCTGGCCCCAGGTCCACGGTGCGGATGTCCCCATCCGGTTCCAGCACCAGCGCCAGGTAGCGAAGCTCGCTGGGGAACTTTGACAGAGGCGTGCCGGGCTTCACGTTGAAGAAACGGTCCACGTAAGCGACGAACTCTACGAGGACACTGTTTGTGGGGAGGGCCCCGGCGACGCGGTCGACGATCTCTGCGGGAGCCGGCAGCGCGGTCAGCGCGCGCAGAGGTGCCGAGCGCTTGGCCAGGTCTGCTTCGAGCGCGTCGCCCAGCTCGCCGAGCTCCTTCAGGCGCTGTTCATAATCCGCAGGGGGCAGCGCGCCGCGGCCTTGGAAGGCCAGAGCGGCGTGCTGGGTGCGCAGCCCGCGCAGCTGCTCGAAGGTGTCCCGGTCCCCTCCGCTCAGGTTCCGGTAGACGGTGCGGGAGGTGTCCGCTGTCTCCGCCACGGAGCGGCCCTTGAGCAGCAGCGCGACGCTGAGCGCCAGGCGGCTTACGTCGGCATCATCGGAGCGCTGGCGCAGCAGCCCGTAGAGCAGCTCCTCGTCGGTGCGCAGGTACTGCAGGAAGCTGCTCAGCCGCTCCTCGGAGAAGTCCAGCGCCTCCCGGCGCAGGCGCCGCTCAGCGATGGTGAATGAGCGCCTGAAGAGCTGCAAGGCCTCGGGGAAGCGTCGCTGGGCCAGGCGCAGCTGGGCGAGCGTGCGGAGCGCTCGGGCGACATCGGGATGGTTCTTGCCCAGCGCCGCTTCGTTGATGGCGATAACCTGCTCGAGGAGATCCTCCGCCTGACCGGTAGACCCTTGGAGCGCGGAGACGATGGCGAGATTGTTGAGCGTCTGGGCCACGTCCGGATGGTTCTTGCCCAGCGCTGCTTCCCGAATCGCGAGCGCACGCTGAAAGTTCGGCTCGGCCCGCTTATGCATCCCCTGGTACATATAGAGGATACCGAGGTTGTTGAGGGACTGGGCGAGCTCGGGCGAGTTCTTGCCGAGCGCCCCTTCTTGAGCGGCGATCGCGCGCTCGTAGAGCGGCTCGGCGCGGCTGTATGCCTGCTGCTCCGTGTAGAGGAGGCCCAGATTGCTGAGCGTGGTGGCAACCTCGGGATGGTTCTTGCTCAGCGCCGCTTCCCGAATCGAGAGCGTGCGCAGCAAGAGCGGCTCGGCCCGCGCATACAGCCCCTGGGCCGTGTAGAGGGCGGCGAGGTTGTTGAGTGCTCGGGCGGCATCGAGCGACTTCTCCCCGACGGCCGCCTCCGAGATGGCGAGTGCGCGCTGGTAGAGCGGCTCGGCCCGCGCGTACAACCCCTGGTTCTTGTAGACCAATGCCAGGTTGTTGAGCACCTGGGCATAGCGGACATGGTTCTTGCCCAGCGCCACGTCGTAGATGGCGAGCGCGCGCTCGTGGAGGGGGCTGGCCCGCGCATACAGTCCTTGAGTCAGATAGAGGTTGGCCAGGTTGTTGAGCGTAGCGGCAACGTCCGGATGCTCCTTGCCCACCGTCGCTTCATAGATGGGAAGGGCGCGCTGGTAGAAAGACTCGGCCTGCGCGTACAGCCCCTGGTCCGCGTGGACCAGGCCGAGGTTGCCCAGCGTCTGGGCGACTGCGAGGTGTTTCTTGCCCGGCGCCGCCTCCGTGATGGCCAGTGCGCGCTCGTAGAGTTGCTGGGCTCGCGCGTACATCCCCTGGGTCTGGTAGAGGCCCGCCAGGTTGTTGAGCGCCGCAGCGAGGTCGGGGTCGTTCTTGTCCAGCGCCGCTTCGTTGATAGCGACCGCGCGCTCGTAGAGAGGCCTGGCCCGGTCATACAACCCCTGGTCCTTGTAGAGACCCGCGAGGTTGTTGAGCGCGGAGGCGACGTTGGGATGATTCTTGCCCATCGCCGCTTCGTAGAGGGGGAGGGCGCGCAGAAAGAGCGGCTCGGCCCGCGCGTACAGTCCCTGGAGCGTGTAGAGGTTGGCCAGGCCCATGAGCGAGGCGGCGACATCGGGATGGGTCGAGCCGAGCACCTCTTCCCGAGTCGCGAGCGCGCGCTGGAGGAGGGGCTCGGCCCGCGCGTACAGTCCTTGGGCCAGGTAGAGCCTTCCGAGATCATCCAGCGCTTTGGCGGCGCCGGGAGAGTTCTTGCCCAGCGCTCCCTCATAGATGGCGAGCGCGCGCTGGAGGAGGGGCTCGGCCCGCGCGTACGTGCCCTGGGTCTTGTAGATGTCAGCGAGGCGCCTGAGTGAGTCGGCAACCTCCGGATGGCTCTTGCTCAGCACCGCTTCCCGAATGGCCAGCGCGCGCTCGGCGAGGGGCTCGGCCCGAGCGTGCGAACCCTGGTTCGCGTAGAAGGTGGCAAGGTTATTGAGCGAGAGGGCGACGTCCGGGTGGCTCTTGCCCAGCGAAGCCTCCCGAATCGCGAGCGCACGCTGGAGCAGCGGCTCGGCTTGAGCGTACAGCCCCTGGCTCGCGTAGAGTCCGCCCAGGTTGTCGAGCCCGGTGGCGAGGTCGGGATGGTTCTTGCCCAGCGCCGCCTCCTGAAGGGCGAGCACGCGCTCGGCGAGCGGCCGGGCCCGCGCGTAGTCCCGCTGGGCCGAGTAGAGGCTGGCCAGGTTGCTGAGCGCGGCAGCGACGTCCGGATGGTTCTTACCCAGCGCCGCTTCACTGATGGCGATCGCGCGCTCATAGAGCGGCTCGGCCCGCGCGAACTTCCCCCGGGCCTTGTGAAGGCCGGCAAGGTTGTTCAGCGTCTGGGCGACTGCGGGGTGGTTCTTGCCCAGCGCCGCTTCACTGATGGCGAGCGCACGCTCATAGAGGGGCTCGGCCTTGTCCTCCAGCCCCTCGGCCACATACAGGATGGCGAGGTTGTTGAGCGCGGAGGCAACGAGGGGATGGTTCTTGCCTAGCGCCGCTTCTTGAACGGCGAGCGCGCGCTCGGCGAGCGGCCGGGCCCGCGTGTAGAGCCCCTGGGCCTTGTAAACCAAGGCCAGGTTATTGAGAGGCAGCCCGACGTCGGGGTGCTCCTTGCCGAGGGCCGCCTCTGAGATGGCGAGGGCACGCTCGTAGAGTGGCTCGGCCCGCGCGTATGCCCCCTGGGCCAGGGAGAGGTTGGCCAGGTTGTTCAGCGTCTGCGCGACCTCTGGGTGGCTCTTGCCCAGAGCTGCTTCCCGGACGGCGAGCGCACGCTGATAGAGCGGCTCGGCTCGCGCGTACTGCCCCTGCTCCGCGTAGACGAGCCCCAGGTTGTTGAGCGAGATACCCACATGGGGGTGAGCCTTGCCGAGGCGTGCCTCTCGAAGGGAGAGAGCGCGCTCGTAGAGGGGCCCGGCTCGGCCGTACGCGCCTTGAAGCTTGTAGAGGCTCCCGAGGTGGTCGAGCGACGTGGCCACGTCGGCGTGTTCCTTGCCGAGGCTTGCCTCCCGAATCTCGAGCCCGCGCTGAAGCAGCGGCTCTGCCCGGGCATAATCTCCCACGAGCACGCGGAAGTACCCGAGCACGTCCAGACACGTGGCGACCTCGGGATGCTTGCCCCCGAGCACCGCCTCGCGCAGCACCAGCGCCCGCTCCCCCCGCGCAATCGCGTCGGCGTACTTGCCCGCCTCGTACAGCGCCACCGCCTCGTTGAAGGCCGTCTGCGACTCCACGAGCCGCTTGTCCTGTCTCGCCTCCTTTGACTGCGCCCCTGCGGCGCAGCACAAGATCGCCACCGTCATCCACTGAAGAATCTGCTGCATACCCCCCCAGGAGTCAGTCCGCGGAGCGACCCTTACCCCTGAATCACCATTTCTCCTACCTGGGGACCCAGCTCCGGCTGGACACTGAAGGACAGGTGGAGCACTTCGAGAAGCTGCTGGAGCGGGTGAAGGGGCCAGCGGAGCGGTGTGGCTCCATGGAGGACGAGGTGGTCAGCGGGGGTCGCCGGGGAGACCGGGCCACCGCGAACCGTTGGGTGTTGGAAACCCGACCCGGTTGGATGGGTGGCCGGGTTGTCGGGCTTGGGGGGGGTTCCTACCTTGGCTTGCGCGCGCAGGCCGCTCTCACAGCGCGAGACGAGGTAGGCGATGGTTGGGAAGCGGGGGTTGGCCCTGGGGGTGGGGATGGTGACGCTGGCACTCTTGGCGGGGTGTGCCGAGCCGCCGCAGGACGCCGAGGCCCGGCTGGCCGCGCTGGAGGCCGAGGGCCAGCAGATGGATTCAGCGCTCGACACCGTGGAGGAGCGGCTGTTGGGCAACCAGGCGCGGGTGCACCTGTGGCAGGAGCTGGGCGAGCGGCACAAGACCGTGTCGGCCGTCCACTGCAGGCACGCGGACGCGAACGTGGAGGCCATCCTCCTGCACGAAGAGAAGCAGCTGGAGAAGGCGCGCAAGCTCAAGCGGCGCCGCCACGTGGCCTCGGTGGACACCACGGTGCTCACCTCCAGCAAGGCAGTCCAGAGCAGCCAGAACTGAGCGCAGCGGCCGCTGAGGGGTGATGGCCAACACTCCAATGATTCCCTTGGATTAGGCAATACCAGATGCGCCGCGTCACACGGGCCTCCAGGCCTCGGCTGGCGAGCAGCCGGACAGACTGTCCGATCCGTGACGTGGCTCCCGAATCCGGCTAGAAGGGACCCGTGCGACTCCTCTGGCGTGGGGCGCTCGCCGTCGCCGCGGCGGCCGGGCTCCTGGGATGCAACGACATCGAGGTGTGCGGCTCGCGGCAGGAGACGCTCCTGGCTGCGGATGGCGGCTTCTATCGTTGCACCACCGCCGAGGACTGCCCCCGCTCCTCGCGTGTGTCTGTCTGCGTCACGGACGTCTCTCCGCAGCAGGAGTGCGTCAAGTGCCAGGAGACGCTCTGCACCAAGGTCATCCCGGAGGCGTGCAATTGAGGCAGGTGCTCCTCATGTGCGCCCTGCTGGGGGCCCTGGTGGGCTGCCGCGAGACGGCCTCTGACCACCTCCAGCGCGCGAGGGATGCCGTCTTCGAGAAGCGCCCGGATGAGGCCCTGGTCGAGTACCGCAAGGCCTTCGACATGCTGCGCAGGGATGAGTCCGCTCCAGCGCTGGTGCTGCGCGCCCGCGCCCTCAAGGGGGCGGCGGACGTGTACTGGCTGGAGCAGCGCAAGGTGAAGGAGGCCGTCAGCGTCTACAAGGAGCTCATCCAGCAGTGCCCCGAGTCTCCCGAGGCGCTCGAGGCGCGCATCATCCTCGCGGAGCTGCTGCGCATGTACTACCGGGACCTGCGCGGCTCCATCGATCAGCTCACCGCCGCGCTGCAGCGCAACCCGCCCCAGGGCGCCGAGCTGCACTACCAGGTGGCCAAGCTCTACTTCGAGCTGGGTGACTACGCGCAGTGCGAGCTGGAGGCGCGCAAGCTGGCCGAGCGCTTCGCCACCAGCACCTACGTGGATGACGCCCTCTTCCTCCAGGCCCAGGCCGTCCACATGATGGAGGGCCGGCGCCAGGAGGCCTCGCGCGTCTACGCGGACCTGCGCACCCGCTTCCCGGACTCGGAGCTGGCGCCGCACGCCCTGGTGGAGATGGGGAAGATCCGCGCGGATGCGGGCGAGAACGAGAAGGCCATCGAGCAGTGGGTGGAGGCCCTCAAGACGCACCCGGATCCCTCCTTGGTGCAGGACTACATCACCCGCGCGCGCAAGCGCATCACCCGCACCACCCCCGAGGCCGTGGGCCAGAAGGCCGTCGCCTTCGACCACGCCCGGGCGCCGCCACGTCCTCCGCGCAACTCGGTGGAGGCCGTGGGTGGCACCGCCGAGGAAGCCTCGCGCGATCACGGCGACTGAAGCCCCGCGCTGCCCTCAAGGGCCAGGCTTGCCGGTCTTCTGAAGCTCGCTGGGGTGGGTGGGGATCTGGATCTCTCCGGCGATGAGCTTCGCCTTCAGCGCGTCGACCTTGCGCAGCGCCTCCTCCTTGCCAGGGAAGTCCAGACGCACCGGCGCCAGGGCGATGCCCCCCTCCTTCACTCCCAGCACCTGGGCGCCACCCTGGAAGCGGCCCTGGACGCGGTCCCGCACGCCCTCGTAGATCGTCAGGTCCACGCGCTTCAGCACGGTCGTCAGCATCGCCTTGGGCGCCAGGTGGAACTGGTCCGAGTCCACGCCGATGACGTAGACCTCGCGGCCCGCATCGCGCGCCTCCTTGATGGCCTGGATGGCGCCCAGCCCGTCCACGCCCGCGGCCGCGAAGATGACGTCCGGGCCCTTGGCCAGGAGGTCCTGCCCCACCTGCTTGCCGAGCGCGAAGTTCGTGAAGCTGCCGGTGTAGTTGGAGATGACGGTGGCCTGGGGGTTGGTGGCGGCCACACCGGCTCGGAAGCCGGCCTCGTATTGCTTCACGAGCGGGATCTCCATCCCCCCCACGAAGCCAATCTTTCCTCCCTTGGAGACCAGCCCCGCCAGCGCTCCGGCCAGGAAGCAGCCCTCCTCGGCGCGGTAGACGACCGTGCGCACGTTGGGCAGGGTGTAGGGCTCGTTCTGGGGCGTGAGCAGCGGGCTGTCCACGAAGAGGAACTGCCTGCCCGGGTTCCGCTTGGCCGCCACCTCCACCGCGTTCTCCAGCATGAAGCCCACGGCGACCGTGAGCGACACGTCCTGATCCACCATGAGCTGCAGGTTGGGCTCGTAGTCCTCGACCACCCGGCTCTGCACGACGGAGGGGGTGATGCCCAGCGGGGTGATGGGCGGGTCTCGCCGGGCCAGCTCCGGCCCGAGCGAGGCCTGGAGCTCCTCGGGCGAGGCCTCTTTGTAGGCAGCGCCCTCGTACTTCAGGCCCGCGCCCCACAGCTCCAAGCCCCGCAGCGCCGAGTCATTGAAGGACTGGTCCCCACGCCCTCCCAGCCCGAGGACGAGCCCGATCCGAGGCTTTGCCTCCGAGGGTGCGGAGGCTGCCGCCGCAGCCGGTGCCTTGGCTGGAGCGGGAGCAGCAGGCTCCTCCTTCTTGCAAGCGAGGGCCAGGGACAGCGCGAGGACAAGCGAGAGGTTTCGTGAGGCCGCGAGCATGGCCTCTCTCTAACACACGCCCTCCAGCACTGCCTCCAGCAGCGGCGCCGCCACGGCTGGATCATCCGCGTCCGCCACCATGAGCAGGTGCACTCGCCCGCCCTCGATGTGCGCGCTCACCCCTTCCAGCTTCACCTTCGCGTCCACCATGTCCAGGAACAGCGGTGAGCCATCTGGCGCCAGCACGCCCACCGCCGAGCCGACCACCGGACCGTCCGCATAGGAGTCCCGCGTGTCCTCGGCGGCTGCGGTGAAGATGATGCGCCCGTCCGGCAAGGGCGAGGCGTCCGTGAAGGACAGCCGCACTCCTCCTGCCTGGCCCAGCTCCCAGCGCCGCACCGTCCGCACCGTCTCGGGGCCTGGGTCCCGGCCCTCGGCTAGTGCATGCACGACTCGCTCATGATCCAGGTCCACCAGCGCGTCCTTGCCCTGGTCTCCATTGCCGCGCTGAAGCAGCCGCAGCCGCGCTCCCGACACGGCCGCGCCCTCCACGTTGAGCGGGCCCAGCTCGCGGCTGAGCTGCGCATACAGCACCGTGAAGTCCACCGGGCGTGCCTCGCCCGTCAGCAAGCCATCCGCCATGAGCGGCAGGACGGCGCCTCGCTGCCGGACTGGGGTGGAGCCCGAGGGCAGGGCCAGCAGTGCGCCGTGCGGGCAGCCCGCGAAGGGTGCCAGCAGGCAGAGTGCCTCCAGATCCGGCTTGGCCGCCTTGCGTGCATGGGGCTCCGGGGGCAGCTCGCCCGGGAAGAGGCGGACGCTCCGCCCAGGCGCAGCGCCCTCACGAGGGAAGACAGCGAGGTGGAGCGCGTCGTCGGCGACGACATAGAGCCACGAGCCCGTGGCCACGAGGCCACTGGCTGCGGAGACGTGCGCGGGACGTCCGGGCTCCTCTGGAGCCTCCAGAGTGAGGGTCCGGCGCTGAGTCATGCGAATCATGGGGCCGAGTCTCGGCTGACGGGAGGTTCTTATCCAGCAGTCAAGCACTGCACTCCTCCCGGCGGGAGCGATCTGGGTCGCGCGCGTGTGGTATGCAGCGCGGCATGAACCACTCCCAGAGCAAGGCCCTCTTTACCCGCGCCCAGGAGCGTATCCCCGGCGGAGTGAACTCGCCCGTGCGCGCCTTCCGAGGCGTCGGTGGCGACCCCGTCTTCTTCCGCGAGGGGGCAGGTGCGTGGATGACGGATGTGGATGGCAACCGCTACGTGGATCTCGTGGGGAGCTGGGGTCCGCTCATCCTCGGCCACGCCTACCCGCCCATCGTCGAGGCCATCATCGACGCGGCCCGCCGCGGCAGCTCCTTCGGCGCTCCGAGCCCGGGAGAGGTGGAGCTGGCCGAGCTCATCTGTGCCACCGTGCCCTCCGTGGAGAAGGTGCGCCTGGTCTCCAGCGGCACCGAGGCCACCGTGGCGGCCGTCCGCCTGGCCCGCGGCTTCACCGGCCGCGAGTACATCCTCAAGTTCGAGGGCTGCTTCCACGGCGCGGGCGATCCGTTCCTCGTGAAGGCAGGCAGCGGCGTGGAGACGCTTGGGCTGCCGGACTCGCCGGGCGTGCCGTCCGCGCTGGCCAAGCTCACCCTCACCGCGCCCTTCAATGATCTCGCAGCGGTGGAGCGCATCTTCGCGGAGAAGGGCAAGGAGATCGCCTGCACCATCATCGAGCCGGTGGTGGGCAACATGGGCGTGCTCATCCCCAAGCTCAACTACCTCAAGGATCTCCAGGAGCTGTGCCGCAAGCACGGCGTGCTGCTCATCCTGGACGAGGTGATGACGGGCTTCCGCCTGGCGCGCGGCGGAGCGCAGGAGCTCTACGGGCTCCAGCCGGACCTCAGCACGTTCGCCAAGGTGGCGGGCGGGGGCATGCCGCTGGGCGCATACGGCGGCCGCCGCGACATCATGGCGAAGATTGCCCCCGAGGGCCCCGTGTACCAGTCCGGCACGCTGTCGGGGAACCCGGTGGCGGTGGCCGCGGGCCTGGCGTGCCTCAAGGCGCTGGCGGCGCCGGGCACCTACTCGCGGCTGGAGCAGATCAGCGGAATGCTGGAGGAGGGGCTGGTGGCCGAGGCGAAGTCGGCCGGCGTGCCCATCACCCTCAACCGCGTGGGCAGCATGCTCACCGTCTTCTTCACCGGCAGCCCGGTGTACGACTACGCCAGCGCGAAGAAGGCGGACACCGCGCGCTTCTCCAAGTTCTTCCACGCCATGCTGCGCGAGGGCGTCTACCTCCCACCGAGCCAGTTCGAGGCGGCCTTCGTCTCGCTGGCCATCGGCGAGCCCGAGGTGGCCCACATCCTCGCCGCGGCTCGCAAGGCCTTCCGCGCGCTTGGCTGATCCCCACGAGCCGGAGCCCCAGCGCGGGCCCTTCCGTTTCGGTCCCTATACCCTGGCGCGCCGCATTGGCGCCGGGGGCATGGGAGAGGTGTACCTGGCCCGCGAGAACTCCCCCCGCCGCGCGTGCGTGGTGAAGAAGGTGCTGCCGCGGCTCATGGAGAACAAGCAGTTCCTCGGCCGCTTCCGGGACGAGGCGCGGGTGGTGGTTCACCTGCAGCACCCCAACATCGCCCGCGTCTACGCCATGGGCGAGGTGGAGGGACAGCTCTACCTCTCCATGGAGTACGTGCAGGGCAAGACGCTCAGCCGCCTGGCCCACCGCATGCGCCAGCGCGGCAAGCTCATGCCGCTGGGCATCCTCCTTCACATCGGCAAGCGGCTCTGCGAGGGCCTGGCCTACGCCCATGACGCGAAGGATGGCGCGGGCCAGCCGCTGCACCTGGTGCACCGCGACCTGTCCCCCGCCAACATCTGCCTCTCCTATGACGGTGAGCTGAAGATCATCGACTTTGGCGCCTCGCAGTCCACGCTGAAGGAGCAGCAGACGGCACCCCGGGTCGTCATTGGCAACCTCACGTACATGTCCCCGGAGCAGGCGCGGAAGAAGTTCGTGGATCGGCGCGCGGACGTGTACTCGGCGGGCGTGGTGCTCTGGGAGCTGGCCTCCTGGAAGGCCCTGCCGCAGAAGGGAGATCCGCTCGAGCGCTGGCGCCGCGCGGCCTACCCGAAGTGGGATCCGCCCAGCAGCGTGCGCTCCGGCCTTCCACTGGCCTTGGACACGCTGCTGATGCGCGCGTTGGCCGTCGAGCCCGGAGACCGATTCCCGGACGCCGCGGCGCTCGGGGCGGAGCTGGCCCGGCTCAAGGAGAAGCTGGCGCCTGGCATCGGGGATGCGGACGTGGCGCGCCTCATGCGCGAGGCGTTCGCCGAGGAGAAGGCGCAGGAGGACGCGGTGCTCGCGGAGCTGCTGGAGCAGGAGCCCTCGCGCGCGCTCACCGAGCAGGCCATCTCCGCGAGGCTGGCGCCGCCCACCGCGCTCGCCTTCGAGCACAGTGGGTTGGATGCGCCCGAAGACTATGTCCCCGGCGAGGACCCTTCGGGAGCGAGCCCTGCGGTCAAGCCGCCTCCCTTGCGGCGCAACGAGACACGTGAGGCCCGCGTCAGCTTCGGCCTGGACGTCGAGAATGACCCCACCGTGGGGATGGTGGAGGCACGCCGGCCGCAGCTCGTGCGCGCCATCGAGGACGAGGAGGAGGACCCCGTCCCGGCTGTGGAGACAGGCGAGACGGACTGGCGGTGGAGGGGTTGGGTGGCGGTGGGCCTCTTCGTGGGCGCATGCGCCCTGGGCTTTGGCGTGGTGTGGCTGCTCGCCCATTCCTAGAGCAGGACAAGAATGATCCGGATCAAGCGCGTGCTGGTGATCTTCGTCTCGATAATCGCGCTGTGCTACCTCGGGTTGATGGGGGCGGCCTTCGCCGTCCAGCGCTCTGTCCTCTTCCCGGCACCACGCAGCCCGTCGCAGGAGCTGCCTCAGAGGCCTGGCTTCCGGCGGCTCTCACCGCCAGGGGGGCCGGTGGTGGACGTGCTGCACCTGCCCGCGAAGCCGGGCATGCCCACGATGGTGCACTTCCACGGCAACGGAGAGCAGCTCGCGTACCTGGATGAGCTGGGCGAGGCCCTGAACGAGCGGGGACTGGGGTTCCTGGCGGTGGAGTACCCGGGCTACGCCACCAACCCCGGCGTGCCCACGGAGGAGGGGCTGTACCGGGCCGCGGAGGTGGCGCTGGCGGACCTGCGCGCCTCGGGCGTGGGGCCTGAGTCCACGGTGCTGAGCGGCCGCAGCCTGGGCGGGGGTGTGGCGGTGGAGATGGCGAAGCGTGGCCAGGGAGCGCGGATGGTGCTGCTGGCGCCCTTCACCTCCGTGGTGGACATGGCGAACCTCACCTTCCCGTTCCTGCCTACCCGGCTGCTGGTGAGGGATCGCTTCGACAACGCGGCGAAGGCGCCCGGCATCACCGTGCCGGTGCTCATCCTCCACGGCGCTCAGGACGAGGTCATCCCCGTGGAGATGGGCCAGCGGCTGGGGCGCCTGTTTCCCCAGGCGACGATGGAGACCATTCCGGGCGCGCGTCACAACGACTTGCTGGAGCGGACGTGGCCCGTGCTCGTGGATCGCGTCGCCGCGTTCGCACGAGCCGGGCCCGCCGCTCAAGTCATCGGAAGGTGAGGCTGGGACGCGTCAGCACTCGATGGCGTCGATGTCGACGAAGTACCCGGTAGACGCAGAGGACTTGGTGTCCATGCTCACGATGGTGACGGAGAAGTTTCCGGTGAAACCCACCCAGTAGCCGCCGCCAAGCGCGAGGACCTGCCGTTGCGTCGTCGGTGAGTACGCGTCGACCCAACCGATCGAGTTGCCATTCACGTAGACCATGAACCTGCCGCGATTGGCAGCCGTGGTGATGTAGAGGTCGAAGGAGGACGAGTTCAGGCAGGTGAACGTCGCCACCGAGCCAGGCGTCTGCGTCAGATGGAGCGTGCCGTTGTATGCACCGGAATAGACGCCGCCTGAGACGGCTCCCCACTCGTTGCTGTAGGTCCAGCCCTGGTGCGTGTCGTCATACACGTCCGCGTGGGCGGCTCCAGCGCCCAGCGTGATGGACAGGAACGAGGCAACCAGAACAGCCTTGAAACCCTTGTTGTGATTCGAACGCATCAAGTCACCACTCCAGGGGGCCGATGCCTCTCGGCCATCCCTTCCTCATTGAGGCGCGACCCATTCGCGCCTCGATGAATGGGACGCAGTGCCCGCGATTCCTTACTTCGCGGGCTTGCTCCTGCCCTGAGGAGTGTTGGACCCGAGTGGGCCCATCGGCTCCGGGATCGGCGTGCGAGGGGGATCTTCAGGGACCTGGGACTCCTCTGGTAGCTGCGTACCCGGATTCTCCGGTTGGATCTGCGGGTCCTGCGACTTGGAAGGGGAGTTCTCGTTCATGACTCAGGCCTCACTCGTTGAAAGTGAATCGACGTGCTTCGTACCAGGATACGTCACTGGCGTTGTTTTCTTACCTGGCCTCAGTCGTAGAGCAGGACGCCCTTGAGCCACTGCTGGCCCTTGTTCTCTGCGAGCCACTTGCGCCGCTCATCCCGCAGCGCTGAGGCCGGCGTGCTGCCCTGGCGGATCCGCTCCCGGACGGCGTTGAAGAACTCGGCCGCCTCCAGATCCGGGATCTCCTCCGTGGCGGCGATGACCGCCCGAGCCCCCGCCTGGATGAAGGCCGCAGGCAGACCCGAGGGCTCGTGGAGGATGTAGGCGCCGCGTGCGGCCCGGCAGGCAGCCAGCACCACCAACGGCGCTCCCTCCAGGCGCTGTGCCTGGATGTGGCCCGCTCGCAGCTCGTCGCTCGAGCCCTCCCGCGCGAGCACGAGGTAGGAGAACCGGGAGGAGGTGATGATGCCGTGGGTCACCATGTCGATCTCCGTGGCGTCCCGCATGGCCGCGAGCACCCGGGAAGGAGTCGCCTCCGTGCCCATGAGCACCTTCTGCTCCTCGGTGGGGCCAAAGGCCGCCTTCCAGGCGTTGAGCCGCCCCAGGGTCTGCACACGCTCGGGGGAGAGCGCCACGTCCTTCACCACCAGGTGGACTGCCCGCTCCGTCCGGGGTGATGTGGGGAGCCCCGCGCGCAGCCGATAGCTCCAGGCCAGCTCTGTCGGCAGCAGGCCGGGCCGATCCTGCAGGGGAGGTCGGGCGAAGGCCTCCACCTTCTCGCACCCCTGAAGCGCGGTGAGGGCCTCGCCAGGCACGAAGCCGCTCAGGTCCTCGGGCAGCCGGGTCCGCCGCGCCCCTTCGTAGGAGCCCAGGATCTGACCCGAAGTTCCCCGGACGATGAGCAGGCTCCGCTCGCTGTCCTCTGTCACGGCGACGAGGCATCGCGCAGGCAGGGGACTGCTCTGCTCCCGGCCGAACAGCTCCAGCGCCGCGCCGTAGTCTCCGCTCTTGGCTGCATCGAGGATGAGCGAGGTGAAGGTATAGGCCTTGAGCTTCTGGGCATCCTCTTCCTGTGTCAGCAGGCCCGCGGACTCCACACCCTGGAGCGCCTCTTCGAGCAGGGCCCGGCCCTTCTGGCGATCTCGCTCGATGGTGAACCGGCCCAGCGCATGCCGCAGCATCCAGCGATGGACCGGCTTGAGGGTGGCTGGCGCCTCCGCGAACGCCCGGTGCATCGCGGCCTCGTCCCCTGGGGCTGGGCGCCGCCGCGAGATGTCCGCCAACGCCATGGCCCCGCCATACGTCAGGGGCAGGCCGGTGGCCATCGCCCGATCGATCTCCACGCGCGCCAGCTCGAAGCGGAGCTCGCTCAGCGCGAGGTGCGCCAGGGTCTGATGGGCGAACCGCTCGAACGCCTTGTCCTCTGGCGGGTTTCGAGCGAGGAGCTCCGTGAAACAGGCGCGCGTGAGCGGCCCATCGTTCCGGAGCCGCGCGAGCTGCGCGAGCCGGGCCAGCGCCTCTTCCGCGGTGCCCCGATTGTTCGTCGCACGGGCGTGCCGCCAGACCTGCTCCGTGAGTGTCCAGGCCTCATCCAGCCGCAGCTGCCGGGTCTGGATTGCGGAGAGGTTCAGGCGGATGAGCTCGCAGCGGTACTCGATGGGCGTAGAGGCGCAGAGCAAGTGGGCACCCAGGAGCGTCTGCCGGGCTTCTTCCTCCTGCCCTCGCGCCAGCTGGGCTGCCGCGCGCTCCTGGGCGGCGAGGAGCTGGAACCAGGGATCCTGGCTCGCCTCGGCCCTCGCCTCAAAGGCCTCGAGGTGGCTGGCCACGGCCTTGGCGTAGACGAGCACACCCATGAGCAGGTCATCCTCGGGGGAGCGGAGCAGCTCCGCGATCAGCGCCTGGAGTTGCTCGGGAGGCAGGGTGCCCTGGCGGAGCTGGGCGTAGGCCTGGGCCAGAGGGGCCCGGCGCGCGAAGTCTCGCGCTGCGATGCGTTCGACGTACCCGGCCAGGACCTCGCCTCCCCCCGCCTGCTGATCGAGCTCACGCGCCAGAGGAAGGAGGGCCTGCACCTGCTCCCGGGAAGTGCGGGTGCGCACCGCGTTATAGAAGTGCAGCCGGAGGATGGGCGGACGCTCGGCGAGGATCTCGGCGGGAGGCAGGGTGCCGTCCGTGGCGAGCGCCTGACTCGCGCTGACGACAGCCTTCCACCGCTGGATGCGCGCCTGCTCCTCGGCTTCGAGCGCCTCGGCGTGCTGGCGCGCCTCCTCCGCCCACCCAGGCTCTCCCTGCTCGGCGACCTCGCGGAAGGCGAGGGCCGCGGACTCCGGGAGATCGAGGTCCCTCAGGGCGAGGCCCTTGTTCCAGAGCGCTTGGGGGAGTTGGGGAGCCTGGGCGAGCGCGAGCTCCAGGTGTCGGAGCGCCTCTTGCGGGGCCCCTTTCATGAGGAGGGCTGTGGCCCGGAGGGTCTCGTTCTCCGGAGTGCTCGGCAGGGGTGCGAGGTAGGCCTGAGCCTGCTCCACCAGGCTCCTGTCGTTCCTCGCGAGGAAGGCCGCGGCCAGCCCCGCGGCATCATCGTTCCGCTCGAGCTCTGTGAGGGCCTCGAGCGGGAGCTTCCCGCTCTTCGAGGGTTCCTGCCCCATCTTCCGGGCCGACAGGGGCCGGTGCCGATCGGCGGACGCGATGGCCAGGCGCATCTCAAGCCGCCGCTCCGGCTCGCTCATGAGCCATGGATCGGTCCGCGAGCTCCCGCTCCGCACGAACACCCCGATGGCGAGGAGCGCGGCACAGGCTGTTCCCACGGCTGCCGCCACACTCCAGCGGGAGAAGCTCCGGCGGGCGGGAGCGGGGACCGCGGCCAGCGGCTGCCGCTCCACGTGGCGCGAGGCCATCATCTTGAGCTGCAGGAGGCTGCCCAGCTCGGCCTTGCAGCGGGCGCAGTCCAGCAGGTGCTCACGGAAGGCCTCCGCCTCTTCGGGAGCCAGCTCACCATCCGCGAAGCGCTCGATTCGTTCACAGTGCGCGGACATCAGTTGTCTCCCAGCTGAATGAGGGGCTCGAGCAGCTTGCGGAGCCTCGAGCGGGCATCGTGGAGCCGCTTGGCCACGGTGCCCTCCTGGACGCCGAGCTCCTGGGCGATCTCCTTGTACTTCCGGCCCCGGGCATGCAGCTCGAACGTGGTGCGCGCCACCGGGCTCAAGGCCTGCACGGCGGAGCTGAACTGCTCGTCGGAGACGCGATCGGCGAGGGACTTGGCGGGAGGCTCGGGGTCGACCTGGTGCTCTTGCCGGGCCAGCTCCGACGCGCCTCTGTCCCGGGTGCGCTGCCTGCGGAGCTGATCGTAGAAGCAGTTCGTGAGGGTGGTGACGAGCCAGGTGGCGCAGACGTGCTCGTCCGGCAGGTGGTTGACCTGGCTGAAGGTGGCCAGGAAACGGAGGATCGTCTCCTGGGTGAGATCCTCGGCATCTGCCGCATTGCGGCAGAGCGCACGGGCCTGGATGAGCAGCCAGCGCCGTTGCCGGGCGAGCAGCTCGTGCAGCCGACGGGCAACGGCCTCATCGGCATCTGGGGGGACAGTCATTAGCACTCACAGAGGGGACGTCGAGCGGCGAGACTCTTACCCTCTGTGTGCCAAGCTCTTCAAATCAGGACGGTTTCCTGTCGGCCGGGCCGTCCTGTCTCTCGCCCGTCAGGTCAGCGCCTGGGTCAGCCGCTCCAGCCGTCCCAGCCACTCGGTGCGCTGCACGTCGCGCGCGGCCCCCGTGGGCAGCAACTCGTGGGTGAGGGCCAGCTCGGTCCCCTTGGGCACCTTGCGGAACTCCACCGTCACCAGCGTCCCACCCAGGCCCTTCTTCCCACCCTCACCCACCCAGGACAGGACGAGCATGTCCTCGGAGATGTCCCGGAACTCGCCCACCACGGCGCCCTTGTCACCTGCGACGAGCGGGTAGTCGAACCGGAAGGTGCCGCCGATCTTGGGCGTCCAGTCCACCGCCGCCATGGGGCCCCACCACTTCTGGAGCGCTGCGGGATCCATCCACGCCTTCATCACCTTGTCCTTCGGCGTGGGGTAGGTGCGGGTCAGGTAGAGCGCGCTCTCTGTCGCGGGGTTGAGGCTGAACTTCATTGACCGGCTCCTTGCGAGAACGAGGTTGTGCACGAGCTTTTCAGGCGAGACGCGCCCTGGCCAGCCTCGCGGTGGGCCAAGGTGCTTCGGACACGGTGTTTCTGCAAGCCTTCATTCCAGGCGGTACGCTGGCGCACCCAGGCATGCCTCTCGTCACCGAGTCCTACACGTCTCAGCACGTTCGCAGGAGGTGCTGCCGGGAGTCCGAGACATGAAGGCTCCGCGCCTCACCTTCTTCTGCGAGCTGGGCGCCGGGCCGCTGCAGGCCCTCTTCGAGGACCCGGCCGTGCTCGAGCACCTCGTGGCGCTGAGGGCCTCCGTCAGCCTGGGCCTGTTGGACTTCGGCGCGGAGCGAGCTGCCGTGGTCCGGCGGCTCCACGAGGCCGGCATCCCCGTCATCGCCTGGCAGCTGCTGCCCGCCGAGCAGGGCTACTGGTTCAACCTGGACAACGCGCCGCAGGCCCAGGCTCGCTACGAGGCCTTCCGCGAGTGGACGGCCGCACACGGCCTGCGCTGGGACGGCGTAGGTCTGGACATCGAGCCGGATCTCCACGTGCTGCGGAGGCTGCTGGCCGAGCGCTGGCGCTACCTCCCCGCACTCTTACGGAGGCTCCGGCAGGGTGAGCGGCTGCACAGGGCCCGGGAGGCGTACGAGGCGCTGGTGGCGCGCATCCGCGAGGACGGCTACCGGGTGGACACCTACCAGCTCCCCCTCATCGTGGATGAGCGTCAGGCAGGCACCACCGTGCTGCAGCGGCTGCTCGGCGTCGTGGATCTGTCAGCGGACCGAGAGGTGCTGATGCTCTACTCCAGCTTCGTGCGCCCCCATGGCGTGAGCCTGCTGGAGAGCTACGGCGCCCAAGCGGGCTCCATCGGCGTGGGCAGCACGGGCGGCGGAGTCGAGCTCCCGGGCGCCGGTGCGGCACCACCGCTGTCCTGGGACGAGCTCTCCCGGGATCTGCGGCTGGCCAGGCGCCGGTGCGAGGACCTGCACGTCTTCAGCCTGGAGGGGTGCGTGCGGCAGGACTTCCTTCCTCGGCTCCGGGCCTTCGACTGGGGCGCGCCGGAGGAAGCACTGAAAACAAAAACCCGGCGCATGGGGCTCATGCGCCGGGTCGCGAGGTGGGGGCTGCGGGCCTGCGCACGGTGGGTGCGCTGAGGCCCGCTCCTCTGGGGGGATTACAGCAGCTTCTGGTAGGCGATCATGTCCGCGATGTCCTGCTCCGTGAACGGGATGCCCAGGAAGTTCAGCACGGCCCGGTACTGCACCATCAGCTGATTGAGGTCCTTGGCCGAGTTGTCGTGGAAGTACGGCGCCGTGTTCTTGATGTTGCGCAGCGAGACCATCTTGAAGAGGCCCGCCATCTGCGCCGAGCCCGTCGCCAGCATCATGCCCGGGTCAGGCGACACCACGCGCGTCTCGGTGCCATCCGGGTTGGTCACGATGTACTCCTGCGTGGGGTTGTTGGCCAGGTTGAACTCGGAGACGAACGTCATGGCGAACGGGGAACCGGCGGGCAGGCCCATCGGGTTGCCAGCGGCCATCTGGCTGAGCAGCGGGCCAAAGTGGCAGCTGCCGCAGACACCGGTCTCCGCGAACCACGCCTTGCCGCGCTTCTCGGACTCGGTCTTGCCCGCGGGCAGCGGCGGCGGCGTGCCGGTGAGCGCGTACTTCATCATCGCCGACGAGGAGAAGAGCACCTTCTCGAAGTCCACAATCGCGTTCAGCTCCGTCTGCGTGGGCTGCCGGCCCGCCTGGGCGTGGCCCTGAGCGGCGTGGAGCGCCTGGTTCTGCAGCGTCGCCTCACGGCCGTCCCACATGATCATGCTGTCGAAGCGCGGGGCGTCGAGCGTGCTGGGGATGCCGCGGCGCAGCTTCACGCTGCGGGCCGAGGGGTTGGCGGCGAGCCGGATGTTCGCCGGCAGGGCGAGGTCCACGGTGACCGTCGCGTCATTCAGCAGCTTGCTGTAGCTGGCGCCGGTGCCGTCATCGCTGTCGATGGCGCGGAAGAGGGGGTCCTTCTTGTTCTTCGCGTAGATGGCCTTGGCCTGAGCCGGCGTCAGACCGCCCGTGGACAGGGTGTGGCAGGTGGCGCAGGTGCGCCCGTTGCCCTTGAAGGTCTCCTTGGTGAACAGGAACGCGCCGTGCGCGGTGCTCAGCAGCGTCGCCTCCTGCTCGGCGTCCCAGGTCTCCTCGACGATGGGCTCCTCGACAATGGGCTGCTCATCGGGAGTCGTCTCGCCCCCACAGCCGGCCGCAGCCAGCATCATGAAGGAGCTCAGGGTCACTGCCTGCAACCGCTTCAGAGTGAAAGGGTTCATCCGGGGGCTCTCCTCCCCCATCGGGGGCAAGTGGGGGCTCGCGTTCCCTTTAAGCAGGCATCGTGCCAGCCCTTGCCAAGGGAGGCCTTGAACGTAAGGCCCTGGAGTTACTAGGAGTCAGAAGCCCCTGGCGACAAGGTAGCCTTTTTGGTGACTAAGACATGGCTGCTCCATTCGGTTTTGATCGGAATGTAAGTATTTGGCTTCAAAACCGGGCTCTCTCGAAATTCCCTTGAGAAAACAGCCTCTTGGGACCAAATCCGGGAAACCTTGAACACTGGATAATCCACGCTCCAGTCCTGTCCGAAAAAAGGACAGGGGCTGAGCCTCTGCCGGATCAGCCCTGCGGGTGAGGGCTGGCGTCAGGGACTGTCGGCCTGCGCCAGGGGAAGGGCGGCCTCGGGCTCGCAGGGCAGGAAGAGCCGGAAGGTGGTGCCCCGGCCTGGCTCGGACTCGAGCACCACCCTGCCGGAGTGGGACTCGACGATGCGCTTGACGATGGCCAGCCCCAGCCCCGTCCCCTTGGCCTTGGTGGTGAAGAAGGGCTCGAAGATGCGCGCGCGAAGCTCCGCGGGGATGCCCGCGCCGCTGTCGTTGAACTCCACCTGGACCTCGGGCGTGGGGCCTGGGGCGCGCTGCGCGCTCACCCTCAGGGTGCCCCCCTTCGGCATGGCCTGCACGGCGTTGAGCGCGAGGTTGAGGAAGGCCTGCCGGATCATCCGCTCGTCCACCAGCACCGGCACCTCCGCCTGCACCCGCCACGCCACCTCGATCTTCGCCGGGGCGTCCACCAGCGCCGCGCGCACCGAGTCCTCCAGCAGCCGCTGCAGGGGCACGGGCGTGAGCGAGGGCGAGGGCGGCCGCGCGAAGTGCAGCAGATCATCCACGATGCGGTTGAGCCGGTCCGCCTCCTCCCCGAGGATGTCCACCATGGGGAGGGCGGGGCTGTCGGGGCCGATGAAGTGGCGGATATAGGAGACGGAGTTGAAGATGGCGCCCAGGGGGTTGCGCACCTCGTGGGCCACCACCGCGGCCAGCTCGCCCAGCGCCGCGAGCCGCTCGCGCTGGACGAGCTGCTCCTGCGTGCGGGCCAGCTCCTCGTAGCTCTTCTTCAGGTCCTCGATGAGGCGGGCCTGCTCCAGCGCCAGCGCGAGCTGGTTGGTGATGGCAGAGGCTCGCTCCACCTCCGAGCCCGTGAAGCGGCGCGGCCCGTGCGTCTCGGTGATGAAGGCCACACCGAGGACGCGATCTCTCACCACCAGGGGCAGCACCAGCCCGGCGGTGACGCCCATGAGGTTGCGGCCATCCGGGTGGAGGCCGGACTCCTTCTGTGCGTCCTCCATGATGATGGGCATGCGAGTCTGGAGCGCCTGCGCGGAGAGCGAGCTGTCCGGCGGCCACGCGGGCAGGGAGTACCCGACCAGCTCCGGCTTGTGGACGGAGGCGCGGACCTCCAGCCGCTGGCCTGTGGGATCCAGCATGAGCAGGAAGGCGTCCGGGGCGCGGGCGATGAGCGCCAGGCCCTCCACGCCGATGCGCATCAGCAGATCCATCTCCAGCGTGGCCACCATGTTGCGGCCCACCTCGTGGATGAGGGCCATGTCATCGGCGCGCCGGCGCACCTCGGTGAGCAGCCGGTGGGACTCGGTGGCGGCGGCGAAGTGAGCACCCATGGCCTGGAGCGTCTCTCGCTCCAGGTGCGTCAAGCCGCGGCGCTGACGGAAGGCGACCACGAGCGTGCCCACCAGCCGCGAGCGCACCCTCAGCGGCACCACCGCCACGGTGGAGTAGCCCAGGCGCTCCATGTGCTCGCGCGTCAAGCCGGTGCACGCCTCCAGCTCCAGCACCAGGGCCGAGCCCTGCTCCATCGCCTGGCCGGAGAGGCTGCCGCGCGTGGGCATGCGCCCGTAGTAGTCGGCGCTCAGCTCGTCCAGCCCCTGCGAGTAGGCCAGCTCCATCTCCTCCAAGCCATCCTTGCGCAGGAAGAGGCCCAGGGCATCGCAGCCCAGCAGGCGGGTGATCTCCTTGGCGCCAGGCCCGAAGAAGTCCCGTGGCTCCTGGGCCGTGGCCGCCGTGGAGGCCAGGCGGTTGAGCGCGGCGAGCGCGATGTTCTGCGCGGAGAGCTGGGAGATGGTGAGCGCCGCGTCGAGCGCCGCGGACACCTGGGCGCCGAAGAGCCGCAGCGGCGGCAGCTCCTCCTCGCGCAGCCAGGGCGCCCCCAGCACGAGCACCGCCCTGCGCATGCCGCTGACCTCGATGCGGACACCGATCATATGGAGCCCGGCGTCCTTGAGGCGGGCCTGCACCTCGTCGGAGATCTCCCCCTTGGCGAAGCGGGAGGCCTCCTGGGCGAACTCGGCATCATAGGCCGAGCCCTCCTTCCAGGTTCGCTCCAGCAGCGGGGACCAGGTTCCCGTCAGCCTCAGGCCCTCCGCCCAGGCGGTGTCCTCGGACTCCTGGGAGAGCTCGGGGGGCACGTACAGCCGCTCCAGCAGGGCCTGGCCGCCCAGCGGCATCAAGTAGGCGAAGGTGAACCCCAGCTCGGCGAGCCCGTCGAAGACGCGGGTGAGCACCTCCTGCTCGGTGCGCATGCCGGGCAGCCCGGCGCCCAGCTCCGCCATGCGCTGGAGCACATTGCGGTGGTGGGCGCGGGCGCTCACGTCTCGCAGCAGCACCACCGCGTCCTGGCCCTCGACGGTGACGGAGATCTCCAGCCGCCGCTTCTCTCCTGCGGGGGTGGTCAGCGCGAACTCGTACACCGCGGGCACCTGCTCACCGCGCATGCGGCGCAGGTGCCGATCCACGACGAACTCGTTGCTGGAGGGGGTGATGGCGATGTCAGGGAGGGAGCGGCCGAGCACCTCCTCGGCCGTGCGCCCCAACAGCGTGAGCATCGACGCGTTCGCATAGACGAACCGCCCCTCGCGGATGACCCCAAGACCGAGGGGCATCGCGTCGAAGTGCCGGTACTGCGCGCCGGCTTCGTTGGACGTCGTCACGAGCGGGAACCATTGCACCCTCGGCCGTCGAGTGGAAGTCACCCCCACCCAGGGGAAAACGGGGTGGGAGTGGACGGGCCGCGCGAGGCTCAGGCGCTGACGTGGGGGTGGGTCTTCTCGTACGTCCCGATGAGCTGGGCCTCTGCGAGCACATGCCCCTGGATCGCCTTGAGGAGCTGGGCGCGAGTGGGCGAGCCCAGGTCTGGCAGCACGGTGTCCAGGGCATACAGGTGGTGGACGTAGCGGTGGCGGCCGATGGGAGGACAGGGCCCGCCGTAGCCAGCGCGATGCCAGTCATTCAGGCCTTCACGGGTGCCGGCGGGCAGGGTGCCGGGGGTAGCGCCCTCGGGCAGGCCTCGCGTGCCCGGCGGGAGGTTGTAGAGGATCCAGTGACACCAGGTGCGCTGTGGGCGCTGAGGATCCGGCGCGTCCGGGTCGTCCACCAGGAGTGCCAGGCTGCGGGTGCCGGGAGGGACTTCGCCCCAGTGCAGGGGCGGGGCCTTGTCCTCTCCCTCGCAGGTGAAGGCGATGGGGATGGGCTCTCCCTCCTGGAAGCGGGGGGAGATGAGCTGGAGTGGATGCGCCATGGTGTCCTCCTTCGTAGGCAGGCATCACCTCTCAAGCTGGCGCGTCCCTGGTCTAGAGTCAGGTCCCGTGAAGCCGCTCCTGCGCCTGCTCCCCCTGTTGCTAGCCCTGCCCGCGTCGGCCGCCGAGCGCCTGTCGGTGCGTGTCCTGGATGGAGGAGGTCTCGGGAGCTTGGAGGCCCAGCTCGTGCTCGGGGCGGGTGTGGAGCTGGCCCGCGAGCTGTCGGCCCTCACGGTGAGTCCGGTGTCGGGAGTGTCCCGCCGCTGTGGGGATGAGGCGTGTCTGCGAGAGCTGCTCTCGGAGGCTCAGGCCGAGCAGGGCCTGTTCCTGCTGGTGACGCCGGCCCGGCGAGGCGCCGTGGACGTGGAGGCCACGTGGGTGGAGGGGGTGGCCGGGAGCACCTCACGGCGCAGGGTGTCGGGCGCGGCGACGGCGGAGCTGAAGGGGGCGTTGCGGCCGGTGGTGGCCGCGCTGGTGCCACCGTTTGTGCGCAAGGGGTGGGGCGGGCTGGTGGTGGCGGCGGACTCGGCGCGCTTGAGGGTGGATGGCCGCGCGGTGGCGCCTTCTGGCGCGGTGGTTCCAGTGACGGCGGGTCCGCACGAGGTGGATCTCCTGCTGCCCTCGGGGGAGGCCTCCCTGTCGCGGGAGCTGGTGCCCGAGGGCGCGCGCCTGCGCCTGACACCTCCCGAGGAGGTTGCGGCGGGCGTTGCGCGGGCGGCCTCTCGTGGCAAGGGGCTGCGGGCGGCCTCGTACGTCACCTTCAGCGTGGGGGCGCTCGCGCTGGCGGGCTCGCTGGTGGCGGGGGGGCTGTCTCGCGGTGCGCTCGACGGCATCGCGCCGTGCACGGGCCCGGATCGGGGGTGCGCGCGGTACCCGGCGGCGCAGGAGGCCCACGAGAAGTCAGGCCGCTATGCGCGCACCGGCAACGTGCTGCTGGGCGTGGGCGGGGCGCTGAGCACGGTGGGCATCGGCCTCTTCGTCTTCGATCTCGTCTCCTCAGAGGATTGAGGGAGCTTAATGACGAGCGTCACTGGCGCTCACGACCTTGAGTGCCCAGGCCCGCTCTTCCATGCCGGGCATCAGCGGATCGAAGCGGCCCTCTCGGATCAACTCCACAAGTCGCGTGTCACGTGCATGAAGACCCTGCACCTCCCATGGAAAAGTAAGCGGCACCTCACCCTTCTTAAACCCTGGAGTTGCCAGCAAGGCCTCGAGGTAGCGGGAGTAGACATCGAAGAAGCTGTCCACATTCGAGGCCATGGGAATGGCATAGGGTTCGGCGTAGACGTCCACCCAGACCACGGGTTGGTACCCCTGGGCATCCGCCAAGCCTGGAACCGTAGCGAAGTGGTAGGCCATGAATGGCTCCCCCGCGAAGATGACGGTGGGGAGAGCCAGTTGATTCCGGTAACCCTCACGCCACCATTGGTTCTTCGCTTCCAGCTGTCGCTCCTCGTCGTCAGATCGATGGAGGATGAACCCCGCTACGTCCGTGGCGAACGCGGCATAGCCCAAGCGGGAATAGACAGCAGCAAGCACCGGGTCGAGCGGCAGTCCCTCGATCAGTGTCCCGGTTGCCAGCGGGGTATGGCCCGGAAGCGCAACCTTCTGCTCTACATTGAGTCGGCGGCAGACCTCCATCAGCCGCGCCAGGCCAGGTAGCTCTGTAGGAGAACTCATCCGCGTTGCCTCCTACTTCAGGCCCGGAAAGAGCCGCTGCAGTTCCGCCAGAGCAGCTTCCTCGGCGCTGCTCGACGAGTACGGCACGTGGGACGGGGGGCCAGGTTGGTCGTACCAAGGTCTGAACCGAGCATCGATGATCCTGGCTGCTTCCTCTACTTCTTGCGAAGTCGCCTGAGGACGTGCCTGCCGGAACCGGGTCCAGAGGGCATTGATGCGGAGATGAACCTCCTTCGTCACCATCACCAGGTTGTTGGCAGCGTTGATGTCCGCCTCTGGGAACAAATGGGCGTGCTCCAGCGGGCACCGATGGTGGATGGGAAGGTCCGTACTTTTTTCGTCTAGCAGCTTTGCGAAGCGAGGGTGGGACCGCTTATAGGACTCGCGGGCCGCATCGCGAAGCTTCCTCTTGGCCGTGGGATCCAGGGGTGTCTTGACGAGCTGCTCGATGCCCTCCATCAGCTCGCGCAGCTCTGCACGCTCGCCCTTGGAGAGGGCTTGCTTGCCCTCCAGGTGAGCCTTCGTCCACAGCCGTTCGAACGCGAGCTTTCGCTCCACCGGTACGCGCTTCAACGTGGTGCGCAGCCATCCAGCCGCTGCCTCTCCACCGCGGCTCAGCGCCAGCTTTACCGTGGGAAGCGTCCGAGCCCCCAGCCACCCCACACCTTTGGTGAGGATGCCGAACGCATACCAGAGGGCCAGCTCCTCGACTCCCCGACGCGCGACCCATTTCGCGCCTTCCTTCGTGTCCTCACGCCAGCGCCGAAGGATGTCCTCCACCAGCAACCGGTACTCAGCGACGAACTCGGCGTTGGCTTCTGGAGGAGGTGGCGCATGGACCACTCGTGCCACCTCCACCTGCCCGCTCATCCAGGGTGAGCCTCGGGGGCTCACGAGCCTCAAGCTCAGGCGCAGGGTCCGCTCGCCGATCCCCTCGGTAAAAGGCAGCACCACAGAGGCGGCTTCGTCCACCGCGCGTGCCGTCGGCTCCCACCGCGCTCCCGCCGTGGTTTGGCGCACGAGCTCGAAGCGTTCGATTTCCCATTCCTCCAAACGCCCGTCTTCCAGGTGCGCCGCCACCTCCACGTGGGCCTCTGCCCCTTCAGGGACATGGAGGGCCTTCAGGAGTTTCGCCAGGCCCTCGGTGACCGACTCCTCGGGGTCCAGCGGCAGGACATCGCTTCGCACCGGCAGCGTCTTCGCTTCGAGCGGACGTGACCCAGGCAGGCGGCTGTACCCGACACGCCATCCCATCTCGAGCCGCTCCAGGATGACTTCCACCGCACCTGTATGCCGCTGAGCGAAGCTCTTGAGAACGGTGCTCAAGGTGTGTCGGAGGGCTTCATCATCCACCGCATGGCCCACGGAGCCATCGTGCCCGGTGGCCGCGTAGCCCGTGAGCGTCAGCGCGCCGCGCTCCGCCCAGAAAGAAAAAGACAAGCGTGCTCCTACCGCGCGCACGCTGCGAGCGACGGCCCAGACTTGCGCGACGGCCCTCGTGGCCTCGGCCTTGGCGCCTTGCTCCAGCACGTCCTCGTCCACATCCAGTGGCACCTCAGCTGGCCGGCCGCTGCCCCCGGTGCCAACGGTCGCGCACCCGTTCGCCAGCGCCACTGCCATGAGCAAGGCCATCGCGCGGCGCCACGGAGGGACGCTACTCTCCCAATGGACGACTGAGCGGTGCACGTGTGCCTCCTACGTTTACTGACGAGAGCTACTGGCGTTCACGACCTTAATTGCCCACGCCCGGGCTTCGGCACTCGGCATCAGTGGGTCGAAGCGCCCTGCCCAGATAAGACTCACCAGTCGCTCGTCACGTGCAATGAGGTGGAGCACCTGTCGTGGAAATGCAAGGACCACAGGGTCGTCCCTGTGGAACGCGGGATGTACCACCAGCTCTTCTAAGACTTAGAAATCCTCGAAGGGCTATTGAAGAAAGCCCTAGGGAGCGGCCCGACATGAGCGTCGACCTCTATGTTCGCGATCTAGGTGTCCTGCTCAAGGAGAAGGCTCTGGAAGCCAAGGAGGAGAGTAAAACTGCACCAGAGGACGAGCGCGCATTTGCGCTTGGACGTCTGATGGCATTCCACGAAGTCATCTCCCTGATGCAGCAACAAGCTCCGGCTTTTGGGATCACTTTGGAGGAACTGGGCTTAGACGACATTCAGCCAGAAAAGGATCTCCTTTGACAGGTCCTGGAAGAGTGGGTGAGGCAGATTCAGGGCAGGCCTCCAGTCGGGTACCATAGGGGCTCCCAAGGAGCCTCCGGCGCCCATGTCCACCTCTCCGCAACGCCTTGCCAGCTCCGCGCTCCTCGTCCTCGGCGTGAGCCTCGCGCTTGCCGGCGCCTGCTACGAGGCCCCGCCGCAGGACGGCTACTACAGCTGCGCCGACGACACCGAGTGTGGGGATGGAGGCCTCGTCTGCGACGACGGAGTCTGCTGCTCGGAGCGAGGAGAGCCGCTCTGCCTCGGCCGAGTGCTGGACGGCGGGCTGTGCGCCGACGGTGGCGCCGCCACCCCCTACTTCCGCGACGAGGATGGGGATACCTACGGCAACCTCGCCCAGCCGCTCCTGCGCTGCGCCCTCCCCGAGTCGATCCGCGTCGTCACCAACTCGGACGACTGCAACGACAACCCCGCGGCCGGTGGCAGCCTCACCTTCCCCGGCGCCCCCGAGCAGTGCGACGGCCTGGACAACGACTGCGACGGCCAGTTCGACGAGGGCTTCGACGGCGGCCTGTACTACCGCGACGAGGACAATGACTCCTACGGCGACACGAACCAGCCGCAGACCCTGTGCAGGCTCTCCCCGGGCTTCGTGGAGGCCCCCGCCGACTGCCAGCCCCGCAACCCCCGCATCCATCCCAACGCCGAGGAGGAGTGCAACGGCATGGACGATGACTGCGACGGCATCCCCGATGAAGGAGTCACGGAGACGTGGTACCGCGACGCGGACGATGACGGCTTCGGCCGCGCGGACATGCAGCGGCAGGCCTGCGTGCAGCCCCAGGGCTACGTCGTCAACTCCCAGGACTGCGACGACACCAGCGCCACGAAGAACCCGGACGCGCTGGACGTGTGCGATGGCACGGACAACAACTGCAGGAACGGGGTGGACGAGCGTCCAGACTGCGGCGGCCCCACGGATCTGTTGCTCCTGACTTCCACCGGCGAGCGCGGCGCGCTGGACACCCGCGCCAACTTCAGCGGCGGCAACCCGAGCTGCCTCCGGTTCTGGGACGGGGGCGTCCCCGAGTCCTTCTCCGCCAGCAACGTGTGGAGCGGCTCGCGTCCCTCCTCGCATGCGGCCTGGTTCGAGGCGCCGGGCACCTGGGACCTGACCCGCGCCAACAACTCCCTGGCCATCCGCTTTGATCACCGGATGGCGGGGAACGGAAACCCCGCCTGGTCCCCCCACCGGCAGCCGGTCATCGTCCTGTGCAGCGAAGAGGGCTTTGCCCGCTACGTGCCGGCGATGGATGGGGGCGTCAACCCGCTGCTGCCCTACGCCGGCATCGAGGTGAACACCGTGCTGCCCATCGGCCGAGGGACCGCCGGAGGGTGGATCGAGCGCAGCACCGCGCTGGACCTGCGGCGCGTCAAGCGGGTGGAGATCCTCATCGAGCCCAGCGACGCGGGCACCCCCAGCGTCTCCTTCGACGTCAACTTCATCAAGCTGGGCTTCCAGTAGCCGAAACCCTGGCTGGTGCCGCTCCGCCCGCTGCCGAGCGGTAGCGGTTGCGTACCCTGTCTCTTCAGTGTTAAGCGGCGCGCGCGCGTGGATCGGGTTGGGCGGGCGTGAGGCGGAAACCTGAGGTTTTCCCGGGAGTTGGGGAGGCGGCTGATGGCAGAGGAGCCCCGGGACCAGGGTGAGAAGGGGAAGGAAGGCAGCGAGCTGGGCTCCACCGCCCGGCAGATGCAGGCAGCGATGCCCTACATCGCCGCGGTGTGGAAGATGGTGGGCGGGGCGGTGGTGGGCGTTTTCGGGGGCCTGTTTCTGGACCGGTGGCTGGGGACGACGCCCTGGCTGCTGGTGGGGTTGAGTGTGCTGGGGATCGGGGTGGGCTTCTACGGGTTCCTCCATGAGATGACCCGGCTGGGGAAGAAGAAGTGAAGGACACGCCCAGGGCCCGGGAGAGCTTCCAGAGCCATGCGCTGGTGGCGTTAGGGGTGGCGGTGGTGGGGGTGGCGCTGGCGGCGGCGCTGCCGCAGACGCCGGAGCACCGGTGGCCGGCGCTGTGGGGCACGGGGTTGGCGTCGTTGACCGGGGTGGTGTCGCTGGCGCTGAAGCGGCGGGCGGCGCAGCGCAGCCTCAAGGCCGCGCTGAAGGCGGTGGGCCTGGTGTTCGCGCTCCGGGCGGTGACGGTGGCGGCGGGGCTGTACGCGATGGTGTCGCGGGGAATGGGGCCGTGGGGGTTCGTCGCAGGTTTCTTCGGTGTCTACCTGGTGCTGCAGTGGGTGGAGATCAGCTACGTGAATGCCGCGGCTCGTATCGCGGCGGGCGGAGACGAGTGATGCGCAAGGCAATGGTCCTGTTCGCCAGTCTGTTCGCGGGCGCTGTGTCCGCCGCGGGGCCGTCCGCGGACGGTGCCGAGAAGCCGGACGTGGCTGAGTACATCATGCACCACGTGTCGGACTCGACCGAGTACGAGTTCGAGGTGCCCCTCAGCGACGAGCACAAGATCATCCCCCTGCCGCAGATCTTCATCCCCCTGACGGCGGGGGCCTGCGACGTTCCGGCGGGCGAGGCAGCAGCGGCGGGCGGACACGGCGCGGCGCACCCGGGGCTGATGCAGGGCTGCCTGGACCTCTCCCTCACCAAGCACACGGTGATGATGTTTCTGTCTGCGCTGCTGCTGGTGGGCTCCATCCTGATCTGGAGCAACCGCGACAAGTCCAAGCTGGTGCCGCGCGGGGTGGGCGCCAACCTCTTCGAGATGCTGGTGGTCTTCGTCCGGGACGAGCTGGCCATCAAGAACATCGGCAAGGAGGAGGGCCCGCGCTACGTGCCCTACCTGCTCACCGCGTTCTTCTTCATCCTCTTCATGAACATGCTGGGCCTGTTCCCGTGGATGGCGACTGCCACGGGCAACATCGCCGTCACCTGCGCCCTGGCCCTGCTCACCTTCATCCTCACGCAGGTGGCAGGCATCCGCGCGGTGGGCTTCGGCGGCTACCTGGCGCACCTCACGGGCGGCGTGGCCTGGTGGCTGTGGCCCATCATGATTCCGGTGGAGATCCTCGGCCTGTTCACCAAGCCCTTCGCCCTCACGATGCGTCTGTTCGCCAACATGCTGGCGGGCCACATCGTCATCTTCTTCCTGCTCGGCCTCATCTTCATGATGAACAGCGCCGCGGTGGGCCTGGTGGCCGTGCCCTTCGCCATGGGCATCTACTTCCTGGAGCTCTTCGTCGCCTTCGTGCAGGCCTATGTCTTCACCATGCTGTCGGCCCTCTTCATCGGCATGGGCGTGGCCATGGGCCACCACGGAGACCATGGCCACGGCGATGACCACCACCACGGGGACCACCCCGAGGGTGCCAAGAGCCACGACCACGGACGGGCCCACGCGTGACGAGTTAGCGGGGCGCCGGTAGCAGCGGGGCTCCGGAGAGAACCCGGCGGTTCGAAAGGCCGCCGGAGGTAGTCCAAAAGGGAATACGACCCCCCCACCAAGTGGGTCCTACCTACGAAGAAAGAAGAAGTGCTCCCATGACCAACCTCGCTCTTGCGTTCCTGTCCGCCGGCATCGGTGCCGGTCTCGCCATCATCGGTGCCGGCCTCGGCATCGGTAAGCTGGCCGCCTCCGCCATGGAGGCCACGGGCCGTCAGCCGGCCGCCGGCGGCGACATCCGCACCTCCATGATCATCGCCGCGGCGCTCATCGAAGGCGCCACGCTGTTCGCGCTGGTGATCTGCATCCTGCTGGCCACCAAGACCTAGGCAGGAAGTCCCAGGCCCGGCGCTCGCACTCCGCGGGCGCCGCGCCGGGAGGCCCGCTCCCGTGTGTGGAGCCGAGAGCCTCGAGCCGTTGATTGCGTTGAACCCCGCCGTTCCCTCCCTCCCTTCCGCGAAGGATGACCCCGATGAACACCCTCCTCCTCGCCGCCAGCTTCCTGGAGGTCCGCCCGGGCCTCATCTTCTGGACCCTCATCACCTTCGTCCTCGTGCTCTTCGTCCTGCGCTGGAAGGCCTGGGGCCCCATCCTCTCCCTGGTGGAGGAGCGCGAGAAGCAGATCTCCAGCGCCATCGAGAGCGCCAAGAAGGAGCGCGCCGAGGCCGAGAAGCTCCTGGCCGACCAGAAGACGGCCATCGCCGAGGCCCGCCGTGAGGCCGCGGAGATGATGCGCAAGAACCAGCAGGACGTGGAGAAGTACCGCGAGGAGCTGATGGCCAAGAGCCGCAAGGAGGCCGAGGAGTTCAAGGCCCAGGCGCGGCGCGAGATCGACGACCAGAAGACCAAGGCGATCGCCGAGGTGCGCTCCCTGGCGGTGGACCTGGCCATGGATGTGGCGAGCAAGCTCATCTCCGAGCGCATGGATGACGCCAAGCACCGCGCCCTGGCCGAGCAGTTCGTCAAGGGCCTGCCGGTGCCCGGCAGCAACCCCTCCACCCGCGCCTAGTCAGGCTCGCCGGGAAGCGGCCCGCCGCCTGGGCTGTTCCAAGGAACCGTCATGGCGCTCTCCATTGGTATCGTCGGGCTGCCCAACGTGGGCAAGTCCACCCTCTTCAACGCGCTGTCCTCCGCCGGCGCGCAGGCGGCCAACTACCCGTTCTGCACCATCGAGCCGAACGTGGGCGTGGTGCCTGTGCCGGACGAGCGGCTGGACAAGCTCACGGCGCTCGTCAAGCCGCTGAAGAAGGTGCCCACCTCGCTGGAGTTCGTGGACATCGCCGGGCTGGTGCGCGGCGCCTCCAAGGGCGAGGGCCTGGGCAACCAGTTTCTGGCCAACATCCGCCAGGTGGACGCGGTGCTGCACGTGCTGCGCTGCTTCGAGGACGACAACGTCACCCACGTCGAGGGCGGGGTGAACCCGGTGAGGGACCGGGACGTGGTCGACACGGAGCTGTGCCTCAAAGACCTGGAGACGGTGGAGAAGCGCCGCGAGCGCGCCCAGCGCAACGCGAAGATGGGCGGCAAGGCGGGCGACGAGGCCAAGGCGGAGCTGGCGCTGCTGGACAAGGTCAAGGCCGGGCTGGACGAGGCCATCACCGTCCGGGGGCAGAAGCTCACCGAGGACGAGCACGCGGCCATCCGCGAGCTGTTCCTGCTGACGGACAAGCCGGTGCTGTACGTGGCGAACATCTCCGAGGGGCAGATCGGCAAGGAGGATGAGTCGCCGCACGTGCGCGCGGTGAAGGAGATGGCGGCGAAGGAGGGCGCGGAGGTGGTGGTGCTCGCCGCGGCCATGGAGGCGGAGATCCAGCAGCTTCCGGAGGAGGAGCGGCCGGGCTTCCTGGAGAGCGCGGGGCTGACGGAGCCGGGCCTGCACAAGGTGGTGCGGGCGGGCTACAAGCTGCTGGGCCTGTACACGTACTTCACGGTGGGCGAGCAGGAGTGCCGTGCCTGGACGATCCACAAGGGCTACAAGGCCCCACAGGCGGCCGGCGTCATCCACTCGGACTTCGAGCGCGGCTTCATCAAGGCCGAGGTCATGCGCTGGGAGGATCTGATCAAGCTCGGCAGCGAGTCCGCGGTGAAGGACAAGGGGCTGCTGCGGGTGGAGGGCAAGGAGTACGTCGTCCAGGACGGCGACTGCATGCACTTCCGCTTCAATGTCTAGGGATAGCGTCTAGAGAGCGCGCTAGAAGCCGCGCCTGCGCATGTAGAACCAGAAGGCCGTGACGGCGACCGCGATCAGGGTGTTGAGGATCGCCGAGCGCTTGTGCCGGCCTTCTTCATCCGGGTAGCGCAGAGCGAGCGTCCACTCGCTCCCCAGGCGCAGCACGAAGAAGGCCAGGATGAGAGCCGGCCCCGCCCAAGGGGGCGCCACGCCCGGCTTGAGGGCCGTGGCCAGCGCGCCGACGAGCGCCACGGTGCCGAGCATCCGCGAGACGAGCAGCCAGGGAGGATAGGTCCGGTTCACGGTGACAGTCTCGCCGCGAGGGGCTCGTCCGCCAACGAGGATGTGCTGGCGGCCGCTCGAAACGAGACATGTCTGCGCCCGGCCCGGTGGCTCAGGACGGCTCCAGGATGACGCGGATCGTGTCGTAGTAGAGGGACGTGGTGCTCTCGAAGCCCGAGTCCGTGCCGACGAGCAGCCAGAGCTGGCCTGCTGCATCCGTGGTGATGGGCAGCGGGTTGTCGCGGTTGTCGCGGGTGATGAAGCGGTAGGGCGGGGTGACACAGTCCGTCGAGCCGTTGGCGACGTCACCCACCACCCTTGCGTTGGCGCCCCCCATCGACTGCTCGCCCTTGTCCACGTTGAGGCGGAGGTTGCCGGAGGAGTTTGTCACCCGGTCCGGCTGGGCGCTCGCCGCGCCCACCTTCACGTAGACACTCTCGCCCGGGGCGCCGCCGGCGCCCACGCAGCCCGTGGGCGAGTTGCTAGCCAGCTCCAGCTCGAAGGTGACGGTGTACTCGGTGTTGGGAGACAACTCTGTCACCGGGTGAGTGAGGAACATGAACAGGTCATCGCTCACGTTCCTCCCCGAGACGAAGAGAGCGCCGCCCGGAAGGCCCACCTCGGCAGGGAGCTCCCGGCGCTCGAAGAGGAAGCCCACGTCGTTGACCTGGCTCGGGGCGAGATCCGTGAAGTTGCCGGTCCAGCTCTGCGTGCTCGTGTCGAAGAGAAAGAGCAGGTCGCGGCGACCGGTGCCATCATCAGGCCCGTCGAGCGCCGCCGAGCAGGCTGGCGACAGGCCCAGGAGCAGGCTGGCGAGCAAGAGGGAGCGGAGAGGGGTTGCAGCCAAGGGACTCCTCCAGAGTGCGCGTACCCGGTTCTCTCGCTTGGACGGCGTGCCCCTGCGCGAATTCAGGACGGCTCCAGCAGCACACGAAGGGTGTCGTAGTAGAGCTCGGTGGTGCCCATGTAGTCCGACTCCGTGCCCACGAACAGCCACACCCGGCCCTCGTCGTTCGTGGTGATGCGGAGCGGGTTGCCCAGGTTGTCACGGGTGATGATGCGGTAGGGCGTGTTGAAGCACTCCTCCAGCTCGTTGGAGATGTCCCCCAGCACCTGCGCGCTGGTGCTGCCGAGCGACTGGTTGCCCTTGTCCACGCTGAGCCGGACGCGCTGCGTGTTGGCGTCCTCCACGGGCAGGGGCTGCGCCAGCGAGGCGCCCACCTTGAGGAACACGTCCTCCCCAGGCTCGCCGAGCGTGCTCGCGCAGCGGCGGGGCGCATTGCTGGCCAGCTCCATCTCGAAGGTGATGGCGTAGGGCGTGTTCGGCTTCAGCCGGCCCACCGGGTACGAGATGAACGTGAAGAGGTCGTCGCTCACGTTCGTGCTCGAGAGGAACAGCGAGCCGCTCTCCCGGTCCGTGCTCGCGGGCAGCATGCGCCGCTCGACGACGAACTGGATGTCCTTCGGATCCTGGCCCATCGCAAAGTCCGCATAGCTGCCGGTCCAGTCGCTCACTGCCAGGCTGAAGTCGAACGTCAGATCGCGGCGGCCACTGTCGTTCTCCGGCAGGGGGTCCTGCCCCTCACCCGGCTCGATCGTGTCCAGGCATGCGAGCGGACCACCGAACAGCGCCACCAGCACCAGAGAGAGGAAGTTCGAACAAGAGGAGCGGAACATGGAGGCTTCCTATAGGCACGATGGGAGCCCTTGCCCCTTTACCCCTGCCTCGAAGCGTCCGCCACCTCGCGTCAGGCGGGGCGCAGTGACTCCCGGTGAACGCTCGTTGACAGCGTCGCCCGCTTCACCCCCAGCAGCGCCGCCGCCTCGGCCGCCGACAACGTCGGCTGCTGGAGGCTCGCCCCTTCGTCTCGTCTCCCTCGCCCGCGGGAGAGCGGTAGGGTGCGGTATGGCTTCCCTGCTCGACACGCTCGCTCGAGAGCGCCTCTTGAAGGATCCCGCGGCGGCCGCCGAGGCGTTCGTCCCGGGCGAGCCCCCCGAGGTGTCACTCCTGCGCCTGTGTGAGGCGGGCCTCCTGCATGGAGGGCTCTCCGTCGCGCTGGACGTGCGGCCGGATGAGCTCGTCGGCCCGCTCGCTCAGGCCATGGGCGGTGCCGCCCGGAGCTTCAAGCTCGTGGATGTACGCGAGCGCCGCACCTTGGAGTTACACGTGCTCGTAGGGGAGCTCACCGAGCGCTGGGAGGTGGAGGACCTCAGCGCCCTCGTCCACAACCTGAATGACCTCTACCGAGAGGCCGCGGATGTGCGTGCTGTCGCCATCCTGGGAGAGTGGGCCGACGCGCTCCAGCTGCTGTGTGTCGACAAGGGCGCACTGGCTCGTCTGCTGCGCCAGCCCTTCTTCTCTCCCGCGAACGCACGGTACCTCCAGCGTCTCACGGAGAGTGCGTGAAGACTTCCCTGAGGGGTATGGGATGATGCATCAGGCGTGCGCACGGGGAGGCGCGCCTCGAATCCCGGCAGGTTCGAGGAAGGCAGACACATGCACGGCATCATCTTCAACCAACTCCGTGGCTACGCACAGGCTCGTCTCGGCGAGCAGGGCTGGGAGACACTGCTTCGGGAAGCGGGGCTTCCCTCGCGGATCTACCTGGCGTTCCAGAGCTATCCCGACGAGGAGGCCGTGGCGCTCGTCACCGCGGCCTCCCGGAAGACGGGGCGCTCCGTGAGGTTCCTGCTCGAGGACTTCGGTGAGTTCATCGTCCCGAACCTGCTGAAGATCTACCGAGGCGCCATCAAGCCCGGGTGGACCATTCTGGACGTCGTCGAGAACGTCGAGCGCATCCACGACGGGGTGCGTCGGGATCCGCATGCGACGCCGCCGCGGCTGGAGTGCGAGCGCGTGGACAAGGCGACGGTCCGCGTCGTGTATTCCTCGCCCCGGAGGCTGTGCGGTGTGGGCATCGGCTTCGTCCGGGGGCTGGCCCTCGCGCTAGCGCAGCGCGTGGACGTGAGGGAGAGCCAGTGCATGCACGAGGGCGCGACGCACTGTGTGTTCGTGGTGAAGCGGGTCGACTGAAGCCGAGACTCGACCGCTCTCGGTCGGCTGGGGCAGCATAGCCCCATGCGGATCCACCTCTTCCTGGCCGGGCTGTTCCTCGCGGGTGGCGCACTGGCGGAGCCGGACACCTTTGGGCTCGGCACCGGACGGGACGGCCCGCTGAGCGTGGGGCTCCCGGACACCGTCATCAACCACGCCGGGCAGCTCACCGCCGGCGCGGCGGCTGGGACGAAGGAACTGGTGATCTCCAACGTCGGTGCCTTCGCGGCGGGCGAGCTGGTGCTCGTCCACCAGTCCACGGGCCTGGAGCCCGCTCCGGCCTCGGGAGCTCAGCAGCCCCTCGATCTGGGCTCGGGCACGGTGGGGCGGTTCGAGTACGCGCGGGTGGAGGCGGTGGTGGAGGACAAGCTGCGGTTGACGGCGCCGCTGCAGTACGGCTTTGCCGCCGGCGTGTCTCAGGTGGTGAGCGTGCCGGAGTACACGGACGTGCAGGTGCTCGCGGGCGCCTCGCTGAAGGCGGTGCCGTGGGATGGGAGTGCGGGCGGCATCCTGGCGCTGCTGGCCACGGGCACGCTGACCAACGAGGGTCTGATCAGCGCGGATGGCGCGGGCTTCCGCGGTGGTGCCTTCATCAACCACCCCGGGGACTACAGCTGCACCGCGCTCGACGAGGTCGCGGGGAGCGGTGGCTCCTATAAAGGAGAAGGCCTGGTGGCCGGGCGCTTCGGCACGGTGGCTGGGCGGGGCAACCTGGCCAGCGGCGGTGGAGGCGGCAACTGCCACTGCGCGGGTGGCGGTGGAGGAGGCCATGCCGGTGCAGGAGGGCAGGGAGGGTACTCCGCCAGCATGACGGAGCAGCCGGATGAGGTGGGCGGACTGGGGGGAGCCCCTCTGGTCTCCGTGCCCTATGAGCAGCTTGTCTTCGGAGGTGGAGGGGGCGCAGGTGGCGGTCACGTGGATCTGGGCACAGCAGGCGCGGCCGGCGGCGGGGTGGTGATCCTCCGCGCGGGGGAGGTGGTGGGCACGGGCAAGTTCAGCGCCAAGGGCGCCTCCGCGGACTTCGTTGTCTCCGCGACCGATGATGGTGCGGGTGGCGGCGGTGCGGGCGGTACCGTCTCCGTCCGTTCCGCGCGAGCGCTGAAGTGTGGTGTCGCGCAGGCCTCGGGTGGCGCGGGCGGAGATACCCGGCACACGACGAGTGAGTCCGGTCCCGGGGGCGGGGGTGGGGGTGGCGTCGTCTTCCTCCAGGGCGAGTCCATCGAGTGTCCCGTCTCGGTGGTGGCCGGGTTCCCAGGCCAGTCGACGGCGGCGGGGGACAGCTTTGGCGCAGGCCCGAGCCTGATTGACTCAGGTGCCTCCTACGGCTCCGAGAAGACGTACCTGGCGCCATTCCGGGTGCCTGCTACGCCTGTGCTGACCTCGCCGGTGGACGGCTCCACGGGTGTGGCGTCGAGGCCCCGCATCCAGGGCACCGCGGATCCGGGAGTCATCGTCCACCTGTTCTTGGAGGGGGTGGCGTACGTCTCGGTGGTGCCGGACAGCACCGGGGCCTTCTCGTACAACGTGCCCGCGGATCTCACGGTGGGCGCGCACGAGCTGCGGGCCTCGGCGGAGGAGGTGGGCTCCCACAGCCCGCTGTCCGCGCCGAGCCGCTTCGACGTGGCGACGCCAGGGGATGGAGGCATGACCGGAGACGCGCCGGTGCTCGTGCACCCTGCGGAGGGCGAGGCAGTGAACCCCACGCCCCTGTTCGCCGGGACGAGCCGGGGCGGCGTCTCGGTGGGCCTCGAGGTGGATGGGGTGGAGGTAGTGCGCGTGCCCTTGGATGAGCAGCGGCGCTTCCGCTACGTGCTCACCGCCGAGCAGCAGCTGGCCCTGGGAGCTCACAGCGTCATGGCCCGTGCGTGGGACGAGGCAGGCAAGGCCGGCCTCGCCTCGCCGGTGACGCGCTTCGAGGTGAAGTCGCCCGGAGCGCTCGAGGTGGGCTGCGGGTGCGGCTCCTCGCCCGGAGTGGGGCTCGGAGCCGTGGTGGTGCTGCTGGGCCTGGGCGCCGCGCGCCTCCGCAGACGGGCGTAGCGGCTAATCGTCATCGCTGCCGAGCAGCCCGCCGAGCCCCACGCTGCCGAGCACGCTGCCCTCACCCCGGGAGCCGGTCGGCCCCGCGGCCGCGAGGATGCGTCCCGAGAGCCGGCTGAGCGGGAGCGACTGCAGCCACACCGTGCCCGGCCCCCGCAGCGTGGCGAAGAAGAGGCCCTCGCCTCCGAAGAAGGCCGTCTTGATGCCGCCCACCATCTGGATGTCGTACTCGACGCTCGGCTGGAAGGCGACGATGCAGCCCGTGTCTACGCGCAGCGTCTGGCCCGGTGCGAGCGTCCGCTCGAGCAGCGAGCCGCCCGCGTGTAGGAAGGCCAGCCCGTCCCCCTGCAGGCGCTGCATGATGAAGCCCTCGCCGCCGAACAGGCCCACGCCCAGCTTCTTCTGGAAGGCGATGCCCAGCGACACGCCCTTGGCCGCCGCCAGGAAGCTGTCCTTCTGGGCGATCAGCTCGCCACCCAGCTTGCCTAGCTCCACCGGGAGGATGCGCCCAGGGTACGGCGCGGCGAAGGCCACCTTGCGCTTGCCGCTCCCCCGGTTGAAGAACACCGTGGTGAAGAGCGACTCGCCCGTCAGCAGCCGCTTGCCCGCGCCCAGCAGCGAGCCGAAGAAGCCGCCCTTCTTCTCCGCGCCGTCACCGAAGATGGTCTCCATCTCGATGTCGTCGTCCATGTACATCATCGCGCCGGCCTCACCGACCGCCGCCTCGTTCGGGTCCAGCTCCACCTCGACGAACTGCATGTCGCCGCCGTGAATCTCGAAGTCCACCTCATGCATCTGTGCCATGCCGCTACTCCGTGAGAGGGTTGAGCGGCGCGAACCATAACCCGCACGGAGGCTCAGGGTGTGTCGAGCAGGAGCCCCAGTGTCGCCACGGCCTGGGCGTCTCCGCTCAAGCCGCAGGGGGCCCTGCCGCCTGGCGGGCGAGGCCCACCACAGGGGGGAGGCTGGCGCCAGGGCCGCCTGCCGGATGTCGGGCGCTTCCCAGGGCACCTCGTTATGGTGGGATTCTCGGAATCGGCGAAGGGTCGGCGCCGCGAGCGGAGCGACGGATGGCGGAGTTCTCCCAGGGCACGGCGCGAGAGTCGCAGCAAGACGGTGTCCCCCTGAGCCAGGTCCCCATCGGCCTCATCATCCGAGGGCTGGCGGCCATGCTCTTCGCGGTGGGCCTCGTGGGAGGCCTGCACGGCTACCTCGGGCTGCGGCTGGTGTCCGATCCGAGCCTCGGGCAGCCGTGGACGGCGCTGGGGTGGGTGGCGCTGGCGCTCCTCTTCTGCTCCATCCCGCTCGGGTTCATGGCCTCGCGCCGCCGGCCCACCCTGCTGAACCAGGCGCTCTACTGGACGTCCATGCTGTGGCTGGGCACGTTCGGCCTGCTGCTCACCGCTGTGCTGGTGGCGGATCTTGTCAGCGCGGTGTGGGGCCTGTCAGGCACGGCGCCCGAGGCCCAGGCGCTCGCGCGCGGCAAGGCGGTGGGCGTGCTCGCGGTGGTGGTGCCGGCGCTCGCCTTCGCGTTCGTCACGGCGCGCGGCCGGGCTCGGGTGGAGCGGCTGAAGATCCCCATGGCGAAGCTGGACGCGGGGCTGCACGGCGTGCGCGTGGTGCAGATCTCGGACATCCACATCGGCCCCACGCTGGATCGGCACTTCCTGCGGCGCGTCGTGGAGCAGGTGAACGCCCTGCAGCCGGACATCATCGCAGTGACGGGGGATCTGGTGGACGGCAGCGTGCGCACGCTGCGCGAGGAGGTGAAGCCGCTGTCCGAGCTGCGCGCGCCGCTCGGCGTCTACTTCGTCACCGGCAACCACGAGTACTACCACGGGGGCGCCGCCTGGGCCGCGGAGGTGTCGCGGCTGGGCCTCACCGTGCTGCACAACGAGCACCGCATCGTGGAGCGCTCGGAGGCCCGGCTCGTCGTGGCGGGGGTGACGGACCACGAGGGGGGGCGGATGGATCCGGCGCATGCGTGCCGGCCGGACCTGGCGCTGGCGGGCGCGCCGGAGGGGGTGCCGCGCCTGCTCCTGGCGCATCAGCCGCGCACGGCCTTCCTGGCGCGCGGGCTGGGCGTGGATCTACAGCTGTCCGGGCACACGCACGGCGGGCAGCTGTTCCCCTTCATGTTCTTCGTGAAGCTCCAGC
>Ga0190275_10000371_pt1 | contig 41506 bp, 34 predicted proteins | sample Popmic550T_FD_133745 | JGI IMG/M metagenome (GOLD analysis project Ga0190275, IMG submission 133745) | Populus adjacent soil microbial communities from riparian zone of Yellowstone River, Montana, USA - 550 T | ecosystem: Environmental > Terrestrial > Soil > Riparian zone > Trees stand | place... | reverse complement strand
GGTAAGGCATTCGTCCTCTCCCAGTTGAAGTCGCCAGACGCGGCGTCCCAGGCTATCTCGCCCCCTGTTAAGACAATGAGAAACTTTTCGACCGATCCGCCGTTGAGCTTGAGCCACTTTTCGACTTCGAGCCGCACCCAGTGGGAGGCGGCCGCTTCGGGCGAGGCGAGCAGGATGAAGTACTCCGACTCGCCGATTGCCTGCTCTATCGCCGGCCACAGCTCTGGCGTGAGGCTCAGGCCCGTCTTGTCGCGGAAGACGCGCAGCGCGCGCAGGCGGTAGAAAGGTTTCGCGAACCCTTGCAGGGCCGATTGCAGCACGGGGGCGAGCTGGTTGTCGGCCGCCTGGCTGTAAGAGATGAATGCTTTGTACTGCATGTCTGGCACATCGGAGGGGTCGTGTTGCGACCGTCCTGGTAAGAGAGACTATGGCGACACCGCCACACTATCAGAAGGATGGTCGGGTACTTGAAGTGGCATCGTTTAAGCGCGCGGAGGAACTGCCTCGCGAGTTAAGCCCGATGAGAGATGTCGAGCGAGCGTGAAGCCGGATTATACAAATAGATTCTAACAACATCCAAGGGTTGGTTGCAGTAACCACTTTGAGGCTAAAAGAGGCTGCCGGCTCTCTCAGTCAGGCGGCGACACTGAAGAGGCTCACCCTCGGAATTGGATATCTATGAAGTTAACCTAAGTGTGCCTCCTTTGATAAAAACAGCCTCAGGTTTGCCACTATCACGTTGGGAAATAGGTTTTATTAAACTTTTCAATAGAGGTTAATTAGTGTAGTATTTCCCGTTCTTTAGTCAAATCTTGCGTTGCCTGAACGGTGGCCTCCAACGCTTCTTAATTCTAAATAATGATTCCCTCAAAAGTCAGTTTTCCGCTGGCGACGAGGTATATTGTTGACAATCGTTCGGTTAACTACTACTATGTTCCTGTACTGAACATGTATTACAGATATATTGCATGTTTAGTACAGGAACATTGCAGGTTTATGTAAGACGCTTTTCCTAGTACATAGGGAGAACCTTCTCACCAATGGCGTCAGACGACGAAGCTGCGAAAACAATAAGAGACAAGGAAACAAGAAAGAAAGTGTTTCTTGCACTGGCGTACATGAGGCGTTTCGTAACCGTTAATGAGGTCGCCAACTGGATCAAGACTCGGTGGCCCGGTTATGAATCGCCATCCAGAGGTCATGTTAGCAACATTCTGAGCGATATGCGAAAAGAGGATAAGACTCGCCATTCGGATAGGCTGTTAGAGACTAAAATGGAAAAGCCTCGTAGATACCGGCTGGGGGCATATTCAGTCAAGACCACCGCTTCGGCAGACATGCTACTCAGGATTCTAAATAAAGCTGATAGAAACACTTTACAACTTTCGGCGGAGGATGAGAGACAGATAAAGAAGGAAATCGGCAACAAATATTCAATTTCGATTGATACGCTGGATAAGCGCTTAGACAAAGCAATAAAAGGCAAATACTTAAAACGCGAGGGTGGTCTTTTAAAGCCACTCGACCGCCTTAGTAACTATGAGTATGAGTTCTTGGGCGCACTTCAGCAGTTCGATTTTGGCCTTGCCGACGAAACAGAGCAACCGGATTCGGGTGAGCCAGAATCCAACTCCGTCGCCCAGCAACACTCCCCACGCCGTGCGGAAAACAAGACTCAGAAGACACGCCGGAAGGGACAGTGATTGATGACAGATTCTCTCGATAACTCACCTGCGTCTCAATCGTCCGGGATGGATAGCTATGCGCCCACGGGGAATGGCTATCCGTATTCCAGGACAGAATCGGTTCCACACGAGCCGCCTCCAACAAACCCGGATGTGCCTCCTCCACCCCGCCAGCCTCTGTCCGCTCAAGAAAAAGAGGCCAGGAAACTCAAGAAGGAGAAGAGGGCGAAGAGAGAGGGAGAGGAACTCAGTCAATTGACGGAGAAACAACAGGCCGTTATTGAGGAGGCACTCGGGATTATTCGAGAAACAAAGAGCCGGTGGCTGGTGATGGTATTCAAGCGAGTCGCTGCGGTTAGGAGTCGAGAATTGTTTTTGGGCGAGCCTGAGCGATTTTTTGAGCCAGCGGGCAGTGGCAATTACTGGCGTGAAGGCTGGCATGACCGAGAACTCGGCAGAAAAGAGGAGTACGCTAACAAGAAAAGGCTAGGAGCATTTATAGCGAGGTTGCTGGATTTATTCGGTAAATAAGCAGCATAAAAATTTGTCTTGCTTTTTCTACCCATGAGGTGTAGAACTGGTCGTGGCTGTTAGAGCAGCCACGACCAGTTTGTTTTTGGGAGTTCAACACCTTAGGCAGGACGTGAACACCCTATCAACGAGACCTATCTTAGCACAGTTCCGCCGTCCTGCTCGTGTAACTCCCTCTAGTTTCTTGCCAAAGCAACCTCGCTTTGAAGGGCAAACCTACCTTGAAGGAGATACACCATGAGCAAAAGAACGTCACGGCGGGCCGTGTTGGCTCTGTTTCCGCTTCTAGTCGCTTCTCTATCAATAGCCTCTCTTCCAATCAACGCCCAAGCCGCTTACGTCGGTGTGCAGGCACTCGGCGTTTCCAACTTTAAAGCGGCGGATGTCAACATCCTCGCGGACGAGTTCGTCGCTGCCGGCGGCGAAGTCGAACTCGCGGCGCTCCCTTTCACTTTCAACCCGAACAACCCTTTCGGCAACCTCGACGCATTCGTGAAGAATGTGTTGCCGCGTTTCCGCGCGGGAAGCAGTCTACGTGTGACCGTGCATCTTTGGTTCGATAGCTCGGACGGGATGTTCGACTTCAAAAACTTCAGCAACAAGGCGGCCTTTCTAGCCCGTGTCAAGTCTTTCGACACGTGGGTCAAGAATATCCGCTTCTGGGCGTCGCAACGCGGTTTCGGCTCGCGCCTCAGCATTCACCTCGTGCCCATCCTGGAAGACAAAGCGCCTAATTCCGACAGGTACAGTCGCCTACTCAATTTTATCGTCGAGCAGCAACGAGCCGACAGCGTTAGCACGGCGTTTCGGCGAAGCCCCGACGGGCCGAGCGCCGCGTTTCGCGTCGGTGCCATCCCACACGAATTTCACGGACGCTTCAAAGATATTCAAAACTTCTTCCATCCCTTTGATCGCTTCTCGAATGACGGGTGCTTTGTATGGCTTGACGGCGCATCAGTCCCCGGCTCGGTGGAATCCCCTCAGTCGTTCCCAAGTTTTTGCGCCTCACCGCCCTCCTTTAGTGAGTTCCTACTAGATCAGCAATTCGCAATAAGGCAACAGGTAGTGTTCCTTTTCTGGCGACCGGCCTACAACGGGCTGACGCAGTATGCCAAAACGGTTCCGCCAAACCGTCGCTTTAACCTCGCCCCGTTTACTGGCGCGAAGGGCAACTTCGAGCGCTTCGCTTTACGACGTGTCCTTACCACTCGCTAGGGACTTTGGCTTTTAGCTCAGTCAGGCGTAATCGGCAAGCGTAAGGCTTGCCGATTACGCCCGGCTCAAAAAGGCGCATGGCTCTAAGTCGGCGTTCTTTGCAGAGAAGAGGAGATACGCAGATTCTTTTCTGGGGCAACGCCAGCGTTAACCTTAACGATAGATCAAGTTCGGAAGCTTGAGAGATTCCGGCTACCGAGTAACAACAAGCAAAGTGAAGGAGGTCTGAGAACCATGTTGACGAAATTTACGCAGTTCATTCGTCTTCTGGAAGGTTTTACTCGTTCGATACTGGTGTTCGCAGGTGTAGGCTCTGTCGTGGGAACGACACTAATCTGCATTTTTGCGATATGTGTTGGTCTCGCTCCTACTGTCAGATTTCTGACCTAGAGCGGTTTCCCCTTGAGTTTACCAAGAGCAGGCGTTCAGAATGTCCTACATGAAAGTCTACTCCAACGACCTGCGCCGCAAGATCGTCTCGGCATACGAGCGCGGTCATCGCTCGCAGCGTGAGATTGCTGAGTTGTTCGGCGTCAGCCCTGCGACGGTGCGTAACTTTATCCGCCGCAAGCGCGAGCGTGGCACACCCGACGTGCTGGCGCGCGGCGGTGGCGCTCGCGCGTTGCTCGACGAGGAGGCCCGCAACAAGTTGCGGCTCCTTATCGCTTCATCGCCAGACGCCACGCTCGAAGAGGCGCGGCAACACCTTGAGCGTCGGGCCGGCGTGCGGGTTGGGCGGACGACTGTATGGCGCGCGCTCGTGCGCCTGCATCTGCCGCGTAAAAAAAGTCGCTCCACGCCTGTGAGCGCGACACCGAGCGAGTCACGGCGGCGCGCTCGGCGTACCGCGAGGTGATGAGTGGACTCGATCTGGCGCGCTTCAAGTTCGTGGACGAATCAGGCGTCAACCTCGCGCTGACGCGTCTGTTCGGCAGAGCGCCACGCGGCGCGCGCGTCTGCGACTCAGTGCCAAAGAACTATGGCGAGAACGTGACCATGCTCGGTGCGCTCTCGCTTCAGGGAGTCGAGGCGCTGATGACCGTCAACGGCGCGACCGATGGCGAGATCTTCCTCGCGTTCGTGCGCGAGGCGCTCTCGCCGACGCTTGATGAGGGCGACGTAGTCATCTGGGATAACCTAGGCGCGCATCGCTCTCAGGCTGTGCGCGAGGCGGTCGAGGCCAAGGGCGCAAAGCTACTGTTCTTGCCACCCTACTCGCCCGACTACAACCCGATAGAGCGGTGCTGGTCAAAGCTCAAGACCTTCTTGCGGGCGGCGAAGGCGCGCACGCGGGAGAAGTTGGAGAAAGCGTTGGCATGCGCCATCGGCCAAGTCACGAAGTCAGACATCCGCGGCTGGTTCAGGCACCGCGGCTACAGGGTCGCATCCGTATGAATGCCGCTGTAATTGCTGTATGGAGCGTCATGAAGGAATAGGAAATCATAGAGGCCGGTGGTGTAATAACTGCATGGAAGAACACGCAAGACGGATTCTGTTCGCCTTAAACTTCATCCTCTTAATGTAGCTCCAACCGTCGCTTCCAAGTGCTTTACAATCTTAGCTCTAAGCTTCGCAACCTCAGCATCGGTAAGTGTTCGCTTGAGTGCCTGATACGTCAACCGAAACGCCAGGCTTTTCTTGTCGGCGCCTACTTGATCACCCCGATAGATATCAAATATGTTTACTGCGGCTAGCAGTTCTCCGCCAGCATGGGTGATCGCCGCTTGAACCTCGGCCGCTGTCACCGTTTCTTCCACGATGAAAGCCAAATCCTCTTTTACCGACGGAGCATCCGGCACGTCGCGAACCACATGTCGGTTCGCAATGGCAGTCAATAATGTTTCGATATCGAGATCACCCACGATGACCGGTTGGTCGGGAAGGCCATAAGCTCGCCGCACGAATGGATGTAGTTCCCCGATCCATCCTATCGGAACCGGCTCGTGTTTGTTGCTTTGAGCATAAAGTCTAACCTGAGCGCAACGGCCCGGATGAGCGGATGGCTGGCTCACTAGTTTGTACGACAGTGTAGGCAGATGGAGTCCATCGATGACGGTATCGAGGACACCTTTGAGGTCATAAAAGTCCATCAGTGCGCGATCGCTACCTTCCCAAGAAAGTGGTTCGCGCGGTCCGGTCAGGACAAGCACAAGACGTCGCGGCTCGTCCGGTAATAGCTGAGATTCGTTGACGAGAAAAACCGGACCGATTTCGAATAAGCGAAGTGTCTCGCTGAAACGCAGATTATCAGCTGCCACTTCAAGAACACTCGCCAAGAGCGAATGTCGCATTGCCACGCGGTCAGTGGTGATTGGGTTTGCTAGGGTAACGTAGGGCCGGTTATCCTTTGAACTACCGTCAGATGAAAGGCGCGCTTCCCGCTCGGGCATGGTTAACCGATAGGTGATGACCTCCTGCATGCCCACCGTCACCAATAGGTCACGTATCCGGTCCTCGTTTTCCACCGACAGATTGACTCTTTGAGGTGGCATCCGATCGGACATTTGTGTTTCTTGGATTTGATCATATCCGTAGACCCGCGCGATTTCCTCAATCAAGTCGACCTGACCTGTAAGCCCGGTTCCGATGTCCAGCCGGTGATCTGGGACAATGACTCGGAGAGTCGTGCCTGCTGCCGATTGATCCTCGCGAGCGTCAGAAGAACCGACGACGCTGACTTCGAAATCAAGTCTCTCAAGACTTCTCACTATCTCCGCTGTATCTAAATGGAAACCGAGAATGCGTTCAACGTAGGACAGGTTTAGATCCACTACTATTGGTTCCGGCTTAAGTGGATAGTCGTCGACAACACCATTGGCGATTTGCCCGCCAGACAGTTGGCGGATTATTTCACTGGCTCGTTTTAGGCCCCGCTCGGCCATTGCCGGATGAACTCCGCGCGAGAATCGATAGCCGGCTTGCGACGACTGCAATTTCTGAGCAGCGATCGTTTTCCGAATATTGATGAATTCCCAAGCCGCCGACTCCAACAGAACATTTGAAGTGCTGTCGCTAACCTCGGTCTCCGCGCCTCCTATCACACCGCCGAGTGAAAGCGGACCCTTAGTGTCAGCAACGAGAACGGTGAACGGATCAAGTTGGCGCTCCACTTCGTCCAGCGTAGTTAGTTTTTCGCCGGGTTCTGGAAGGCGAGTGACGATCTGCGGGGCTGCGCCGCCGGCACGCTTGACTAACTTGTCGTAGTCAAACGCGTGAAGCGGCTGGCCGGTCTCGACCATTACATAGTTCGTAATATCAACGACATTGTTGATCGGGCGTTGTTCGAGCGCGAGGCGGAGCCGCAACTGCATCCAATACGGCGAAGGTCTGATTGTCACTCCACTAATTAGTGCCGCCATGAAGCGTGGATTTATCGTCGGTTCGCGGATCTCGACCCGCACCTGACCTTTTATTGAAGGGCCGACCGCGTGAAAGTCATAGGTTGGTGGACGAAGTTCCTGGCAAGTTAAAGCCGCCACCTCACGCGCAACCCCGAGGATGTTTGCATTGCGCGCCATGTTGGGAGTGATATCAAGATCAAGCACTACATCGCCGAGGTAGTCAGCAAGTGGAGCGCGCAACGGAGCGTCGTCATCCAGAATGATTATGCCTTCGTGATCATCTGAAATACCAAGCTCTCTTTCGGAGCAGACCACGGCATGCGATTCCACGCCCGATATTTTTGCGCGCGTGATAGTGATCAGCTGTTTGCCAGGCTTGTATGCATCGTAGATCGTTGCGCCTTCTTTCGCTAAAACAACTTTAATCGGCTTATTAAGCAGCCCCAACCCTTTATATTGGAACAGGTTTGGGGCTGCGGTAACAGCTGTGTATTCACTGAAACCATCATTCAGCGTAATTATCACGAGGCGATCGCCGTTTGGGTGCGGCAACACTTCAGTAATGGCGGCAACTACGATCTTCTCGCTATCCCAGACAAGACCAGGTCTGACGGCAGTGCCGCTTGAATGAATCCCAGCGAGAGACTCGGGCGCAGGCAGACCAATGTATTCAATGGCATTGACCTCTAACCCGGCAAACGTCAGCCGCTCGGCGAGTTGGGCCAGCGGAATCGTTATATCTACGTACTCCTTTAACCAATTCAGAGGAACTCTCATTTACCGATCCTGTTGTCCATTTCGGAACCCACGGCGGTTTTGGCACGGAAGATGGGCATATACGCTTAAGAAGTATCGTAGGTCAGTTTCCGTCAAAACTGTTCTAAAAACCTCAAGTCATTTCTCCAGAAATAGCGAATGTCCTCTATCCGGTGTTTGAGCATAGTGATACGCTCCGAGCCCATCCCAAAGGCAAAACCCGAAAACACCTGCGCATCGTAGCCGCCGTTTTCAAGAACGATAGGATGTACCATCCCACAACCAAGGATCTCAAGCCATCCGGTCTCTTTGCAGATCTTGCAGCCTTGTCCTCCGCAGACGAAGCACTCAATGTCCATCTCCGCGCTTGGTTCCGTGAAGGGAAAATAAGACGCGCGGAATCGCGTCTTTACATTTGCGCCGAACATTCTTCGTGCGAAGTCTGAAAGTGTTCCTTTGAGATCGGTCATTGTCACATTCGTCCCGATCGCCAGTCCTTCTACCTGATGGAACTGAATCTCCGAGCGCGCCGTAATCTTCTCATAGCGGTAACACATGCCCGGTAAGATCACGCGAACCGGTTGGGGACATAACTCACGCATAGCATATATCTGGCCGGGTGAAGTATGCGTTCGCAAGAGCACGTTCTCTTGGGTTGTATGGAAGGTGTTCCACATGTCGCGCGCCGGATGATGTGCCGGCATATTGAGCAGTTCGAAATTGTATTGGTCGGTTTCGACATCGGGACTCCTGTATATCTGGAAACCCATGTCGGCCCATATCTTACAAATCTGTTGAAGCGTTTGGGTTGCAGGATGCAAGCGACCACGTACTACCGGCCTCCCCTGTAACGTCACGTCAATAGGCTTGCTCTCAATCTCTGCTTGAAGTTTCGACAGGCTGAGCTCTTCTTTCCTTTGAACGTGAGCCTTAATAAGATTCTGCTCCACTTCATTCGCACGCTTACCCACCGCGCGACGGTCTTTTTCGCTAAGGTCGCGCAAACCTCTAAGAATTGCCTTAAGCGGCGAGTTGCGTCCGAGGTAGGCGAGCCGCCATCTGTCCAGCGAATCATCGTCGACAACATTCTTGAGCTCTTCGAGAGCTGATTGTTCAAGTAGATTAATTTGATTAACCATCTTGCATGGCCCCAAAACTTACCACCACCGGTGCGTCCAATTAAGACTATCCTAGCCTTTTTCTATGAACCCAAAATTCGGTGTCCCTCCATTTCGTTGTTGAATATCCAGCTCACTATCTCACCAATTCGGATCTCGTCCCTGGAATAGAATTCTTGAGTGAACGCCGCAGATCCCTCGTTATTCTTACTTAATTGCTCTCGACGCTTTCTGAGGATGGTCACAAATCGTCTGTGCCAGCTTCTCATGTTGTCTTCCCTGAGATCTACCCAGCCTTTGTTAACCCAAGTCTCAAATTGTTCGGCAGTAACCTTCAAAGAATTCTTGGCTAGACCTTCTGGATAAGCAACCAGCGGCCCGCGCCAAAAAGTCTTACCATCAGGGAACAAGATTGGGATTCCAATCGAGGTAATTTGATTCCGCAGGCTCGGGTCTTCCTGCAATCGCTTTTCGGCAGCAGCAGCCATCTCGCTAGGCGAGTGTTCACTCACGGCTTCAAGCGTTGAATATTCGAGTGCAATCAGGTGAGCCTCATACAACAGCTTCGACAACTCCGGTGGGCCTAGGTCGCGCAAAGCGACACTGTGGCCATTACCAACGCGTCCGTCAAGTTTTCGAATCCGCTGTACAACCAGATTTCGCAAAAACCCAGCACGGTAGGACGGTTTCATCACCGACGCATCTAATCCGGCGATAATGTCCATACCAGTATTGCGCCCCTGAATCTCAAGCACTACTGTTTCTGCAATTTCCTCCGGCGTTGTAAATTCCATCTGCTTTAGGCCAGTAATAGCTTCAAACTCACCTAATGCGAAAAAGCCGTTCTCGCCGGTATCGACCCCAACCATCTTCAACTTGTCACTCTTCGCAAATTCGCGATCGGGTAACCGAAGATTCAGGACGTCGCCAAGTCGTTCTTGGCGCGCTTCGTAAACAAAGCGCGTCGAACCGTCTCGCGCTTTGATTGTCTGCATAGCTATCTGCTGGTATCCCACCATAGCGGCTGGCTTGATTTCCTTGACAATTGGTGCGTCAGGCGTACGGCTCATCAGAAAAAGCAAGCCCGTTTGCGCAAACGCGACAGCAGTCTTTGACATTAGTTGAGCGCTTGGTTTCGCTTCACTATGAGTATAAGGGATGTTGAATCCCATGCCGCCCGTGCCGGTTGTGCCTATCTTAAGATAGAGCCGCGTTCTCGCACGCTTCATTGCCTCGTATAACAAAAACACGTGACGAACCAGTTGCGGTATGGATTGGGAAATGATCAACGTGTCGGTGAGTTCCTGCAACGAAGGCTTTCTTACCATATCTTCTCTTGTGCGAAGCAAATCCAGAACGGTCTGCAATCGTGTAAGCATGGCTCGAGTCTCTTCGTCTTCAGTTTTCGCGACGAGTGTCGTGTTTTCCTGATTCTCGAACCGCTCTACCGCTTGCTTGACAAAATGGGAAAGATCATCGACTTCCGCATTGAGCTGGAGCGTGACACTTCGTATTTTGGCCGAAATCTTATCAACGTCCTGGTAACTTATTGCCGTCGCGGTGTTGATGCTGTCGACGATCACATCGGGCCTATGATCCAAAACCAACTTCGCCAATTGTGATTCACCTAGGGCATTCTCAATGCCGCCAAACAAATCGTCATAAAGCGCATCTCGCCACTCGGAATTCTCGAACAATCGGTTTCGATCCTTCCCTGTGAAGCTTGCGCGTACGAACACATTGCCCCAAAACGGAACAAAGGTGACTCCAGAGAACTGTCGCTTGAGCACACGGATACCTGCCTGCACTTCCTTTTGATAGAGCGAGGCAATTATCACTTTGTCTGGTTTCAGCTTCTGGCAGATCTCGCAGGCAACTTGATGGCCTATCATTCCGCCGCCGCCAATTATCAAAAAACACTTATCTGCCATATCTCACTCGTGTCTCCGCTTCAATGAGAGAAAAATGGTCAGGGTGGGAATCGAACCCACTGCACCGCGGGTTTCGACCGCGAGCTCTACCAATGAGCTACCTGACCATACAGAAGTAGTCGAAACCGCCCACAGATCGGTCAAAATTGGGAGTAAATTGTTTTCTCATCACAGTTTCACCAGCTTGAGATCCCGTAACAGCGTACAAGCGTCGCAGATGTCATCTTCTGGCATAGGTCCCGCGGTTGAGACATCAATCTGTGCACGACACCAGGAACATGCCTTGAATTGCGCTACCGCGGAAACACGTTCGGACTGTTCACTATGGTTAAGAAACAAGTGATTTGCGGCCCCCGGCCAAAGTGTCTGAACGGTGTCTGCAATCAAGTAGAAGATATCTCGGCTTGGAGCCCCACGGTCAAACTCAGTGGGACTGCCCTGAGTGTTATGACGCGGCTCGATTACTTCCAGATATGTAGTGATCTCCTTCTTGGTAAGGCTCCACAGCGGATTAATAAGGGTAAATTTTCCGTGTTGTTTTCTAAACGGTCCCTCATAGTCATGGCCGTTAAAAAACGATCTGAGCATCGCCGCAAACAGATCCTCTTGATGTGCCCCGTATGCCAAAACTGAGATATCTTGATTACCGAAGTGGTTCTCAATCAGTGTGCGAATAATATGATGGCCAACATACATTGCTACTGCGCGCCCACGACGGTTCTTTATCTCCAATAAAACGTTATAGACGTTCCTGTTGAATCGATAATGCGCTATTGCCTCGTCCTCTGAAATTTTGTGATGGGGAATATCAAACCTTGCCGCTACCTCACTGGCAAAAACCACGTCACTAGGAGGCGCTATGGACTCAACCGTAGCGGAAGAGAGCTCAACCCCGGACAGAGTGTCTCGCAACCGCATGAGCAAGTAACACAAGGCGAGACTATCTCTTCCACCAGATAGCGCGAGACCGAGTCTGTTTCCTTCACGAATCAGCGAGATCCTTTGAATCCCGTCGATGAATTGGCGCTCCACCTGCTTCGCAAACTCAGCGGCGGAGCCTGTGCTAAACATTTTTGTCTCGCATTCACCATCTTCGTTAAACCAAAGAAGCAATTTTGAATAGTAGGGATCGGAATCAGTCAGCGGCATGCTGCCGGGCCAAATACCGACCAATCCTAGAAGTTCAGGCAGGAGATAAGCGCGAACCATGAGAGCATGAATGTCTTGTCCCTGTTCAAGGTAGGTGGTGTAAACATCCCTGAGACGACCATCTACTCTGAGGATTACTGCTTCGGGAGGAATATGATGTCGATGGAGTGCCGACGAAATCAGCTCACCACGTTCGCCTTGAAGGGTGAATTGGCGATCCAATCTGTCTGAGAGAACGAAGTTGACGACCATGGTGAGTGTTTTTGGCGGCAATTCTTCTATGCATGACGGGATCGCTGACTGAAACGTCAGCCAGAATTAGCGTCACCGACATGGCGTTACCCTTTAGTCCTATAATGACTAAGGTGTATCAGTAGAATGCCTGACGATCGCATGTCACCCGTACGACGAAGCTTTCTCTGGCTTTGCGCTCCGAGATCATCTCGAAAAACAACTCCGTAAGAAGTTCGTTCTCGTCTTCGACGTTTAGCTGATTCGGTATAGCGACTTCGCCAGGTACTGTTTGGAGTACGGGCTGGTCTAGTTCGATTTGGTTAATCATAAGTCACCTCACTTGTGAGTTATCTACATTCTATTGTTCTTGCCTTACAACGTCAAACCTCGCGTCGGGGGCGACTCCCGCCCCTCGTCCGTCCTGAGCGCCTTGACCAGCCGCTCGAACTGCCCCTCGAACTTCTGGTTGTCGGCCTCCCACCCGGTGAGGTCTGCCGTTAGGCGCGACTTGACCTGAGTGGCCTTCGCGCTCTTCCACTCGCCGGGGACCTTCCTGCCTTTCTGTCTCCGCGCCGCTAGGTGTTCATCTAGGTGCTCTTTCACCTGCCGCTCGGAGTGCTGGATGAAGCCCATCCCATCAGTGGTGCCCTCTTGCCCGAGGAAGATGAAATTCTCAAACTCATAAGGCGATTTATGAAGGTCGTGACAAAACAGTAATTCGCCCAGAAGTTCCCTATCCTCCGGCACGTCGTCGTTGCCCGCGACGAACAACAGTCGGCCTGCGGTCGTCATCTCGACAGCTTGACGGACGGCGTCTTGTGATGCGATTAGCCGATCTAGGTCGTCGCCAGCGTAGACGACAAGGTCACACGTCGGGATCTGTTTAATAAACTGTAGGAGGTCATTGTAATCCTGGACCCTCCAGTCGCTGAAGGCTAAGATGCGGATGATGCCTTTACGCCGCGGCGGGAGGAAAGACTTATTCATCATCAGGCGCTCACCTCAGACGTGATGACCTTTGCGTGGTCAGCCGCCCATTAATACCCTGAACTCCCTAGCGTTCCTTTTGCCTTTGGAGCAATTGCAGGAAATACATGCCCAAGCCAGGAAGTTGACGGCGTTCTGGTCCATATTCTCGCGCCCGTGGTCGTAGCGCATCACTGTCTTCGGGTCTTTGTGCTTCGACATCATTTGCACCTGTCGGTAAGTCAACCCGCTGTCCAGCGCCCGCGTGATGGCCGTCCTCCGTAGATCGTGCGGCGAGAGGTCTCCTATCCGCGAGTAGTCGGCCCACCGCCCCACGATCTTCTGCACCATGCGCGTGGAGATGCCCTTCTTGAACTCGAGCGTCCGGTAATTGACGTGCGGCTGAAACAGGAAGGCATCCTCCCCGTCCAAGTGCGAGATCTCCCTCCTCTTCCTGTCTAGGTATAGGTAGTTGTCTATGGCTTCCTTCACGTCCTTAGGCAGCGGCCAGACCTCTTCCCTGCCCCCCTTGACCTTGCAACGCAGCGTCCACCGCCCGTGGCTCCACTTCACGGACGAGGCGCGCAAGCTACAGACCTCAGAGACGCGCAGAGAGAGGCGGAGCATCACCAGCATCAGCGCGTAGTCGCGCGCCCCCTCAGGCTTCTCCCTGTCTGGCCCCGACAGCAGGTAGCGCACCTCTTTAATCGAGAGCGCCCTACCGGAAGGCTCCGACGACAGCTCTGGCGGAGAGACCAGTTTCGTCGAGGCCGGGTTAAGTGAGATTGCCCCGGCGGCCTTCAGGTACTCGAAGAAGGAGCGTATGACTGAAAGTTTGAAGGCGACCGTCGCGGCGCTCTTCCTCTGAGAGCGCAGCCTGTCCCTCCAGAGCACCACGTCGTTGGGTACTACCTCCGAGGGGTGCTTCATGTTGGCGAATTGGAAGAACTCCCGCAAGGCCCGGCCGTAAGCGCGCCGCGTCTCTTCCGAGACCGACTTGTTGACGAAGGGAGTCGCACTCCTTGGGTCAAACCTTCTCGCAGGCGATTCCCCGCCGCGGAGGACTTCAGGCGTTAGAGCTTCAGTGGACAAGAGGCTAGCCTCCCAAGACGGATTTGGCGAGCAAAATCGTGGTGAATCATGGCTCAAGCGGCGCGCACAGTCAATAGGTTAGTTCGTAAAATATCCATTATCGGAATTACCATCTGGGAACAATAGATTGGGGATAATTTTCGCGACCAACTAATTTTATTGCTTGATTTATAAGGTTGTGAAACCTCGTGGAACATTAATCTGCAAGGCTATTTTGTCGGTCTTGGCGGGACGAAGCGGCAGTCCAATTAATGAGTGCATCAACCTTCATGCGCCTCTTCCCTGCCCTGCAATGGACGAATCTTTCCGAACCGGCTCAAAATAAGTCTTGAACATTTCTGAACCTTTCTTTAACATGCGCGAAACTGAGTCGGGCCCTCGTGCTGCCAGCACTTCGATCGGGGAGGCATATTCATCATGGAAGAGTCGAAGCCCAAGGATCTCATTACGTCGTCGGAAGCACGGAGTCTGCTGCGGGTGAGCCGTATCAAGATGGCAACTCTGCTGAAGAGCGGAATGCTGCGTCATTACGCCAATCCGCTCGATAACCGGGTGAAACTCGTGAGCAAGGCGGAGGTACTCTCGCTCATCCCTGAGCGCGCGGAGGCCGCATGAAGACGATCGCCATAGCTAACCACAAGGGCGGCTGCGCGAAGACCACGACCGCGCTGAACATAGCTGTGACCTTGGCCAATACGGGCTCCCACGTCCTGGCGGTGGATCTCGACCCGCAGGGGAACCTCTCGGCTTCCCTGGGTGTTGACCTTCAGGAGATCGAGGAGAACCACCGCACGTCCCACCGACTGATGCTGGACGAGCGGGGAGATTTTTCCACCTATGCGGTGAGCATCCGGCCCCGCCTCGATGTCATTCCCGCTTGCCTCGACGCAGACGCCGAGGCACTCCTAGACGGACAGGCCGTGTCACGGGAACTCCTTCTAAAGCAGAAACTTGCGCCCGCACAGAAGGCTTACGACTACTGCGTCGTCGACACCCCGCCTTCCCTACGCGTGCCGACATTAAACGCCCTCGCGATGTCTGATCTGACAGTCGTCCCCATCGAGTCCAGCATGTTCGCCCTCTTGGGGCTCGGGCAGCTCCTGCGCACGGTAGCGAAGGTCAGGAAGGCGCACTCGCCCGACATGCTGCTGATGGCTCTCTCGACGCTCTACACGGCGCGACAGAACCTTGACAAGAGTATCCGGGCAAAAGTTATTGAGAAATTTACTGAGGATTTCGTCTTTCAGACGACGATCCCGAGGGCAGTAGCCGTCGGCGAGGCAACCGCTACGCTCCAAGCGGTCGTGGAAACGAACGCGGAGTCGGCGGCCAGTTTCGCCTTCCGTAAGCTGGCGGCAGAGATGAGGGAGGTGCTGGGCGATGAAGAAATCCCTGCAAGAACGGCTGAACGCAAGTCTCGATAAGGCGCTCGACCCGCCCCGCAAGCGTCCGAAGCAAGAACTGGACGCTCTCCTCGACGAGTACGATGACGGTCAGGTGCTCGGCGCGCAGAGAGATTCTGCCCTAGAACCTTCAAAAAGTATCCCAGCAAGTATCCCAGATGGTATCCCATCTACCAGCCCAGAAGGCATCCCAATTGGTATCCCAACAACAAGCCCAGAGGATAATAAGGAGGAATCTGCTGCGGCAGCTAAAAACCCCCGCCGCCCAATTGCCGTAAGGCCGCAGGAGGAGGCCGAAGAGCCTAGTTCGGAAGTCTTCATATCCGTTGACGCCACACACACCGCTTCGGAGAAGATCATCTATTCACACATGTATCGAGAGACGATTAGCAAGGGAAGACATGAGGGCTACTTCGGCCCCGCGCTCCTGATGAAGCTGAGCGGTATCCGCTCCCGTAATACTGTTCACAAAGCACTCTACGGCCTGATCGAGAAGCTCTCAGTCGAAAAGGTCAGCGAATCACTCGGGAACCCGTTCGGACCGCGCTACCGCATCTACGGGCCTCAGGAGATTCTGCGTAGACGCAAAGTTACCGGAATGGTCATCGATTTGCAAACGAAGAGAATCATAGAGAGGGATGGTATCCCAACGGGTATCCCAACCAGTATCCCAAAGGGGACACCACCTGCCATAACCAAAAATTGGGATACCCCCCTCCCAGAATCTGGGATAGCTGGTATCCCAAATTCTGGGATACTACTAAATACAGTAAATACTACGGACGTAGACCCCTCCGCCAGAGGCTCATCATCAAATAGGTTAGAAAGAAATGATGATGAGGCATTCGCCGACTTCGTCGAGTTGATGGGCAAGACGGCGGAAGAGATTACAGGACACACACCCTCGCGTGCCGAAAAGGAGCGCTGGCTGGAATTGGCGGAAGTCCTGTCCGCCGAGCTGAAGATCGCCGCAGGCCGCACGACCGTTTCTAGCGCGCCAGCGTTTCTGGCAGAACACCTTCGCCGGCGACTATGGAAGAAGGACAAGCGTCAGATGGAGGCCGAAGCGGCACAACCGAAGCCTGCGGACTCGCCGAAAATTGACGCCACGCAATGCCCGGACTGCTTCGGCACCGGGATGTGGTATCCCGAAGGCTTCGAGAAAGGTGTCGCACGTTGCGAGCACAAATCGCTGGGGAAGCAGGACATCTAACTTTCAATTCGTCTCACTTAGCGGATTGCTTCTAATGACAGGTTTGCGGAAGACCTTCTAAGCCAGCGAAGGCAGAGGTAAGATAGGCACGAGGAGATTTTGTAATGGCTACGGTGACAATCGAAGTCCCTGATGAACTCTCGGAACTGGTCGCGCAGGCCGGCGACCGCCTGCCCGATCTGCTGGCTCGAACTCTCAAAGAGCCAACGCTGCCGGCGCACGTCTACCGCTACGTGCTCGACTTCCTCGCCAGCCGCCCCACCCCCGAGCAGGTGGCTGCCTTCGGCCCGACTTCAGAGATGACCGACAGGCTGCGGATGCTGCTTGAAAGAGAATCGAAGGGCGAGATTACGCCAGCGGAAAAAGACGAGCTCGACGAGTATGAGAGGCTCGAGCACTTGATGGTGATGATCAAGTCCGGGAACCTCCAGCATCTGACGGGGGCGCGGGCGGCGTGACCTACGTCTCGACGACGCTGCGCCGCCAAGTGATCGAGAGGGCGGGGAACCGTTGCGAGTACTGCCTGCTTCCATCCGAGGTCGCCTTCTTCCCACATGAGGTGGATCACGTCGTAGCGGAGAAGCATGGGGGCGCGACCGACATCGACAACCTAGCGCTCGCCTGCTGGCGTTGTAACCGTCACAAGGGGAGCGACCTCACCTCCTTCGACCCGCAGACACGACAACTCAGCCCCCTGTTCAACCCGCGGACGCAAGTCTGGACAGAGCACTTCGCTTACGAAAGAGAAAGGATCATCGGCCTGACTCCGGAGGGGCGCACTACTGTAATTCTGCTACGACTAAATAGCGAAGAGCGACTGAGGGAACACCTTCCCAGTGAAGCCGAGGCTGACATGAAGTAGAGTAGAGCGGTAACAGGTAGTAGGATGACGTCAGGCATGGCTCAAGAGGCTCGTAAGGTCAGGATGCCTGATGAGTTGAAGGATCGGACGCTCAGAGAGCTGCTCCAAGAAGCAGTGCGCAGCCGTGAGCCAATCAACATCGTCCGAGAGGAAGAAGAGTGGGTTACCATCGAGCAGGCTTCACAGTCGAAGCCGCCGAGTCAGTATGTTGCGTGATGGTGATTTAAATAAAGCCTTTTAGCTAGGACGGCTCTGTTGCAAACGCTAGGGCCGGCTAATAATCGGCAGCATGCGCCAGCCCTAACCCCCTTTGTTTGATGGCTACCACTTCGACCGCCGATCATTATTCTCTGTGTCAGATGGTACCATCGGACGCAGAGAACAATGATGGAATCGTTGAAGTGGCGGCCATAGAAGAGGGTTGAGGGGAACTGATGCATGCGGCTGATTATCGGTGAGCCTTCGGGTTTGCACCAGAGCCGTCATTAGCAACTCGAACCGCTCACTCTTCACCTCCCACAGGTTGATGTTGGACCTGAAGGACGCGCGCCCGAGCGCTTCTTCAACGATTCGGGTTATGGCGTTTGTGGGCAGCTTCACTTCGCCTGGGAGATACATCCATAACCGGACGCGGCTTGTGCCGTGACAGGCGACGTGCGTTTCATATACCGCTTGACACCCGTGCCTGCTTCATAGATGTTGCAAAAATAGCCTTCCTCTATTATATCTCCCTCACGTTCTCTCGAATTGAGACATCAGGTCTATATACGCTCCGACCCGCAATGAGCCGGCTCATCGAAATCGAGCAGACGCAGGACTTGCCCTCCGACTTCACCCTCGGGGTCGGCGACGTGCTCAAATTCTGGGCGACCGGCGGGCGCGTCCAGTCGGGCGCGGGCGTGGTCGAACTATTAGGCCCTCTCCTGACGAGTGTGGTAGGCACTAACGGCGAAATCTTATCCCCGATGGGCGGCCCGAACGTGGTTTTGCTCCGCGCGCTTCAACCCGGCCGGGTCACGATAGACGTGATAACAGGCGATCCGTGGGGCGCCGTGCAAACCCGGACGCTTGAAATCAACATTGCCCTGTAAGTTTCTTCCGCGCCGAGGTTCGCGCGGGTTCGGCGGCCGGTTCTCTTCGTCCGCGCGGTCGAACATAAAAGCCCGTCGGAGCGTCCCGCCCGCGCTTACTTCGTAAACACCAGCGGTCAGCCTCGCGTTCGTTCATAGCCCGCCATAAGACCCGCCCACCAGGTCGGATTCAAGTTCAAATTTTTGAAAGCGGCATGATGCCTGCGACTCCGCACGGCGGTCGCGCACGTCGCTCCTAAGCTCCCGCAACGCCGGACGGAAGGCCGTCGCTAAAAGCAGGGCGGCTGTTCGTCGGAGCGAAGTGAAATATTTCCGCGGAGTCCGTCATACATTACGGACTGTCTTTTGTTTGATACGGAAGACCGCCCGATTTCCCACTCGGATGACGAATCTGCGGTGTTGGTAGCAACTTGCGAGGTGCGGAACACGAAACCGCAGTAGCCTGCGCGCGCGGGCAACCCCCTGCACCCCGCACATCATGCCATGGAGGCGAATATGAGTGATTCAAAGCGGCTCCGCGAGGCCCTGGCGAAGATCGCGGAAATAGCAGGCAACGCGTCTGAGGACAGCTCCGGGAATAACGGCAAAGAGCCTCACGACCACGACGCCAATGATTACGGCTGCACGTTGAAGACTCTTCCCAACGAACTGTTGGAGGAGGCGGCGAGAAACGCCGTTGAGATCAACCCGGTCAACGCGCCGGTGTTCGGGCCGCTCGGCGCGGTGGGGGCCGCGTCGGACGCCATCGCAGACCCCCTGAGCATCGCCGTCCTGACGAGCAAATACTGGGGGCCATTCCCGCGCCGGCTGTCAGTCAGCTTCATGGAGAGCACCCCGTCCGACCTTCGCGCGCGCATTATCCTCCACCTCAACGCGTGGAACCGAACCGCAGGCATCTCGTTCGTCCAGACGCAGGGCGTCGGCGAAGTCCGCATCTCGCGCGGCGGCGGCGGCTACTACTCGTACCTCGGCACGGACATCCGGCTCATCCCGCAGAACCGGCAGACGATGAACCTCCAGGGGTTCACGATGAGCACCCCGGAGTCGGAGTTCAAGCGCGTCATCCGCCACGAGGCGGGGCACACCCTCGGCTTCCCCCACGAACACATGCGGAAAGAGTTGGTGGCGCGGATCGACCGCGAGAAGGCGTACGAGTACTTCTTCCGCACGCAGGGCTGGAGCAGGCAGGTGGTGGATCAGCAGGTACTCACCCCGCTCAACGACGCGACCATCTTCGGCACGCCGGCCGACCAGGACTCGATCATGTGCTACCAGTTGCCCGGCTCTATCACGCGCGACGGGCAACCAATCCGCGGGGGCCGGGACATCAACCAGTCGGACTTCACCTTCGCCGGACGAATCTATCCACGGCCGGGCTTCGGCCAGTCGTCCACACAGAGACGCGCGACCGGCCGTTGGTCGCCGTCCGAGCAGCAATATTCGCAGGAGCAGGGAGAAGCCGGCGAGTACGAAGTGTCCCCGAACTTCGACTTCGAGTACACGGTCCAGAACTAAATCGAGTCCGGGCATCAATCATGTCCGTACCGGGAACAGTTCCGGCCGGGGCCGCAACGTGTGGCCCCGGCCGGAACTCTACACGGACGGCGGCTGCGCGCACGGCGGGCCGTTCACCCTCACGCCCGGTCGCCGCACGGCGCGCGAAACCTTCTTTCGCCGTCAGTGGAGCCATCCGTAGAAAAGTGCGGGAGGTGACAGAGTGAAAATAGCGACGTGGAATATTTACTGGCTCGGCGACAGGCACGGCGAGCACATCGTCCGCACGCCGGAGGACGAGGGGTTGATTGCTCAGGTCATCGAGAACCTCTCGCCCGATGTGCTGGCGCTCGAAGAGGTGGTTGACCCGCTCGTCATGGAGCGAGTCCTCGGGCGCGTCAACGGGCCGGGGAGAAACTACGTCATTCGCACCTCCCCGAATGCGTGGCTGTCCTCGCACCGCGACCCCACCGACGTGCAGGACGCGTTTCAGAAAGTTTTTCTCTGCATTAACACAGAGACCATCGAGTTTATTCGCGGGGCCGCGATCAGAGGCGGCCCCGGGCGGAAGCCATACGCCGCAGTGCTTCGGCACAGGCCGTCGGACAGGGAGTTCGTGGCCGTGGTGGCGCACCTGCGCGCCGGCTACCCGGAATTTCTGAACGTGCACGAGGCGGGGGTCAGGAGGCAGGAGGCGGCGTCCCTCTCCCGCTGGCTGCGGGGCGAAGCGCAGGCGGCGCAGGACAACCCCAACTTCCCCAGGCCGGGACTCGACGAAGTCGTCGTCCTCGGCGACTTCAACGCCCAGATAGACGATCCCAACCAGTCGCTCGACCCTCTCCGCGAAGGCGCGCTCACCGACTGGATGTGGGATCGGCCGAGGCCCGACGGCGCGCGTTGGGAGACAGCCATCTATAACGGCGACCGGCTCGTCATCGACTTCATCATGCTGTCGCCGGCGATGGCGCAGAGCGTCGTCGAGCCTCCGGCCATCTACGCCTGGGATCAAGACCCGTCGTTGGGCGGGCCAACGCAGTTCCACGAAGGCCCCAATGGCTCCGGCGATCTGAGGGGCTACGGGGTGTCTGACCATCGGCCAATCTACACCAAGATCGACTTCTGACTCGGCCGGGCTACACGCTTATCGACTTCTAAAACGGGCGGCGCGCCCGACGACGTGACTGACAGCGCGCCGCGTTGAATGTTACGCGGGCCGCGTCGCGCTAGGGCGGAGAGGGTTGTTATGTCGCGGACTTACTTTCGACGTTCCTCCGGGCGCGCGCGCACAGTTCGCGGCGACTTGATCAGTCAGGCTCAAGAGAGCCTGAAGCAGAGCGGCCATTACCGATACACCGTTGACGGCGTCTTCGGCGAAAAGACGGAGAACGTGCTGATCGCCTTCCAGCTCGAAAAGGGGCTCGCGCCGACGGGCCAGCTCGACGAGGAGACGTGGCGCGCGGCCGTCTCGCAGACGCCGCCCGACATCGAGGGGCGTTGCCTGCAACTCACGGCCGACTTCGAGGGGACGGGCTTCACCAAAGCCGTGGGGAATTTCGACGGCGCGGGCGTCACGTGGGGCATCATCGGCTTCACGCTCTCGAACGGCGAGTTGCAGAGGGTCTTGAACGACATCCGGAGCAGGCACGCCGAGTTGTTCAGAGAGAGTTTCGGCGCGCTCGCCGGCGAGATGAACGAGATTCTCGACGCCTCAATCGGCCGACAGATGCAGTGGGCGCGGGAGATCTCCGTCGGCCGGAGCAAGTACAAAATCCTGCGCGAGTGGGCCGAAGCCTTCGAGCGTCTCGGCTCTCGCGGCGAGGTCAAGGCCGTCCAGTTGGAGCACACCGAGAAGTACTGGAGGATCGCCCGCTCGGACTTCGCCGAGTTCGGCCTCCAGAGCGAGCTGGGCCTCGCCCTGTGCTTCGACACGGCGGTGCAGAACGGCGGCATCGATCCCGCCGAAGCTAGGCGAATCCACATGCTCGTCGAGGGCTCGCCGCCACGTAACGAGGAGGAGTTGCGCGTCATCATCGCCGGCGTGATCGCCGCGAGCAGCCGGCCCCGCTACGCCGAGGACGTGCGCAGCCGCAAGCTCACCCTCGCCACCTCAAGGGGCGAGGTACACCTGTCCGCCTACGACCTCAAGACGTGGGGGCTCGACGACGAGAAGGCGACGTGACGGCGCGGGCGGCGGATGAAACTGCGAAGCTGAATCGCATGGCCCGCCGCCGCGATTCAGTAGCGGCCGAGGGGCGCGCGGCGAGAGGAGGCTCTGGTTGAGTGACTTCGATTCCGGCACGTACCGGGGCACGTCCGAAGGTCTGACGTTCGAGTTCAGAGTCGAGCGACAGGCCGACGGTACGCACTCCATCGTCAGCGGCGACATCGCGCACGGCGACGTTCTCGTCGCGTCCTTCGTCTGCGATCAGCCGCAGACGGCCGCCGACGCGCGGACGATCACCGGGCCGCTCAGATTTCGCGGGAACCCAGAGCTGTTCACGGGCATGATGTACCTGAGCACGGACGGGCGCGGCATCGGCACCTTTCAGGTGGCCGTCGATCTCGAAGGCGGGTTCCGCGACATCTTCGCCGGCCGGCTCGACTGGCAGGGCAGCTTCCTTCGCCGCCTGTTGATCGAGATCGACGGCATCGACGGGACACAGGGGCCGGGCGAGTACCTGACGCGCGGCGGCGGCGCGATGACGGTGGCGCGCGCCTTCGAGCAGGCCGAGTTCGACGTGCAGGTCGTCGTTGATCCGTTCCGCGGGCGAGGGTCGGACGCGAACCGGATGCGCGGCTACACGCTGGCCGAGATTCACGCCGCGATGGGCGAGCGGCGTTCGCACGCCGCGCCCGACCGCCTGCACACGCACGTCTTCGTGTGCAGCTACCTCGCCGGGCGCAACAACCGCGGCACGCTCGGCATCATGTACGACTTCGGCAGCAACGACCTGAACCGCCGCCCGCGCGAGGGCGTCGCCGTCTTTTACGACCACCCGCTGCTCTCCGACCCGCGCGTCCCCGAGGACGTGCGCAAGCGCCAGTACATCTTCACGCTGGTTCACGAGATCGGGCACGCCCTCAACCTCAGGCACAGCTTCGACATGTCGAAGCCGGCGGCGCTCTCGTGGATGAACTACCCGCAACTCTACCCGCGCGGCTACGAGGCGGGCGGCGGCTACGATGGGACGCAGGAGTTCTGGCGTCGCTTCTCGGAGAAGTTCGACGACGAGGAGATGCGCCACCTGCTCCACGCCAGCCCGCGCGAGATTCGCGCCGGCGGCTTCCCCTTCGGGACTTTCGAGGAGGGCGCGGGCCTCTGGCACGGCGGCATCGCCGAGCCCCGGCGGACGCGGCTCGGGGCCAACCCACTACGCACGGCGCGCTCGGTCAACCTCACGGTCGCGGCGGTCAAGAGCGAGTACGATCTCGGCGAGCCGGTCTTCGTGCGCATCGGAGTGCGGAACGATGGGCCGGACGACGTGCACGTCCCCGACGCGCTCGACCCGGCCGAGGGCTACGTCCGCCTGCTCATCCGCACCCCGAACGGACGCTTCATCCGCTACAGCCCGCCCGTCAAGTTCTGCAAGCAGGCTCAGCTCATACACCTGCCGCCGCAGGCCGAGCAGCCGCCGTTCGAGGGGCTGCCGCTCTTCCTCGGGTCGGACGGGCCGATCTTCACCGAGCCGGGCGTCTATCAGGTGATCGCCGAACTGACCGGCGTTGACGGCTCGAAGAACATCTTCTCGCGGGAGGCCGCGAAGGTGCGCGTGCGCCCGCCCGATCACGCGACCGAGTCGTTCGCCCACAAACTCTGGGACAAGCCGGCCGTGCTCGAAGCGCTCTACCTCCGCCACCCGCTCGTCGCGCCCGCCGCTTGGGAGGAGACGGAGGACGAGCTGAGGCGCGCCCGCCTGAGCACGGACAACACGACCGAGTCTTACTTCAACTACGTGGCCGGGCTCGGCTGGATGACGCCTTTCGCCTCGCCCGACAAGCGCGAGCGCGACTCGCGCGTCGAAAAGGCCGTCGAACGCTTCGCGAAGGTCAACCCCGAGGGGCTGCCGAATTCGGTCAACGACCGCAAGAAGCGCTTGTTGAGTTCCGTCCATCCGTCGTCGCCCAGCCGGGCCGTCTCTCGCACGGGCGTCGTCGTCACGCGGCCCGAAGAGGCGATCCGCGCCGAGGTCTCGCCGTCCGGCCTCTTCGGTTCCATCTGCCTGACCGGTGAGCGGCCGTCGGGCGGGGGCGAGTCGGACAAAAAATGCGACCCGTTCGTCCGCACCGCGCCGGGCCTGCGCTGCCGGCGCGCATTCGCCGACATCGTCTCGTGGAACATGGGCCAACTGCACGCGAACGCGAACGTCTCGAAGATTCCGAAGGTGGCCGAGGTGATTCACAGCTTCCGCTGCGACTTCTGGGGCTTGCAGGGGGTTGACTCGACCGCGCTCGCGCGCCTGACCGAGACGCTCAACAGCAACGGCCACACGCGCTACGACTACGAAGTCGTCCCCGGGCCGGGCCCGCAGAGCGGCGCGATCTTCCGCACCGATACCACCAGCGTCAGCAAGGTCGAGGCACCGCCCGGGTTCTTCTGGCAGACCATCAGGGGCACGCCGCTCCTGTGCGACGTGAGGGTGCGGCAGGGCGACGGCAAGGTCTTCGACTTCCGATGCGCCGTCGTCTCTCTCAACAGCGCCGACACCTCTTACAAGGACAACAGCGACGGTCTGCGCCTCGCGGCCGCGCGCGAACTCGCGCGCTGGATACAGTTCGAGCGCAAGTCCGGCGAGGAGCACGATTACCTGATTATGGGCGATCTGAATGCGGAGACTTCGCAGCGGGGGCTGAGGGACTTCGCAGGGGGCGCAGACCTGAAGCTGCTCTCGGTCGGTCTGCGCGGGCAGTACGGTCAGGAGGCGCTGACGCACGTGGCCTCGGGCAGCCCGCTCGACCACGTCGTGCTGACGGGCGAAGCCGACGCGCTCATGCCGGCCGAGGAGAAGAACGGGATGCGCATCGTCCGCCACGACAAGCAGGTGTCCGACTTCACGAACAACCTCTCTCACGTCCCCATCGCCGTGCGGTTTATCTTAGGGGAAGATAAAGACTAGGCGGCCGGCCCTCATTACCGGCGCGGGCATTAAACTCGCTCAAGGTTGACAGCTTATGGTAATCTGCATACCCTGTACGTGGGTCAGCCCAGCCTGAGCCTTCTTTAGCTGCTACGAGAGCCCGACACTTGCGTTCAGCGGTCGCTGACTCGCGGCAAGCGGGGGAAGCCCCGTCTACTATCCCATGGGCTATTTCTCGACTCATAGTCTCCCGCATAGCCAAGCCACTTGAAGACAGCTCGTGCGATGTAGGTGACTCCGAGTCGTCCGCCGAACCTATTCACCACATCTCGGGTGAACAAAAAGTGGAGCTCACTCAAGCGACATTAGACAGGCTATTAATATGGCTTGACCCCGACAGGGACAGGGCCGGGGCGAAGTACGAGGAGATTCGCTTCCGGCTCATCAGGTTGTTCATCTGTCGCGGCTGCACCGAGGCCGAGGATTTGGCCGACGAGACGATTAACCGCGTGACCTCGAAGCTGTGCGAAGTGGCCGACGGCTATCAGGGCGACCCAGCCCTCTTCTTCTACGGCGTGGCGAAGAAAATCTATCTGGAGTACGCGCGGAAGAAGACGAAACCCGTCGGAAGGATGCCGGCGGCCGAGCCGGGCGGGTCGGAGCAAGAGTATGAATGCCTAGACGAGTGTATGCAGGCCCTCCCGCCGGATCAGCGCGACCTCGTGTTTCAGTATTACCAGGAGGACAGGCGCGCCAAGATTGACAACCGCAAGCAGCTCGCCCTGAGTCTGGGTATCGCGATAAACGCGCTGAGGATACGCGCCCACCGAATCAAGTCCGCGCTCCAGCGCTGCGTCGAAAAGTGCCTCACGGAAAAGGCGTCGGCGTGAAATACATCGGCCACATCGCGCATACCTTTTGGAAGGCCGTTCCCCCGTCACGGAAAGTAGTAGCCAGATGGCATTAGACTCACAAGACCGACAGGAAATCAGGCTTTATCTGCTGGGCCAACTGGGGCTTGAGCGGGATTCGCAGCGTGTTGAAGAACGCATGCTGACCGAATCTGACTACTGCGAAGAGTTACTCGTCGTCGAGGACGAGTTGATTGACGAATACATCTCCGGCTCGCTGACCCCGGACGAGCGCGACAAGTTCGAGCGGCATTTCCTGAGCGCGCCCGAGCGCGTCCGGAAGCTCAAGTTCACACGCGTCTTCAGCGACTACGTCGCGGACGCCCGCGAGGCGCAAACGCCCCCCCCGCCCGCGCGTCGCAATCTCCCGGCCGTTCTCCGGCCGCTGTTCACCCCCTGGTTCCGCGCGGCGGCGGTCGCGGCCGTTCTGGTTGTCTGCTCTCTGCTGGTTTGGAAGGTCTACTTCGGCGCCGACCCGCGGGTCGGCGAGGGGCTGGCGGCCCTGCGCAGGGCTTACGTTAACGGGCGGCCGGTCGAGGCGCGTATCGCCGGCTGGCAGTACGCGCCCTGGTCTGTGACGCGCGGAGGCGCACAGCCTGAGGCCGAACCGATATCTCTGGCGCGCGCCGAGAGCCTACTGACCGAGGCCGCGGACGAGCGCCCCGGCCCGGTCTCGCGACACGCGCTCGGCGTTCGACGCCTCGCGGAGAAAAATTTCGACCAGGCGGTCGCCCTGCTCGAACAGGCGCTCAAGGATGACGGCGGCGACGCGTCGCTTCATAACGACCTCGGCGTCGCGCTGCTGGAGAAGGTGAGGGCGGGGGGCGACGGCGCGGTGACGGAAAAAGAGCTTGAGCTTCTGGGGCGCAGCGTCGAGCACTTCGACCAGGCGGTCAAGCTAGACGATTCGCTCACCGAGGCTTACTTCAACCGCGCCCTCGCCTACCAGCGGATGGGGCTGTGGCGGCAGGCAGAGGAAGGTTGGAGAGAGTATCTGCGCCGGGACACGGACTCTCCGTGGGCGGACGAGGCGAGGAGAAATCTGAAGCTGCTCGAAGAGAGCGGCCACGCCGCCCCGTCTAACGCCGAGGACGACCTCAAGAGTTTCCTCGCCGCGGCCCGGTCGGGAGAAGACGCGGCCGCGTGGAAGGTCGTCGGCCGTAACTACACGTCCGCCGGCAACGGGGTGGCCGGCAGGCTGCTCGACTTTGAACTCGGGCTGGCGTCTCCCGGCGACCTCGTCGAGCGAGACGCGGTACTGCCGGCCCTCTCCTACTTGGCCCGACTCGAACGCGACCGGGACGGCGAACGCTTCACCTCCGAGCTGGTTGACCACTACGAGCGCGCGACCCCTAAGCAGCGCGCCCTGTCGGCGGAAGCGCGCGCACACATGAAGGCCGGCTACGAGTTGTTCACTAAGTTGAAGTGGGCCGAGGCCGTCGGCGAGTACGGGAAGGCGAAGCTGGCTTACGAGCGGGCCGGCACTAACGCGGAGAGGGCCTTCGTCGAGTACCGACTGTCGCACTGCTATATCTTCCTGCCCGACTTGGAGAAGGCCCGCGCCGGCTTCGAGAAACTGGCGGCCGTCTCCGAGGCGAGCGAGTACCGCTGGCTCCGCGCCCGCTCTCTCTACGGGCTGGCCCACGTCAGCATCAACAGCAACGAGTTCTCGAAGGCCGCCGACTACAGCGGCCGGGCCTTGTCCGAGTTCGAGCGGGCCGGCGACCTCAACGGCGTGCTGGGTTGTCTGGCGCAGCTCGCCGACATCAACCGCATCCTCAACAGGGTCGAGCGGTCTCTGGGCTACCTCCGGCGGGGACTGGCCCTGATGAGCGACGGCCAGGCCGCTCCGATGCAGAGGTGGGGGGTTCTGGTGGAGGTCGCGCTCGGCCTCAGCTCCAAGCGGCTGGACACTGCGGCCCTCTTTTACCAGAAGGAGGCGCTGGGTGTCGCGCTCGACATGGGAAACCCGCTGCTCATCTCGCGCTCGCTCGGCTACATCGGCTCCGCGTACGCGTCGCGGGAGAAGTACGCCGAGGCCCTCGACAGCGCGAGGCGGGCGTTCGAGATGGGGCAGGCCATGCCGGGCGGCGGTTCGGGCGGGGCGGAGATTATGGCGAACGCCTCGTTGCAGTTCGGCGACATCCTCCGGCAGTCGGGCGACTGCGGTCGGGCCGTCGAAGCCTACGACCGGAGCATCCTGCTCTACGGCGGGCTGAACGTCGAGTATTACAGGTACATGTCGCACCACGGGAAACTCCTTTGTTTCATCGCCGCGCGCGACGACGGTGCGGCCGGAGAAGAACTCCGGACGGTGTTGAGTCTGTTCGACTACTACCGTGCGAAGATTACTGTGGATAGCCAGCGGAACAGCTTCTTTGACAAGCAGCAGGGCGTCTATGACCTAGCGATTCGGTACGGGTTTGAAAGGATGCACGACCCGGAGATGGCCTTCGCATACTCGGAGGAGGGCCGCGGGCGGTCTCTGTTGGAGTTGTTGCAGCGGGGCGGGAAAGTACTGAATCAGGGCGACGCGACTGACTTGGGCCTCTCGGCCGACACGAGGCCCATGACGCTCGACGAGATTAAGGGCGGTCTTCCCGAACGGGCGCAGGTGCTCCAGTACGCGGTGCTTGAAGACAAGCTGCTCATCTGGGTCGTGACGAAGTCGGAAGTCCGCGCCGTGGAGTCGGGCGTCGGGGCGCGGGAACTGGCCGAGAAGGTGCGCGCGTACCTCGCGCTGGCGAGCGCGCCTCCGAACGCCGACGGCGACGGCGCGCTCACGGCCCGCGCCGCCGACCTCTACCGAATCCTGGTCGCGCCCGCCGAACACCTCCTCGACAAGTCGAAGTTCCTGTGCATCGTGCCCGACAAGGTGCTGCACTACCTGCCTTACGAGGCACTCGTCTCGCCCACGACGGGCAACTACCTGATGGACGATTACGAACTCGGTTTCGCCCCCAGCACGAGTATCTACGTCGCCAAGTCGGCGGCGGGGGAGAAGGTCGGCGCATCCGAGGAGACGCTCGTCAGCATCGGCGCGCCGGGCTTCAGCCGCGAAGCGTTCCCGTCGCTCCCCGCGTTGCCTTCGGCCGCGAAGGAGGCCGCGGCAATCACGAACTTTTACGGCAGGAAGGGCCGCGTGCTCCTCGGCGGGGACGCCACCGAGCAGGCGGTCAAGTCCGAACTCCAGAAGGCCGACGTGGCACACTTCGCGATGCACTACCTGGCGGACGAGAACTCCGAGATGCTTTCAGGCTTCCCCCTCGCGCCCGAGCGCGCGCCCTCGGCCGGGCGCGAGGGGGACGACGGCTTTCTACAGTCCTACGAGATTTACAGGATGGAGCTCCCGCGGCTGCGCCTCGTCGTGCTGTCGGCGTGTCAGACGGGGATTGAGCGGCAGTACGGCGGCGAGGGCGCGGTCGGGGCGGCCCGACCGTTTCTGGTCGCCGGGGCCGCGTCGGTCGTCGCCACCCTGTGGCCCGTAGACACCGACGCCTCCGCGCAGTTGATGATCGAATTCCACCGGCAGCGCCGACGCGGCGCAGTCCCCGCGACGGAGGCCCTGAGGCGCGCGCAGCACGAGATGGCCCACGGCCGCGACTCGCGCTACCGACACCCTTACTACTGGGCGCCCTTCGTCGTCATCGGCGGCCACGCGAGAAGTTAACGCAGAAGGAGAACTTGCCCCATGCCGTTCACATCAGTCACAGAACTGCCGGACTACCCGGACGTGAGAATATTCTTCACCGGCCTGCTGGTCATTGACGCGAACCCGAATACGGAACCGGAATCGGAGCCGAACCCGTTCGAGAACATGTGCGAAGTGTTCGTCCACCGCAGTGCCCCCGACCACCGCCTGACCATCGAGGTCAGGCGGAAGCAGACGGGCCAGCCCGACATCATCATGATGAGGCACATCGGCCAACTCGACTTCATCCGGCCGCCGGACGGCGAAACGGCCAGATTCGGAATGCTCATCGAGGTCAACAAGAACCCCAGGGGTATCGTAAGGTACGACCCGGCGGGTCCGGATGACGCCTCTGCGGAAGGCGAAGGGTTGGGCCTCGCCATCGACCTCGACCGGCTGCCGTCTCAGCAAAAGAGCATCGGCGAAATCAACCCGCAGGGCGCGCGGCCGAGCATCCTTTTCAACGACGGCGTCTTCTACACCGCCGCCAAGACGCGTGAAAACTTAAAGGTCGGGCTGAAGAAGGACGACGTGCTCGTCGTCGAGGAACTCCCCCCTTTCGCCAGCGTCATCGGCGCGAACATTTACTTGGATAAGAATGAGGTCGACGACGACGAGGTGAAGAGCAGCGTGATCCTGCAATGGGTGCAGCAGGGCCTGCCCCAAGTGCTGCAACTGGAGAAGCCGGAAGAGGAGGGCCTCAGTTACGAAATCTACATCGTCAACGAACCCCTCTTCGAGTCGGAGGACTCATTGCTCCCACGCCACGACGAGCTCAAAGAGTATTTCAAAATATTCCCCGACGCCGAGGAACGCTTCGCACTTGTTCCCAACCCCGCTTCCACCACGGGTACGACCAGCGGCGAGCGCGGCTCGACGACGACGCCCTGCATGCCGGTCGTCATAGGCGGCGGCTCCTCCTAGTGACGGGCAGAACGCGGCAGACGGAACACGCGCGGCAGGCGGCCGCGCGAACAACCCCCATAGATCGAAAAGTGAGGAGATATGACTAAAGGCGTTTCACTCCACGTGGGCATCAACACGGTCAGCGTCAGCGCGTTCTCGGCTCAGCGCCTCGTCGGCTGTGAGAACGACGCCGTCGCCATGAGCAACATCGCGCTGTCGCGCGGCTTCACACAGGTCAAGCTGCTTCTCGGGTCGGAGGCGACGTTCAGAAACGTAGACGAAGAGGTGCGGCGGGCCGCCGCCCTGCTCAAGCAGGGCGACACTTTTCTCTTCACCTTCGCCGGCCACGGCAGCCGCATACCCAACGAGATTAATGACGAATCGCTGACCGGCGAGCCTGACCGCAAGGACGAGGCCATCGTGCTCTTTAACCGCCTGATGCTCGACGACTACATGCGGCGCGTCCTGTGGCCCGAATTTAAGGAGGGGGTGCGCATCGTCGGGGTGCTGGACAGTTGCCACAGCGCCACCGCCATCTTCGCGATGCCGTTCGTAAGCGCAGACATCGCCGAGCACGACTCCGTCGCCACGTGGGACACCGAGTTGGGCGTCTTAACGAGTGCCGTCGGCGTTCGTGCCGTCGAACATGTGACGCGCGGCCGCTCGCACCGCGTGTCAGAAAACTTCCCGCGCTACCTTAGGGACGGGACTTCGGAGGTTGAGGAAGAGGTGGTGGAGGTCGGCTCCCTGGGCCGTGACCGTGCGCTCGAAGACGCGGCGAGGAGTGACCACGGCGCTCGATTTAAACCCTTCTACGAGGAGTTAGACATCCCCTCGCTCCAAAACGCCCCGCACGTCAAAGCAGACCTCCTCATCATGGCAGCGTGCCGGGACGGGGAGAAGACGCAGGACGGCTCGCCCAACGGCGCGTTCACCAAGGCGCTCCTGAAGGTCTGGAACGACGGCGCGTTCGACAGTAACTACATCACGTTTATGGGTGAGATCAGGGCTGAGATACGTAGCATGTTTCCGACTCAGTTTCCGACCCTCACCCTGCCGTCTCCGCCGGCTTTCAGCAGCGAGCGGCCCTTTACAATCTGACGCCCCGCGCCGCCCGCCGCCTTAATCTGATGGCGGGTGACGGGCAGACTAACGTGAGTCTCTTGCGTTCCTGCTCTTTCCCGCTCGGCGTCTCACTCACTCCTAGACCTCACCGACAGGAGGCCCACATGTTGCAGCGCTTCTCACATACATCAGTCGTTTACCTCCTCACCGTTGCCCTGTTATTTGCCCTTGTCCCGGCGTCGGTTACCGCCAAAATTGCCGCCGGGCAACGTTTAAAGTTAAAAGGTACCAAACGAGAGAAGAATGAGATTAAGGACGCGCCGAAAGAAAATATAAATAAGGCCCGTGCCGCGCTTACAAAAGGCAAAGAACTTCTGCGCCGCAACAGAGCTGACCAGGCGCTCGTGCTTCTTGAAACCGCACTTCAAACATTTTCACAGGCCGGTGATCAGAGAGGTGAAGGTGCCGCACATGACGCCCTCGGAGACCTGTACACGCGTCAAGGGCAGTATCGTGTCGCCCTTCTGGAATATCAGAGCGCCTTCAGGGCCTTCCGCGCGGAGAATGAAAGAGATAACACTAACATAGTGCTGACGAAAATGGGCGATCTGCACTACCTGATGGATGACGCCCCTGCCGCAGGCGCGGCATTCGCCCAAATGGATTTCACAGATGGGCGAAGCACTGTTATCGCCTTCGTGAATGCAAAGGGCGATTCGAATAGTGGAAATATTGGCCCAGAGGCGAGCAGGAGTTCATCCGACAGTCCAACGGACGAAAGTGACCTGTCCGTAAAGGCGCCAGCCCTCCACAGATCAGCCACGGCCTCCTGCTTCTCTGTAAAGAACAACGGCGGTTCTAATTCACCATCCGATCCGCCCAATATGGGCCGTGCTCCCGACGGGCCCGATGGTATCGGTCGCGCCGACCTGCGGGTTGTCGATGAGGGTGGGAACCCTGTCAATGGCGCAAAAGCTAAGCTTGAGTCAACACGGCCTAACGGATCCACATGTGAAGCCTGGAACGCAACCGATCCACTCGGTAGAGCTGTCCTGCCGCCGCTGCACGTTGGACAACTGAAGCTGAGTGTTAAGGTGGACGGCTACAAGCCGTTGACGATTGTGTTAAAGGCGGAGCAACTTGCACAACCCGTGCGGGTACAACTGGCGAGAAAAGACGCGCTAGGGGTGAGCCGCTTAATGCAATCTCCTATCGCCAATGCGTCACTTTCCGGATGCTTTGAACTTTATCATTCATTCATCAGTTACAGCAGAAGCGAATATGGAATCGGGCGTGTAGATTTCGCGAGTGGACGACTTGATAAGGCGATGGAGCATTTCGGTAATGTGCTCGCCGCCGCCAACTCTAACACGCCGTTCGGAAAACTTGCCCAAGCCCGCAAGTTCCGCGCCGCCGCGCTGACCAGCCTTGGCGACATCGCCCTTCGCAGGGGGGATTACAAGGACGCCCTGCGCCTGTACACTGACGCGACTGATGGTGCCCGCAAGGACCTCCGGCCCGATCTGATATGGGCTGCTCAACGAGGCACCGGCAAAACTCTGTGGGCTCTAGCCGCACAAGAAACGGACCCTCGGAAAGCTGCGCAGCTACGGGGGGAATCTCTAAACGCATACCGGGAATCACTAAACACAATTGAGACGCTCCTCGCCGGTAGCTTACGTTCGGACGAATCCCGTACCACCTTTCTTTCAACTACCAAGGACGTTTTCGACGAGGCCTCGGGTGATTTGGCCGAATTGGCCTTGGCGGTCGCCCTTACCTCCCCCCTCGAAGGCACCGCACTCACGTATGCGGCGGCAGCTTTTAAAGTAGTGGAGCAAGGGCGCGCACGTTCCCTGCTCGAGCTCTTAGGCGAGTCAAGGGCTGAGATAACCGAGGGCGTACCTGCGGAACTTCTCAAGCACAAAGCTGACAACTTAGCGCAGCAGCAAGAAATCGCCGAGCTGTTGACCGGGGTGAGTCGCGATGATGTGCCACCCACACGTCCTGTCAACGACCTTGAGGCGGAACTCGACCGTTTAGAGGTTGCGTACAACAGTCTGGAGAATCAGATCAGGACTTCGAGCCCCCGTTACGCGGTTCTAACTAAGCCGCAGCCCTTGACCTTAGCCGAGGTTCAGCAGAGCGTATTGGATGATAAAACCGCGCTGCTTGAGTACAGTCTTGGCGACGAATGTTCTTATTTGTGGGTCGTAACACGTACCGGCACGGGATTATATAAGTTACCCGGTCGCAGTGTAATAGAGAACTTGGCTGCAAAGTTTCGGGCCGAGATGGCTTTCCCCAAGGCCCGCCCCTCTGTTCGCGAAGTGAATATTGCTGCCAGCGAGACGGCGCGCGGGGGAGAGCGTGGACTAAAAATTGGTCAGGGAGGGATTTCCGAAGGTGTGGGCGCATTCTCCTCAGCAGCGTTCGGACTCTACAAGGCTGTGGTTGAGCCGGCGGTGCCTTTTATCGGTGAGAAACGGTTGCTCATCGTTGCCGACGGTGCCCTCAATTACGTCCCCTTTGAGGCACTTGTTACCAAACGCGAGGGCTCCAGTTATGATGTGCTCGCTTACCTCGTTAAAACCAACGAAATAGTTTACTCCCCGTCGGCCTCCGTGATCGCCGCGACGAGGCAGCAGGTAAGTAATTCAACCGCAGGCCGCGGGATTCTGCTTGTGGCAGATCCGGTTTTTGATGCCAGCGACCCGCGCGCCAAACAGCCCCTAACTGATTCGCCGCCGCCCCGCGTCATAAGACGCGGTCTGGCTCTGGTCAGCGCACTCGAAGACGTGGCTCAGCCAACTAGCGGGGGCTTGAAACTTCCCCGTCTAGCCGGAACACGGATAGAGGCGGAGCAAGTAAACTTATTGGCCCATTCGTTGGGGTACCAGGCTGATGAGTGGCTCGATTTAGCCGCGAGCGAAACGAATGTGCGGAGACATGATTTAACTCAATACCGCATCATACATTTTGCCACCCATGGGATCCTCAATACAGAACGTCCACAGTTCACGGGGTTAGCTCTCTCACTCGTCGGGGATGGTGAGAACGATGGCTTCTTGCGCGCCGGGGAGGTCTTTAACCTTCGTTTAGGGGCTCCTCTCGTCATGCTCTCAGCTTGTGAAACGGGGCTGGGGAAGCAAAGGCGTGGAGAGGGCGTAATCAGCCTCACACGAGGTTTTATGTACGCCGGGGCACCGACTGTAGGGGTTAGCCTGTGGTCAGTTGCTGACCAATCAACCGCCGAGTTGATGACCGACTTCTACAGATATTTACTGGGAGGAGAGGGCACATCCGCACCGGCAGCGCTCCGTGCGGCACAGCGAGATATGATAAGCGGTAAACGATTAAGTGCGCCTTATTATTGGGCACCCTTCGTGCTTATCGGCGATTGGCGGTGAGGGAATGTGTGTTCGACGTAAGAGTATGGCTTACGTCATGAGCCAAGTCAGATTTCGGAATGACTTCGGGATAACACAAAGCAGCTCGACTCCCGTAACCTACGGCCCCTCGCTGTAGACCTTCGGGAGGACATTTTGTATGCAGCGTCTGCCGGACGAAAAGCGCCTCGCCTCTAAGCTCTCCTTCTTAGGACAGTCCAGCCGGGATCAACTCCTTCGTTATATGCTCGCGCTCTCGGCGATTACTTCTTCTGGAATTAGAAGCGGAAGAAGAAGGATGCATTGCAAAGATTAATTTCAAGCGCAGAAGCTCTTCGAGTGCCTTTCGCTAAGCGGCTATCCCGAACAGGCTCCGAGCAGGCGGTAGGTGAAGATGGAACTAGCGGAGTCCGCTTGAGAGCAGTGAGCAGTGCTGAGGCACGCCCGCGAGCGGAAGCTGACCCTGAGATAAAAGGGTTCATCCGCAAATTTGATGCTCATGAGCCGGACTTCCATTAATCTGAGTAACCACTCTTAACTCATGCTGTTGTTATAGCAGTCTCCAGAGTTAAAACCCTTTCATTTTTTACTGCTCTGTAATAGAGTTTTGCGGAAGTTGAATACAGTGCTGCTCTTCTTTCGGCCATGCCTCTAGCCCTCAACACCCGACTAGGTCGCTACGAAATCCGATCCCGGATCGGGGCGGGGGGTATGGGAGAGATATACCTAGCGCAAGATACCAGACTCGAGCGCACCGTCGCCCTAAAAATTCTGCCCGCCGACCTCGCCTCCGACGAGCAGCGGATGCGGCGGTTCACGCAAGAGGCGAAGGCGGCCTCGGCCCTGAACCACCCGAACATTATCACCATCTACGAAATCGATAAGGTGAACTCCACGCATTTCATCGCCACCGAATATATCGAGGGAGTAACGCTCCGCGAGCGTGTGCCGGACGCCTGGATGGAAATCGGAGAGGTGCTCGACGTTGCAACTCAGGTCGCCTCTGCCCTTTCGGCGGCACACCGGGCGGGAATCGTGCACCGCGACGTCAAGCCTGAGAACATCATGCTCAGGCGCGACGGCTATGTGAAAGTCCTGGACTTCGGCCTCGCAAAGCTGACTGGTAAATCTACAGAGCGGCAGGCGGTTGATTCTGAATTGGAGACGAAGCCGCTCGTCAACACCAACCCCGGCATGGTTATGGGAACGGTCTCGTACATGTCTCCGGAGCAGGCCAGAGGTCTTCAGGTGGACGCCCGCACTGACGTCTGGAGTCTCGGTGTGCTGCTCTACGAATTGATCGCGGGTCGTGTGCCTTTCAAAGGCGAGACGGTCAGCGACGCGATTGCTTTGATACTGCACCGCGAGCCGGTGCCGCTCATGCGGTTCGCGCTGGAGGTACCCGCCGAGTTGGAGCGGATTGTCTCTAAGGCTCTGACTAAAGACAAGGAGTGTCGCTACCAGACGGCGCATGACATGCTGATTGACCTCCGGAGGCTGAAGCAGCGGCTGGAGTTTGAGGCGGAATTGGAGCGTACCGTGACACCCGAAGAGTCACGGGAAAAGAGCGAGTCGAAGCAAGGTAGCAGCGGCCGCGCGGGCGACGCCTTCGCGGGCCCGCCGCCGTCAGCGCAAACTGACTCATCAGCGCAAGGCTTACCGCACGAGCCTGCCAACAACCTGACGGAACAACTTTCTCCGCTCATCGGGCGTGTGGAGGATGTTGCCGCCATCAAGAGACTCCTGCGCCGGGATGACGTGCGGCTCGTGACGCTCACGGGCATCGGCGGGACGGGAAAGACTCGGCTCGCGCAAGTCGTCGCCCGTGAGCTGCTAACAGACTTCGCCGACGGCGTCTTCTTCATCGAACTGTCTGCGATTAATGATCCCGAACTGGTCGCGTCGGCGGTCGCGCATCAGCTCGGGGTCAAAGAGGCTAGCAGCGCAACGTTGGCCGAGATGCTGAAATCTTACCTGCGCGAAAAGCAGATGCTTCTCGTCCTAGACAACTTCGAGCAGGTGATAAGGGCCGCCTCCCTTATCACAGAGCTTCTCTCAACTGCGGCTCGCCTGAAAGTGCTGGTCACGAGTCGGGCGCTGATGCACCTCAGACTAGAGCACGAGTTCGCGGTGCTGCCGCTGCCGCTACCATCCTCTCAACGCCTCTCCCACGTCGGTGAGTTAATGCAGTACCCAGCCATCGCGTTCTTTGTCGAGCGGGCGCAGGCGGTCAAACCCAGTTTCGCACTGACTGATGAGAATGCACGTGCCGTCACAGAGATTTGTGCACGGCTGGACGGATTGCCGCTGGCGATTGAGTTGGCTGCCGCACGCGTCAAGCTGCTCTCGCCGCAGGCAATCCTGACAAGATTAGAGAACCGTCTGAAGCTGCTGACCGGAGGGGCGAGAGATTTGCCCGCCCGCCAGCAGACGATGCGTGGGGCGATCTCTTGGAGCTACGATCTTCTCGAAGAAGAGGAAAGAAAACTGTTGCAACGGCTCTCGGTCTTCGCGGGCGGGTTCACGCTCGAAGCGGCTGAGGCCGTCTGCGATCCCGAAGGAGACCTACAGGTTGAGTTGCTCGATGGCGTCGCTTCGCTGGTGGACAAGAGTCTCGTGGTGCAGAAAGAGCAGCCGGATGGTGAGTCACGCTTCCGTATGCTGGAGGTGGTGCGTGAGTACGGGTTGGAATGTCTGAAAGCTGGCGAAGAGATGGACACTGTCGTGCGGCTTCATGCGGAGTTCTACCTTGTGCTGGCTGAGGAGGCTGAACCGGCGCTAATTGGCTCACAACAAGCAGTGTGGCTTGAGAGGCTGGAGCAGGAGCATGACAACTTACGCGCGGCGCTCCAGTGGGCAATAGATCATGACCCGGAGACCGGCTTGCGATTGGCCGGGGCGTTGAACTGGTTCTGGATTGTACGGGGCCACCTCACGGAGGGCCGTCGGTGGACGGGGCAGGCATTAAAATCGGGAGACTCTGTGTCGGGCCCGGCGCGGGCGAAAACCTTGTATAGCGCGGGCGCTTTAACGTGGCGCCAAGGCGATCTTGAAACCGCACGCACATTCCTCGAAGAGGGATTGCGAATAAGTAGTGAGTCGGGCGACAAGCGGCAAGTCGCTTTGATATGTAACGGAATGGGAATTGTGAACATGCGTCAGGGTGACTATCAGGCGGCCCGCCCTTTCTGGGAGGAATGCTTGAGAATCAGCAGAGAAATTGGCGACAAAAGCTTGGCTGCTAGGGCGCTAAACAATCTGGGCGAGGCTGCGCGTAGCGAGGGGGATTACGATACCGCACGGTCGCTCTACGAAGAGAGCCTCAAGTGGAATAAGCAGGCAGGGATCAAGCAACGAGTTGGTACCACGAACGCTAACTTAGGTGCTGTGGCGTACTACCAGGGAGATTACGAAGCGGCTCGCTCCTACTACCAGGAGTCTCTGGTTATCGCGCAAGAACTTGGTGAAGATCGCGGCACCGCCTTCGCTGTGGACGGGTTCGCCGCCCTTGATGTGAAGCATGGAGAGCCGGAGCGGGCGGCGCGGCTCGCGGGGGCGGCGGAGGCGCTGTACGATGCGATAGGCTTCGAGCTGGAGCCTGCTGATCAAGAGTTCCGCGACCGCTACCTAGCCGAAGCGCGTGCGGCTTTGGGCGAACCAGCTTTCACCGCTGCCCTCAAGCATGGGCGGGTGATGCGCAAAGAGGAGGCCATCGCTCTCGCACTGGAAACCGATTCAGTCTGACCACTTCTTCGCGCCTAGGTCACTTACGTTAATGATGATTAAAGAAAGTTAATCCGAGTATTGCCCGAACTGCCTGCACCAAATTCTCGGGAAACCCTCAATCCTTCGTACAAAATGTTTCTTATGTAACAAATAATCTTATACGTCATGAATTATTACATAAGATTATTGGACTCGGATGCTGAAAATTACTTGCTGTGAAGATTATTAGGAGTTAATGAAGATAGATTGTTCGTATCGTAGATTGGCTGGTATGAGATATGCGGAAGACTTATTGCGTGCTGGAAACAAAGTGGCTCTTGAGGTCACTTAGCGACGCTTCGCACAACCACTTTGGTATTGGGATCAACTGTCCACTTCGAGTCCAGTAGTCGTAACCACTCGCCATGACGAGCGACCTCTCTACGAGCTCCTCAGGATCTCTATGGAGGAGAATAATTGTGTTACGTCGGCTCTGATCGAGCCACGTGTCTAATCGAAAGTTGATGGCCGTATCGCCCCATCCATATCCTGACATCACCATCAGGTCGCACTGACGCAGCAACCGGTGAAAGCGGAAATGCATGTCGGCATAAATCCCGCGCTGATATGCAACAGCTTTATTAATACCCGACAAGAACGACGGCCTGCGAAATATGGGTTTGAGCTGTGCTCCCTCACCGTCCTTGATGTCTGTCGCATCAGCTCCGAGAAAGATGGCTGGCCGTGATCTTCCATTCAACAGAAACGAGTACCAGTTCACAGAGCCGTGGAGCTTGAGGATTGTGACCCTGGCGTGACTCTCGTCATACGTACTTTCGTCATACCAGCGCACGTTGCCGTCGCGTTTGCCGAACCCGTCTACGAAATCCACCCTATTCTCAGCCAGGAACTGCTCGACAAGTGTGTCATGGTTGAGCGTGACGATGTTCAATTGCTCTACGTATGGCGCTGTCGCTAGCTCGAGGATCAGGTCTAACCCGACGACGCCTTTCGGGCGAAGCTCTCCGGCCACGACCGACTCGATAAAGAAACAGGCCTGCTCGGCGAGGGAGCCGAGGTCGCTCAACCTTGCCATGACGTTGCCCCCCGCGAGTAGTCCCCCTGCCTTGCGCTCGATGATCTCCATCAATGGGGTGACGAGAGAGTTATCAACCAAGCCGATGTGCCAGAGCCTTATCTGTTCGCAGAGGTAGAAGAGGTCTTCATACGTGGTAGCCCCACGATAGATGGCTCCGGAACTGCGTTTATCCGACGGCGAATAGCCGACGCGCTTAATGTCACGTTGGTCGTGTTTGCTCAACAACCTCAGGAGTTGGCGAATTCGCGATGTGACATCTGCCGTCCGCATCCGGGGATCGGTCGGGCGGCCAAGGCTGAATTGATTGTAGCTATCTTGATGATAGGGACGACGGAAGATCGACCTTGTTAACCGATCTACGGCGGGCAGGCCGGATGGCACGGAGACTCCAGCGCCAAGAAAGAGAATCAGTTTCATACGCTGCCAAGCTTAAATGTTATCTAGCCTCTTTACTGATCAACTCTTCTTACCGCGGAATACTTTCTTTTCTCTAATACCTTCATGCTTAACAAGGGCTGGTAATTTTTCAGGTAAGTTCAATTCATCTCGCACCAGCGCTTCTAACCAGATGTTTGCTACCTCCGCGTAACGCAAAAGTACAAAAATCGGCGGCTCTATTTTTCCTTTTTCGTACTGGCTGATGCTGGTTTGGAGGATCTCTTCAGGAAGTTCAAGCCGTTCGAGCATCTCCTGTTGTGTCAGGTCTAGTGCTTTACGAATTTGAATCAGCTTGTATGGAAGTTGTTTCGGAATGTAGCGCGCTCGCCTTCCCATCTCAAGAATTACCTCCTGAGATGAAAAGAATCGAAATTGCTTTCTTGCCTTTTAGATTATTTAATCTATAATCGCCACATTGTTTGTTGAGCGCTAGGAGTTTTTTATTTGACTCCCTAGCAGCGCGCATCATCCTCCCAGATGTGTACTGTCTTATTCATTCCAATGAGAACCGGTTGTCAATGTAATTAGCGGATGGAAGATACCAGAGAATGAGAGGTTCGGTCATCCTCCATCTTTTGTAGCGAAGTGGAATTGATAAAGCCATGCGACCACACGAACCAAATGATCAGAGAGACCACGAGCCGCCGACTCGCCGCAGGGATTACTCGCTCTTCTACTTCCAACAGCAAGGCCAGCGCTCACACTTACGCTTTACCCTGCTCGGCGCCATAGCGATGGTGCTCTTAATCGTCATCCCTGTCGTTGCGCTATTAACCCTGTTCTTCATCAATTCCCGGACGCCACCGCCAGAGGTCAATATCAATTTCAATGCGTCTCCGGCGACAACCTTTTCACCGAATCCGCCTCTCATCCGAGTACCTCCGCAACCGCGGCCTTCACCACTCAAGCCACCCGTCATGCCGGCGCCACCGACTCTTCAGATGCCCGTCTATAATTCCAACGAACAACTAGCCCCCAAGCAATCGCCGCAGCCGACGCCCTCAGCATCCCCGCCGTGATGCGGCAGCGACGCTGCTCCGTAGCTTCTTTCGATTATGACTTCAACCGAAATATCCAACGCCATCCTGGTATCGCATAACAGGAGAGAGTTTCGTGGCCGAGAACCCGCCCGAGAAAGATAGCCGT
>Ga0190275_10000370_pt1 | contig 41549 bp, 35 predicted proteins | sample Popmic550T_FD_133745 | JGI IMG/M metagenome (GOLD analysis project Ga0190275, IMG submission 133745) | Populus adjacent soil microbial communities from riparian zone of Yellowstone River, Montana, USA - 550 T | ecosystem: Environmental > Terrestrial > Soil > Riparian zone > Trees stand | place... | reverse complement strand
AGATATTGCATGGGATATGGGATGGTCATAGAGTGGGATAGCAGCGTGAGATATTTATTTGGATAATGGTTTGGTATGGGTATGGGACTGGCATACTGTGTGGATTGGTGATCTGGTGAGCTTGTAAGTTGGTGAACCGTGACTATTTTACGGGCTATGCTGAGCAGGTTCACGTAGATATAGAGTGCTCGCTATTTCACAGCTGCCATGCTAGCCATACCCTCTACTCTTTGGCAGGCATTGTTGAGGCCACAGATATTCAAATATTACAAGTCTAGAGGTGCCTAGGGGGTGCAAAACTGCAACAAGCCGTAAACCGTATTGCATTTGCCATGGAAGTATCTGTCTATTTAACAACAATAATTAAACGCCTGAATATCCAAGTTGGGTAATCTGTAAATTGTCGATTCGCAGTCCCAGTGGAATACAACACAGCCAGCAAATAGTTCCATACCCCATCACGCCCTTTTCCGGCTAGCTCGGCTTCGCCCTCGAGGAGTCAAGATAGATCAGCCTCTAACGGTTTTTCCAACCCCATCCGCTTTCCGCACCTGTTACTTCTCACTACACAAAGTGCTGCCTCCCTAGTTCCAAGTGAAGTACCGTTTATTTCATCAGGACGTTGCCTTCAGGCTCCTGCATACCCCTAGAGCGTGCGCGTTATCCTGTAAGAAACTCTCTTATACGAAATGAGCTCAAGAATGTGCTTCTTGTCCGGTATCTCAACAAGGTGCTGAAACTTCTCCAGCAGAAAAGGCTCCTCCGAAAATGCGTCTTTCGAGTGCTTAACACACTCCTCCTTCGAGAAGATCCCCCGGATGTAGAAGTTAAGAAGGAAGTAGAGGTACTCTTCAAGATGCTCCTCGGATCTTTCTCGCTCTTCTTTTCTTCCGTACAGTATGCCCCCCGCAGAGTTCCTTATCCTTCGGATGCGCTTTGCCTCGTCGGGCACGGAAGAGAGGTGGTACCCTGCAAGAAAAAGATACGCCTCCTTTTCGGACACGTTTGAAAGAGAGAGAAGCGCGCTAGATACCGCCGCTGCCAGCGCCGGCGGAAGCGGATGCAGCATGTAGAGCGCTTTCAGAGCAGACGAAGGGCAGTACTTGAACGCTGTCTTGACGTCCTCCTCCTGGGCTGCCCCAAGAGAGACCAGCGCCCTCAGCGCGTTGTAGCTGCACTCTTTGTCCCTGACAGACAGGCGTATTTCGGAAATCGCGCTTGGCGTTGCTATCGCAGAGAGAATTTGCAGCTTCAGCGCCTTGTGCTGCCTTTCATCGCATCCGGCAATAAAAAACGGCTCCGGGTCTATCTTAACAGAAGACGAGCCCAGAAGCAAAAGAAGCAGCTCCAGGCTCTCCGTCTTCTGCTCCGTGCCAGACCAGCTCAGAATAGAGAAGGACATTCGCTCTGCAATCGGCCGCGTTAGAAACTTGTCTGCAGAGAGGATCAGCTCTCTCATGGCGTACAGAGGAAGGAAGGGAACGGACGGGAGGATCTTATCCAGGAGCTCTTTATTGGGAAACGGGCGAAGAAGCCTGCAAATCTCCGAAAAAAGAACCCCAAACGACCCGTTGCTCTCCTCGATCTGCGCACGAAACGCGCACAGCACCTCCACGCACTTTTCCAAGTCCTCGTATGCAAAGGTGTTTCTGGCCTCTTTTTCGATCGACGCGATGGCAAAGACCGCGCTGCCTGCGATAACCGCGCTCCGGTCGGAAAGAGCGCCCCTCAGCACGCCTGTGTTGGCCTCCCTGAACACGTGGAAGAGGGTTGGGGAGGCAAGGATCGCAGACTTCCTCACGATTTCTGCGCGCGACACAAGCGCCTTTTCGATCTCGTCGTAGAAATGCATCAGAAACTCTTTGTCCCTGATTTTCGACGCAAAGTCGATTGCCAGAGACTTTCTGAGCGCGTGCGTGGATGTGTTCCCCGTTTCGCTCGATCTGATTTCCTGCAGCACCGTGTTTGTTGCAAGCAGAAGAAGGCCCTTGTCCTCCTCCATGCACCGAAGCACAAAAGAGTACGCGATTGTTTTTATCTCCAGCGAAGCGTGGAGAATCATGCTCACGATTTGCGGAAATATCAGCGCCTTCTGCTTTAGAGAGAGCCTGTTCCGAGAGACCGAGTGCATTGCGCTAATGATCTGGCTCTTTTCCTGAGACTCGAGCTTCTCTTTTATTTCGGAGAAGAGGCATTTCTTTCCGCTCGGGCTTGTCATAAACGAGCTGCTAAAGGTGTACATCCTTGTGGTGTTGTTGTGCTATTTATATCTTCCGTTTCTGTTGTAAGCAAACAAACAGGAGTGTGCGTTTTAAAACTAGAGCTTGAAAAAAAGCTCTGGACCCTTCCAACCGACTTTGCAAGAACACGCGACCTGTGCTAGACAGTGGCTGGACCGAAGTGTTATGTTGTTTGCAGGGTGTTTATCGGAATATCGGCTGAAGATGCGAGATTCCGGCGCTTGGAGGCCTGAATAGCCTGCAGATTCGTGTCAAAGGCGGGCATTATTGGGGGGTTGTTAGCCGCAGTTGATTGGCAGGGGTGGCTATGGCTTATTTCTACTGCTAGTGATGTTTTATTTCTATTGCTAGTCGTGGCTGATTGGTACTGCTAGTAATGGTTTATTCCCACTTCCACCTATACGTTATTCCCACTTCCAGCCATGGTTTATTACTACTTCCAGCGATAGCCTATTAACACCCCCACAAGGTACCCCTCACTAGCAACAACTATCCGCCTAAATACAGTGCAGCCAACGTTTTTCTTCAGTCCCCTACTCCTGCTCGTGCTCCCTGCATCTACATCCCCTCCACTCTGGCGGAGCCGCAAGAGAAAATCTCTGCTTTTCGGAAAAAGCGCAGGTATTAATCAAAAATTGGCGGGATATTTCCCTCCAAAACAAAAGTATAAATACTAAAATATTTACCTTCATTCAATGAGAACAACAGAAGGAAAGCCAGCAGAGAAGAGACCCGCAGGAAAAGCGCCAGCAAAGGCCGTCTCAGGCATCGAGAAAAGAAAAGCAAAATCTCACCACCACAAGGGGCAGTACAACCTCAGGTCTGCCATAAAGAGAATCATCAAGAACACGTACCAGGCGACGTCTCCTCCGCAAATTAGCGGGCCCGTGATCGACAGCCTTGCAAACATATCGCACGAAATCATCGAAAAACTTGCGCAGGACTGTTCTATTCTCGCAAGAAAGGTCGGCAAACAAACAATCAACCTGGAAGAGGTCGTTGCCGCGATACAGCTCAACTTCATGGGCGAACTTCGCATCCATACACAGAAAGAAATTAAGGAAGCAATTGCAAAAGTTCCTACAAAGTCTTCTAAGTAAACAGAGCAATAAAGAGCCTGATTTTCTTTTTTCTAATGCACGGAGTGTTTTTGCTGTACGCTGTGTACGTCCTCTTCTTCTCGCTTTTCCACTCCTCCGAAGAAAACGTCATCCTCGGAAAGTCCGTGGGGGAGTCGTATTTTTCGCGCCTGGAGCTGAAAGTTGTTAACAGCCTGGGGTGCGCAATTCCCTATTCGCTGGTGTTTTTCGAGGTGTTCGAGAGAAGCTCTCCGATGAAAATAGCGGGCGTGGTTGTCGAAGTTCTCGTCTACATGATGGTGAAAGACTCGCTGGTGACGTATATTAAAAACCTGTGCTTATTTCCGCCGGGCAGCACAAAGCTTCCGCTGAACCCTTCGGGCCACACTTTTATGTTTCTGAACGGCATTTTCGTGCTGCTGCCGGTGCTGATAAAAAACATAAGAAAAAGAAGCCCGATGTGCATTCTTTCGCTCTTCGTGGTGTACGAGTACAACAGGCTGCTGTGCAACACCGCGCTGTACTACCACACCTTCTACGATATCTCTTTGGGCGTGATTCTGTTCAGCTTGTTCAGAGCGCTGGTCCAGCCCGTGCGGAGAGTGTACGAGGAAGGCGCGCGGAAAAGCGAGTGGGGGGTGCCCGGGTACGTGGTGTTTTCGCTTTGCGTATTTGGAGTGGCGGTGTGCGCTCAATTTTTTTTATGGGAGAGAGAGGATGTACAGTCTTCGTTGGAAACATAAACTTCGACGTAGAGGAGAAGCAGCTGATCGAAGAGCTTTCCGCGGTGGGCAGGGTGGTTGCGTTCAGGATGGTAACCGACAGAGCGTCGGGCAAGCCCAAGGGATACGGGTTCTGCACGTACGAGTCTCCGATCATAGCGGACATGGCTGTTAACAAGCTGAACATTGTGCTAAACGGGAGAGCTGTTAAAATAAACTACGCAGATAACAACGCAGGACAGGCGGTGCAGCAGGAAGCGGGGAAGCTCGACATCGAGGAGATTACAGAGTCTTTGGAGAGAATGGAGCAGGAGGACGTAAAGGAGATTCTGGTGCACATGAAGCAGCTTGCGCTGAACAAGCCAGAAGATCTGAAAAAAATGCTTGAGGAAAGCCCTGCGCTGCTCTCCTCGTTGCTGCACATGGTGTTCATGCTCGGGCTTGCCCCGAAAGAGGCGCTCGAGGACCTGATCAGCAAGTCGTTTTCTGTAACAAAGCACAACTCGCAGATCATAACGAGGATTCTGCAGTACCACGACTACGAAGTGGAGGCTCTTCCGTCGCCGCTGAAAGAGCAGGCGTGCAAGATACGGGAAAAGCTGCTCAGGAAATGCCAAATCTACAACAACAACTGCTAAGTCAACGACAACCAAATCTACGATAACTACAACTCGTCGAACCACAATTGCTAACCCTATGATCACTCGTCCAACCACAACTATGAAGACAACAACGACTGCAAAATCTACCACAACCATGAAACCTACGACGACAACTATGAAGACAACAACAACTACCAACCCTACAACAACTACCAAATCTACGACGACAACTAAGCCAGCTACAACCGCTAAACCAACAACGACAACTACAAAAGTCACATCTACCATTAAACCGCCAACAACTACCAACCCTACAACAACAGCCAACGCTATTACCACCTCCACGCAAGAACCACACTCGTCAGCCCCGGACTACAGCACCACCACGGACCTCTCCACAACTCCTAATCAGCAAGAAGCAAGAAAAACACCTGGTCCTACAACGCCGGAAGCTGAATTAGACGAGTTTTACGTTGAAGAGTTCTCCGAGAAATATGAGGGCGGCGTATTTAACCGGATTCTCAAGGAAAAAAACCGCCGGCTTTTCGGGAAATAAATCGCCTCGTTCGAGACCACTTTTCCGTTGCCGCGGCTCTACCCAAGTGCATATATTCATTTTGAACGAGCGCTATTCGCCGCCTGCTTTATTCAATAGACCACAGACAGCACAAAGATCTCGGACACAATGCATGCAAAACTCCGTGCATCTGGATAGTCGCTCTGAGTCCACGGAGGGCGATACCGGCCCTGAATTATCTAGCTTGCACTCCGCCGTACGGACAACTGGTCCGCTAGTTAACACAGCCCCCTGGTGGATTGAAGATCAGTTTGCTACGGACGCGCCAATATCACAGCTGAAAACGCCTGTAGTTTGGGCTGTGTAGTTTGCGAGCTAGCAAGCAGCGCAGCATAGCTCTCGCGTGCATGGAACTCTCCGCCAGAAGAGCCCTCTTGCGGCCTCTCTTCTCATGCTTGTCTCGCGTCCGCTCTCAGTCCGAAGAAACGCTGCTTACAACCCTCTCCTTTGTCACGACCACTTTTATCTCTTCCGGAATCTGGTGCTCCGGCTGCGCTGTCACCGCGTCCTCTATTTCGCTCGCCTCCTTTCCCGCTATCTCTTCTGCCGATACGCGCACAAGCGACAGGTCTGTGCTTCTCCGCACCCGAAGCTCGGTTTCTTCGCTGCCTGTCGCGATCCTGCACTCTATGCTCTGCTCGATGTTGATCATGCTTCCTCTCCCCACGGCCACCGTTGTGTTCCGCGCGCGCGTTACCTCCACGTTTGCAATCACGCCCTCTATCACGATAAACGATTTCTTCACGTCCAGCACGCCCACCTTAACGCACTTCCCTCGCAGAATAACCTGCGACTCGTCCAGGTTTGCGATGTACACTGAGTCTTCTGCCCCGACTTCGACTATCTTGCTCTCTCCTTTTAGGCCGCGCACTTCGATAATCTTCTGCTGCATGTAAAATATTTTTCGTGCCCCTTTTCTTCTCCTGGGCCATCTGTCCGCTGCGCTCTGCGCACCACTCGCTTCTGCGCAAAAGAGCGCTTCCCCGCCGCAGACGGGGCGCTCGATGATTGGCCGTTCTCTCCACGCTTTGTAATTTGCAAATAGCAACACGGGACATGTGCATCATTATCATTGTGCCTCTTGATCCTTTCATTTGGGCGATACGGTATCTGTCGCGCGCAGTGAAAAGAGCATGGTCTGGTGGAGCAGAAACCCAGGAACAGGGCCCAACAGCAAAAGAAAAAGGGCCTATGCTGCAGCAAGAAGCAGGCAGGCCGTACGAAAAGAAGAGACTGTAGTGTGTAGGAGACGGGGTGTCTTTTGTTTGGGAGCGCAGGATATCTTTGGTCTTGGAGCGCAGGATATCTTTGATTCTGGAGCGCACAGGTACCTTTGATCTTGGAATTTAGGAACCCGCTTTATGGTGTAACTCGATTCTTGTAAATATTGGTCGTTGAGTCATTGCTTGAGTTTGTCATGAAATGTGTTTGAGATCTGTATTGATGATTATCAATACTATGCTCCAATAGTAATAAACGCCGTCTCTTACTGGCATCCGCTATTGTTTGTTGACCAGACTAGCTCGGCAGCGGTCGCCTGCGCTTACAGAAAGCGTTTTGTACTTTTTGAAAAAAATGTACGGAACTGTTTTGGAAAAAGCTGCGGGCCTACTTTGCAGAAAACAGGACTTAAACTGCAATATACTTTGGACAGCAGAAGTCTTTGCACCCCTCGTGAAAACTCCCGCATAGTGTACATATCTCTTGTTTATTCACATGGAATTTAGGCGTATTGCTGGCTCTGCGTGAATACTAGGCATGTCCGCCTTCAGCTAGAGCCTTTGCTACCTTTTTCCGATGTGTATATTTTGCAGTTTATAGCCTTTAGATCTATTCCAAGCTTACTGCACCACACGCTTATCATATTTTGCTGCTGTTTCTCGTTTGCTATCTTGTCCGTTGACACGATAGTCAACTTGTCTATATTCAGGTCCAGTTTAGAGCTATATCTGTCTATTTTGCCGGTTTTTCTTTTCATAACGCTGTACATGATGTTTATCACCAGGTGTTCTGCATCTATTTTGATTTTGAAGGCATTTTTCTCCATCATGCCAGAGAGTATGTCCCAGTCCACAATCAGCTCTTTATGAATACGCCCCAAAAATGCCGAAAAAAGGCCTAGGTCGTAGCTCAGTTTCTTGCTGTCAATGCAGACCAGAGAAAAGGAGGACAGGTTTGCGAGATTCTTCAGCGCCTCGTCGTCTAGCCTGCAAAGCATGGGAGCAGAGGTAATTTCCAGCTTTTCTAGGCTGTAAAGGCGCTTTTCTTTCAGGAACTCTAGGTTTTCGATAAACGTGTGCAGAAGCTCTATTCTTTTTAGTTTGGGAAGCGCAAAGTTCTCAAACACGTCGCTCACAACTACGTGCCCCACGCGGTTGAAAGTCAGCGACTCGACCTCGTGGAGCGCTTGGCTCTTGAGGCTTTTATGAGGCAGCGGGCTATTCTCGCTTTTTGAGTAGAACAGAGTCGAAAGAATCAGGTGTTTTGGCGCAGAGAGGCTCGAGAGAAGTTCGAGAAGCTTTTTTCTGTTTATCACGTTGATTACGATAAACTGCGACTTGCCTTTGATATGCACGACTTTTTGGTTGCGGAGCGTGTGCTGTTTCTTGGCTGCGGACACTGCTGCTTTTTCGATGATGGAATCGATGTTTCTGTCGTTGACGTGGTACTCCTTCTTCTCTTCAGGCTGGAGCTTATGAAGGTAGGTAGAGAGTTTGTGCTCTGCCGTGGTCGCAAGGCCGTCTACAGGAGCATCTTTCTTTCTGCTGATAGGGAACAGCGCATTATACAGAATCAACACCACCAGGGTCAAAAACAAACAGAGAAGTGTTCTATTTTTGTTTTGTCTGTTGTTCGCAATCATTGTTGATGGAGGAGCAGAGGTTTTTTAAATATAGCCGAGCGTTGTCCAATCAAAAATAACCGGTAGGAGAAAAAGATTACTGGCTAGTTTCAATTATCATATTGGTGCGTGGCATTTAGAAAGAAAGCAGCCATTTAGAATAGATGTGGTAGAATACGTTATGTGGTAGGCGGCACTCCTGGTTGAGAAGCCCTCTTGGCGGCGAGAAATCATCTAGCCGTTTCAATACCCGTTTATTTCATCGCATACTTATATCTCGAACACTGCCATTAGGACATTACCTAACTGCGAAAATATGCCAACAAGTTACATGGAAATGCAACAGAGAAGATCCATTGCGGTAGGGTTCTAAGGGGCCAAGATCTATGAACATAATATATGGACGTAAAAGATGGATATAAAAGATGGACGTTGTTGACCACGGGTGTTTAAGTGAATAATTTTTAATAAATATCTTTTAGTCTTTGATATATAGTCTACAGATATAAAAGCTGGAAACACCGTCCATACATCCTACCTGGAGATACCACCTGGACATCCCACATGTACCTCTCAGCCCTAATGCCTTTCCAATACACCAACAGCCTCTGACGATTTACCTGCTATCTCCAAGTTTTGCGCTGCCAACCGACATTCACCCAAGAAACGCGATGTTTTTCGAGACAACTTTCTTCACTGCGTAGAACTCCTTCGAAAGCTCGCCGTCTATTTTCAAATACTCGCCTTCAAAATACACAAAGATGTTCCCGTTCACCACTAGTTTATCCTCCACAATCTCTGCTCTGATCTTCGCTTCGACAAACGCCTGTCTGAGATCGCTCAGCTTGACCGCGCTCAAACAGACTCCCCGCGCATCTTCCCCGTCCTGCGGCACAAGCATGTGCGCCTTCTCCTCTTTTATCACCTGCCCGTTGAAACACCCGATCAGCCCCCCTCCAAGCCTCTGCATTTTTATGGTTGCAAGCAGATCCTTCCCAAGCTTCACGGGAATCGCGTTTTTCTCTGTCTGCACCTCTCTTCTCGTGCACAGCTCGAGTATCTGCTCTGCGGTCGACGTGTACAGCAGATACTTAGAGAATACCTTTCTGTGCGTCTCGTTTTCTCCAAAAACAACAACGTTACGCGGAGACACCCCTGCAAGGATCGTTCGGAGGTTGAACGCGTCGCACTCTCCCGTGAACAGGACCCGCTTGACCTGGCACGCTACTTCGATTTCTCGGGCGCCAAGAACAGACATTTTGTACATCTTCTTCTCCTTCTTCTCTGGCACCGCCTCTGCGCTCTGCGCCTCTGCTTCTTTTTCCTTTTCGATCTGTATCGGCTCTCCGTACTCGTCCGACGGCTTTCTCCTTGTCGGCCCAGGGAACGTGATTTCCGGCTTTGCTATTCCAAAGTCGCTGTCTGCGTACGAAGACATCCTCTCTTTTGTCTCTATTTCGTTCTCCACCTCGTACCAGAACTTCGAAAGAATCTGTTTTCTGTCTTCCTCCTCTTCCGACGAGTCTTCCTTTTTCTGTTTTATCAGGTTCTCTATCTTCTTTTCTGCTTCTTTTTTCCGCTCTTCCTCTTTTGTCTTTTTGCGGTGCTTTTTCGCCTCTGTTTCCGTCAGCCTTGTGTACTTAACCGGCGATATCGAAATTGCTCCCTCGTATTTCTGCGTTTTCCCTGTCAGTATAACGGTATTTTTTGCAGACTTGAGAAACTCGGGGAGGACTGCGGGCGAGAAGCCTCCTCCACCTGTCGGGTCTATTATAAAGATAACGGAAGAATCCGGCCTCTTTTCAGGACACTCTTCGCGAAACTCCATGTTGGCTAGATTGAACGGGTTCTCCTTTTCTTGGTGGAACTTTTGCAGGATCGATGCGCCCATCCACTCGAGAATTGTCTTCACGTTGTCGAAGTATTTCCTGCCGTAGAAAGAGTACAGCGACATTTGGTACCCTCTTGTTTCGGCGTCGTTGCTCAGAGTCATGACGATTTCAAGAAGCTGCGTGAAAGATGTCGGAATCAGAACCTTCCCGTTGTTGTTCACGGTGGAAGTTACCGCCTTGATTAGGCTTTTGTCTCTTGCCTTTCTCGTTGTTCTGTCCTGCGCAACCGACCTGCTGTTGACTACCACCCCTTCCGGCTTCTTTATGTGCTGGAAGTCGAGGCCATCGAGATGCGCTTCTCTTCTGTGGTTTATCTTGTCCATTATGATCCACTCGTGGTCGTTCTTCAGTATCTTCCAAATGGCGCCTCCCACAGAGCTTCCGCTGTTCAGGGGGCCGACAGAGATCTCGTCTGTAAGCTCGTGGTTCTGCATGTACTTTAGCGGAACAATCGCGTCAAACACTTCCTCGATCTTTTCTTTAAACCTCGCGTCTTTGTGGAACTGTTTTAGAACTTCGACTCTTTCCAGGATCTCAAGTCTTCCAAGTATCTTGATTGGCACGGTGCCTATGATCGGCACGGACACCCCGAGGGCCTGCAGGTGAATTAAGCCGCCAATTGCTGAGATCTCGCTCGAGCATAGGAGAATGTGCGTTATTCCTTCGATCTGCTCGATGTGCGTGTAGATCGAAATGTCGAGGTCCTGGGATGTGCCAAAGTTAACCAGGATTTTCAGCTTGTCTATCTCCACAATAAGACAGCCAGACCCAACCTCCTGCGCTCTTGCTACGTGGGTTACCACAAGCTCGTTCTGCATGGGCACAAAAATATTTCTTCATAATACCTTTGCCATTGCAAAGAGAGGAGCTCCGATCTGCAAGCTATTTTTATGCTAATAGGGTGCAGATGAGAGGATAACTTAGAGGGTATGCTAATAAACGGTGACTAGTAAATAAAGGTGGGTGATAAGAATGGTGAGATGGTACGAATGGTGGGTTGTAAGAGTGGTGGGTAGTACCACCAGTGACTGGCACCAAAAACTGCACACTTACACATCCCTGAACACTTACACATCTAATGGTCCACATTATATTTATTCCGACTTCTCTCTTCTGAGCGCTCTTGCCTTCCTCTCTTCAAGCTTTGCCGATCTGGCTTTGTCCAAGGCAAACTTGGTTATTTGAAGATTGGAAGAGTGCACTCCGTAGTTCGCAACTTCTCCGTTCCTTTTCTCTCTGTAGGAAATGTCTAAATATACTCTGTACTTGCTTCTGTCTACTTTTGTGACCTTTGCTGTCTTTCCTTTCAGCCCTCCCGTTATGACAAGCACCTCGTCGTCTACCTCGATTGGGGAGGCTTTGAAATGGTACTGCTCTTTTAATTCTTTGCTAAGCGTGGAGGACATGATGGCCTGCCTCTTTGCGTCTGACGCGTTGAAGTGCGCCTTTCTTGACTTCCTTCTTGAACTACTGACGTTCTTGTTAAACTTCATGCAGGGTATAAAAAAAATAAGAAATATAGTCGAAGTGCAAAGTTTGTGGAGGCAGAAAAGCTTCAGCGCCAGCAGCTTCTCGAATAGACAGGTGTGTAACAGTCGCATCTGCTGTTAGACGGACTTTTGGCACTGAGATGGGATCTTTCTGGAGAATATTTATGTCGAGTAATTGGCGACATGTTGCATGGGTAGAGAGAAAAAGGGAAGGTATGCGGGCAGGATATGTGGTAGTCTTAAAAGCCGTAGCACTGTTCCACTCTCACTTACTACCACTTGTCGATGCTCTCTGCCATTAGGATAACTGAATTGCGGGCTGCGATGTATTCGGTAGCATTGTTTCTAGTACTGGGCACAGTTTATTAACAACAAATAGACCTGAGAGTACCTCGATAAATAGCTTTTAGTCATTAGCAGCAGCTGTGGGAATATCTCCAGAAGCTAGCGCTAGCAGCGCAGCACAGCCAATCCACAGTAATTAGATTCGCTATTTATTTCAGAGGAACAAACTTCGAAGAAGAAGTAGCTCCAATTCCCGGCTTACCGTGAGAAACCATCTTATGAGGCGAACTGAAGTCCCCAAGCCTGAACCCTATCATTTCCGGTTTGATTTCGAAAACAACGTACTCTTTTCCGTTGTGCACGCCAACCGTGCATCCAACAAGCTGCGGAAGAATGATCATCTGTCTGCACCTTGTCGACACGCACTCTGGCTTCTCTCCTATTTCCGCTGCGCTAATCTTGGACCTTTCGCAGGACAGAAGAAACTCTATTTCGGCTTCGCTGAACCCTCTTCTCACTCTTCTTCTTGCCTTCGAGTTGAGGTACTTCGAAAAGTCCTGAACCGGCATCTCGACAAGCTCGTCCACGTCCACTCCCCTGTATACGAACTTCTTGAACGTCTTCTTCTTAAACTCTTGCGTGCTTTCCATCCAGGGCAAATAAAAAAAATTCTTTATTCAAAAATAACGGTACACTCTCCCTCGATGATTCTGCACAGAGAAACGTCCTCCTCTTGCACGTTGCTATCGGACGCCGCGAATTTAACGGATGTGACAGAGATCGGCTGCAGCGTCGCCTCGCTCTCGATGGTGTAGAAGATAGTGAACGGGAACAGAGACGCGACCTCGTCGCACAGCGCAGAAAATTCAAGCGGAAGGGTCTGGTCCTTCAAAAGATCCTCAGACTCTGCAACAATGTGGTTCGAAGAGATGTGTCCGTTAGAAACCTCTATGTCGGAGAGTCTTTTTGCGGATATTTTCAGGGATATGTTTTTTATGTCCGATAGCGCCGTTATTTCGACAAAAAACCGGTATCTTTCCTCGGATATCTCTGTCTGCCAAAAAGAGACCTCGAATGGCAGCCCCGGGTTCTCCACTGTCCACTTGAGAAGCGTCAGCGCTCTTTCCAGCGGAAATTCCACTTTTGGTAGTATACTTCCCGAAGCGAACGCTGTTTTGTCAATGCTCGGGTGCGGCCTCGCAGACCCCGGCTTGGAGCTCAGCGCTATCTTGAGCTTTGCAAACTCGTCGTCTGTGATCTTCACGAGAAGCTCTCCCGTGCCCTCTGTCTTCGACGTCTCTGTACTCGCGTTGAACGTGCTGACCAGTCTCTGATGAGATACCAGGTTCACTTTGTTGCTCAGAGACTCGATTGCCTCCTTGACTCTGAACGCAGATGGCGTCTTTGTTCTCTGTTTTGGCGCCTCTTCTTCGGCCTCGCGCGTTTGCAGCGTCTCTTTCAGTATCTTTATCTCTTCGATCTCTTTTGTGAGTTCGCTGATGGCGGGCTGCAGCTTTTTCATCTGCCGCCGAGACTTCTCGATCTCTTTTTTGCGGTTTCTCTCCAGCATGTCGTGCAGCAGCTCGTCGTTGCTTTGGAAGTTCAGGACCTTCAGCACCTCTTCGGAGCTTCTGTCGATCGCTCCCTCTTTCGAGAATATCTCGTCTACCAGCGAAATCACGTCTGCCATCTCCGATCCGTACGAATCAAGAGAGATCGGGGACCTCAGCGCTGCTCTGATCCCGACTTCAAGAGCCTGCATGCCTTTGAACACCGACGGGTCTTCTCCGTCCCCGAAAACCCCTAACGAGAGCTCGTCTATCTCCTGGTAGAAGAAGTCTCCTATTTTCGTGCTAAGAAGGCCTTTTTGTTCGGTTGTTTTTGACTTAGTAAAGATGAACGTATCGATTATCTCGGCTGTTTTCTCTTTGTCGAGAGGCACAAGCGGGCGTACGACGTAAGACCCTTTGGCGTTGACCAGGAACACTGCTGCTAACATATGTGGTAAATAAAAAAATAGAATGTTAATAGAGGTGGTTTCAGGCGCGCTTCTTCTTGCGCTTGTGTATTTGGCGGTTAGAGTGGCGGTTCTGAGCGGGGTGGCAGGGACCGGGATGGTGAAAGAGAGGTATCTGCTGGTGGTGGCGCACCCGGACGACGAATGCATGTTTTTTGGGCCTTTTCTCTCGAAGGCTACGGAACACAGAAAAAGCGTGAAAATTGGCGAAGTAGAGCCAGTGGTGGTCGTTATGTGTACGAGTGGGGGGAGGGGAGGGGATAGGTGCGTTAGAAAAAGAGAAGCAAAGAAGGCGGTAGAGGAGATCGGGGCAGCCGTTGTGTTTCTGGAAGAGGAAGATGGCGAGCTGGATGCGAAAAAGTCAACGGTGGAAAAGATCAAAAAGATACATAGAGAAACGGGAAGAACAAGGATAGTTACATTCGATGCAGGAGGGGTGAGCGGGCATCCGGACCACAAGGCGTGTTTTGAAATTAGCAGAAAAGTGTGCAGAGAGGTGGGAGACGGATACCTGTACGCTCTGAGCAGCATTTCGCTAGTGGAGAAGTACTGGGTAGGGCCGCTAGGAGCAAAAGGAGAAGTCGTTCTGAAAAACAGCATCCGGCAGAGCGTCGCGTGCAGAAGGCAGATGGGGCAGTACAAGAGCCAGCTGCTGTGGTTCAGGTACGCGTATATCGCGTTTTCAACATATATGGACGTGAACGTGTTTAGGAAGGTAATGGGGTGAAGTGGTGTAGGTGGGGTAGATGAGGTAGATAGGCGGGTTGGAATATGGCTATACACATACTATATCCAAATATACCCACAACATACCACCTATCCACAGTATCCCCACAACATACCCCCTTTATTAAACTTCACACCATCAGATGAGACGACTTCTCAGCCATTTCAATCCTCTTTTATCGCATACTTATATCCTGATAATACCTTATTAGGAAAGCTCGTTAGTGTGGCGAGTTATCAAAATTGTAGAGCTCGTATCAAAGGCTAAAGGTGCGCACTCGTCATGGTTTATTAACCCCTACCATCTATGGTCCCCTGCTCTTACATTGTTCAGTTAACTATCCTAAGGCCTAATTTACTTAGCTACCCCTCGATCTACTACTTAGCTACCCTGCACATTCTACAACCTATAACTATTCCACAGTCTAATCTACTTAGCTACCCTACACTCTACCACTTAACTACTCCTCGATCTACTACTTAACTACCCCGCGGACCACAAAAATATCTCTGGCACCCCTGCATCTACAAAATGTTCAGCGGCCTACAGTTTAATCGGATCCGGCGCTTTCTGTGCACTGCGAAATAATTCCCAAAACTATCTTTTTGGGTATGCCCATCTCAAGCAGCTTTTCTATGTTTTCTATATATGTTGCTTTCGAATAGACCAAAATCTTCTGCGCTCTTCTGTCTCCGATCATTGGAAGAGATTTTATTCGGAGAAAGTCTCCGCTGTTTAGTATATCTACAATGTCTCTGGGGTCCAGGGGAGATGTTTTGTTCTGTTTTTTTGTTTTCCTTTTTTGGCTCTTTTTTTCTGCAGGCTCTGGTCTTTCTTCTCTGTTCTCTTTTGTTATTTCTGCGCCGTCTCTGCCTTCCCTCTGGATGCCGCGCTCTTTTCTTGCGCTCCTGCTCCTTTGCACGACGTATCTTGTTCCTGGGTTCGCGCTTCTTTGCACCGGCCTCAGTTCTGCTCTCTCTGCTCTGCTGGGCCGCTGCGCGCTCTTCGCGTCTCTTCGAACGCCCGCCGCAGCTTCTTTTTCCGGCTCTTTTTGTTTTCCTTTTTTGGAATGTGCCTCTCTATTTTTTAACGGGCTTTTCCCAACCGCTTTCCACGGGTTCTCCCGCATTTTCTCTTCCTGCGTTTTCAGGCGTATCTCTTTGCTCCTTCCGGAGAACGCTAGGGTGCTCAGCGTCTCCTGCGAAACGTCCCCAGCCACATTCACAATCAGCACGCAGTCGCTCGTGCCTCCCAGCGAGTCCTGGAGCAGTCTTGTCAATTTGCTATCTCTGTACGGAATTCTGCTGTACCCCTTCGCAAGGCTGTCCACAACCTTGTTCAGCACGAAAAGACTTCTGTTGATATTCGCGCTCTCCGCCATTCTCTCTCCCTCGTTTCCCGCTCTCTTGTTGCTCTCGCTTCCAGCCAGATCTACCAAATGGATTTTGCTGCATATCTCTGATGTTTCCGTTGCAAGGGTAACAAACACGCTCAGAACCGCGTGGCTTCTGCTGCTCTCCGAGTTGAGAAGCGTTTTCGCGCTCTTTCTCCTCTTCACTCCCCTTTCGAATATTTCTTTGAACTTCTCAACGCTCTGTGCCGCCTCCTGGACCACCCCCTGCACAACGACTTTTCCCATCGCGTCTTCTCTTACCGGAAGAGGCGCGGGAAACGAAGAGGCCGACAGCAAGTCGTACACCTTTTCGTTGTACACTTCTAAATATGACACGGATACTTTGACTTTGAAAAGAACCGAGAGGGTCGCAGCGTATTTTCCAAATAGGGAAAGTGCCACTTTTGGAATCACTCCCGGGTTTTTTTCTGTGCCGCACATCGTGTACGTCTTTCCAGACCCCGTGGCGCCGTACGCCATGATCGTTGTGTTGATTCCTCTTGTTATATTGTCAAGGTACAGCTCAACTTCTTCGAATATGTCATCCTGCGTGCTACTGCACCCGTGACACGAATCAAAGCTGTAAAAAACCTCTTCCTTTGTGTTCTTCTCTACAATTACTGTGTTGTTTCTGTTTATCTTCAGTGCAGGCGCCTGTTTTCTGTCTATTTCTCCCCCTGGCTTTATTCTTAGGATTGTTTTTATTGTGGTACTCGGCGCAGACATCGAAATAAAGAATTTCTCTCTTGAATTTATTCGAATGTAAGTAGGAAGGCTATTGCTGGGGTGGATAGGTGGGGTGGTTGATGGAATGGGGTGGATAGATGGGGTGGTGTTGATAGGTGATAGGGATAGGTGGGGTGGTGTTGATAAGTGGGCTGGGTTATTGCAGATGCATATGAGAAATGCCATACCACATATCGATACGATCCATTCCATACCACCTGAACTATCGATACCATATCACCTCATATATCCATACGATACTACCCTATATCACCTTACCTGTCCATCCCATCTATCCACCCTATACTACCTCACCTATCTACCCCACCTCCACCCCACCTACACAAATAACAAGGCTGATTTACCGCAGTTTTATTCAGGACGCTCTTTTGTTCGATATTCTGGCTCTGGATCTTGCATGTGCGCACTCTCTTTGAGATCTCGAAGGTCTTTTTCAGGCACCTCTTCGTTTGTGACCGGCTTTGGCATCTTCGGGACCGGGAGGAAGTTTTTTCTCGGCGTCTTCACCGGAAAACCTACTTCTGTGTTGTAAAGCAGCTGCAAATTCTCTTTTTTATTCGCTGCCGCCTTGCTTCTTCCGAATCCTGGCTTTTCGCCGCTGTGTTCAGAACGATTTGGACACGTGCGGCTCTTATCTCCGTTTTTTCTAGGCTCTTTCTCACCGTAACGATGTCCGCTAGACTCGTGTATTTCTCTGCTGCCGGCCTCTGGGGCTGTTTTGGCGTCTGTTTTTGCCGTTATCGCGCTCTTTTGCTCTGCTTCCAGCTTTCTTTCCTCTTTTGGCACTTCTCTGCGCGCGCTTTTCATGCTGTCTCTCAGGTACTGCTCAATGATCTGGTTCATAATCGAGTTTTCAAGAAGGTTTGGAAGCAGCTGCACTGGCGTTCTTCTCGTCTGTGTCTGTATCGTCGCTGTTTTCTCTTCTTCTCCAGGAGCCTCTGCGAGCGTGTGCTGGATCTTCTGCATTTTGTTTTCGATGTTCTTGAGATCTCCGGAGAGCGCGCTCTCTATTTGAGGCGCCTCTTTCGATTTAACAGCGCTCAGCACCTTTACTTTGATCATGTTCATGTCTGATAGAATCTGAGAGGCTATCTGTGCAGCCTGTGCCTTGTGAGAAACGCTTATGTATCCCAATGTGCAGACCGTAGCAACTGCACACAAAAGTATTGTTCCCTTCATTAGCATCTTCATAACACAACTTGTTTTATACTGAACCTGAAACACAGCCATAACAACCATAATGGACAAACATGCCGACACAACTAACAAACAAAAACAGTGTGTAGGGTGGTGAGTTGGGTGATGGGTTGGATGGTAAGATGGGTGATGAGTTGGGTGATAAATGGGTTGGCTGAGGAGATGGGAGATGAAGTGGGTGATAAGATGAATGGTCGATAAGGTGGATGATAAGATGGATGATGAGATGTGCCGATACTAATGAGTGAAGCGCTACGTGTACCAGGATTTCTCATATCACACAAGATATCCCCCTAGCATCTCAAACAGATATTACCCTAGCATATCAACTCGATACTCCCTAGCATCTCAAATAGATATCTACCTAGCATCTCAGCTACTCTATCTTTCTATGTCCACTGAGTTTTTGTGTATTCCTATGTAGGGAAATATCCACTCTCCGCATGCGCATTTTGTTCCGTACCATTTGAAACGCCCTAGAACCGTTCGGCAGCTCGAGCAGTGCACTCTTCCTTCGGCGGCTTTTTCTATGTCCGTTCCTTTGATCTGCTCTTCTGACGTTATGATGGTGCACGTGTCTTTGTGCTCCTTAAGCGCGCGCTCTCCGATTTCTGCTCTGCATTTCTTGCACCTGACCTTCATTTCTGTTTAAATTTTCTTCTCCTGCTGCGCTGGCTCGCAATATTAAAAAGTATTCCGCCCGCTTATATTAAAGTATATAGTTGAAAGAGTTTTTTTTTTATGAGCAGCGAGGTGCCGAGAGTGTACAGGGAGCTAATCGAAGAGGTCGTGAGAAGCGCAAACGAAGACTCGCTGAAGCTCGGGATCAGCCCGGACGTCCTGGAAGAGATCAAGAACAGCTGGGTCAACAAGCTGTGCGAGTACACAGACATAGGAGAGTACAAGATAAAAAACAACTACGGAAGAATAGAAGATTATTATAACACGTTTAACAGAGCGTACGACGGAAAGAGCAGCGCGTTCAAAGAGTACAACTACAGCTACTACGAAAAAAAGAACAAAAAAAGAGACAGAGACGCCGACAGCGAGGACGGGCACCTGGAGATGGACGAGGAAGAGTACGACCAGTACGACGGAATTGGAAAAGGCGCTCGGGGAGAGCCCGCAGAGGTGTGCGGGAGAGAAGCGCCAGCCGCGTGCGCCGGAGAGGGCGCCGAAAGCGCGAGCGGATGCGATGCAGGACCTGCAAGCGAATGCAGCGGGAGAAGCGCAAGGCGGCTCGAGATAAGAATGAGCGGGGGAAGAATAGAGATCATGGAAATTGGGGCGGGGAAACCTGGCACGGGCTCTTTGCTGAACGAAGATGAAAACGTCGGGGAGAAAGAAGAGATAGAGGGCGTCGAGAAGGCGTGCACACAAATAGACGGGATGGGAGAGAATTTCAACGAGGAAGAGCTGGACTCGAACGAGTTTTCGGAAAGCGACTGCGAGGTGGACGGAGAAGAGCCAACAAAGAACGTGATGCTCTGCCTGTTTGACAAAGTGACCAGAGTGAAGGACAAGAGAAGATGTGTGCTGAAGCACGGGTTTCTCTCGATTGGCAGAACAGATTACACGTTCAACATAGCAAATGGCGACCTTGAGTGGTAGTCGTGTGCAGATGGAAAGGCACGGGCTGTTTTGTTAAAGTAAGTAAATGTAAGGTAAAATAATGGCTATAATGGGCGCGTGAAGATGTTTTGCTGGGTTGTTGCTGAAGGCTGTGATGAGATAGGGTGAGGATAGGATGGTGGTATGTTAGGATGGACTGAGAATAGGATGGAGGTATGTGAGAATGAATTGAGGGTAATATGGTGTTATGGTAGGGTGGCGTACTTTTTTACCCTAATGTTAGATAAGCTGGAAAATGAGCGATGTGTGTGCTATTGGGGCTTCTTTGGGAAGATTGGCGTTATCTGTAGTGACTAGAGTTGATATGAGGCCTACAATTTATTAAAAATTATTCATCTAAACATCTCTCATTCTACAGTAGATAAACTAGTGTGACAGGTTCTTGTAGGTCTTAGTGTTCGGCTCGAGAGGCATTGTCTGTCGTAGATGCAAAAGTGTTGCGTACATATTTTTTAAAATGTACGGGACTCTTTTGGAAAATAAATAAGCGGAGTTATGGGAATGCAACAATAGAGAACTAGCTTTAGTATCTGAACGCAGTTTCACAGGGTATATGCCATAGAGAGTCTATCGCAAATTACAACGCGATGCGTTATGTCCTCAAGTACTCATTCAACGGTGCGCCACTACCAGGCGAGGAAAGACAGCGCGAAGGGAAAGAAGAAGACGATAAAAAGATAGAAGAGCAGATAAAGCGCAGGAGGGTGAATGAAAAAGAGGGGAATAAGCGCAAAAGAGATTGCACCGTTCATGGTGAGGAAAATAAAGAGAAAGTGGTACATGTAGTGGTGGAATGCGGGCGGTCTAGGAGGGGGAGGAGCGCAGGACCGACGCATTTCTCGTTTCCAGAGAGCAGACCTGCGAATTTTCTTGGAAACGCGGGGAGGGTACAGCTCCTCCATCGTCATTCTGTTTTCGGGAGGGAACAGCGGCTCGTCGTCCGAGTCCAAGTACATCGATAAAAAAGAATGAAAATTGAATGTATGGTGGAGTGGGTGTGGGTGTAGTGGGGATAGGTGTGGTAGAATGGGTGTAATGAGGTAGGTGTGGTGGGGTAGGTGTAATGAGGTAGATGGAGTGGTGTAGATGAGGTGGATATACTAGGTAATAATCCTATCGTATAACAATACTATCTCACATCAACCACATCCCATAAAAATCCCATCTCACATCAACCCCATCTCACATCAAGCACAACAATCCCATCCCATACTAAAATACACATGCCAAAGACCAAAAGATATGCGCTGGTGATGGTTTTTAGCGCTTTACATCCTCTGGCTACCCGCAATAACCGAGTCACCTAAACCCTCATGCCAAAAAGGTAAACACCCATACGAATACCCCAAGATACCCATTAGATTCGCTATCTTTTATTTTAAGTCTTGCTTAAAAGTATCCCGAGACCCCAATCTGTGCTGATAGCTGGCGTTGGCGGTTTCAGACATCGCTGCTCGATGTTAAATGCTAACTTCCGTTCCATTTCTAACGGCCGTTCAAATTCTTTATATTTTACGGGTGCACCAGGAGATAAATTAAACAGAAGGCTCCTGGAGGCTTGGAGGCCAAACTCCAGCGCTGTTTTTCTCCTCTTCTAGAAATACATTTTCTTCGACTTCTCTTCCTCCTTCTGTGCCTCTTCCTCTATCTTTATTTCGATAAACTTCCCAAGTAGCGCCCTTGCTTTTATCGTATTTTTTCTGTCTTTGATGATCTTTGTGCACGGGGACTCCAGTGCCTCTTGCGATGGAGACCAAACTATCCGAGATGACGAAGGAGAGTGTTCGGATTTCTTGTTTGTCCTGAAAGGTAAGCCCATCCCCAAATAAAAAATAAGAAATATAAACAAAATTAAAACGCGTGTACAATTAGAAGATTGATATAGACAGATTTCGATGTTCCAGATCTTGTGAGCGTGTGGTACACAATTGGAACGGGCTTTTCCGACGGAACGTGGGGAAGCGGGTTCGCCAGGTACACTTCTGTTTCTTTGTAGTAGCACTTGCCCCTGTACAGAGTAACAAGGTTCTGCCGAAGAGACCACGCAAGCGAAGAGACGCACGACATAACGGTTTTTCCGGACACAGACGCGGAAAAAAGCGTCTGCGACAGATCCGACCCAGCCCGCACAGAAGCTCCAAAAGAGGCAAGAACTTTCCTTATTCGGCACGACAGCTTTGATATTTTCACGCGGTCGTCTGCAGACGCGCTGTACGAGAGAAGGTCGAAGTACGAAAGAGGCTGCTGCCCGCCTGCGCTGCTACCGCCTGCGTCCGCGGCTTCAGAAACTTCGCCTCTAATCACGCCGAGGCTCACCTCCTGTTTTCTCTTGATCTTTTTGTGCGCGAATATCTCCGCCATTGCGCACGCGTCCACTGCGTATTCCAGATCCTCCGGATGCTTTTCCGACACCTTCACGATCGATGCTGCGAGGTACGGGTCCATTGGCACCGACAGCGTCTTTCTTCCAAACTCTGTCAGCCGGTCCAGAACCACCCCGATGCTTCTCAGCCCGCTAAGCTCCTGCTCGATGTGCTCCACCGGCGGCGGAGTGATAAACTCAACGTATTTTACCTTATCTGGCCTAACGCCTATTTTCAAAAGCGACGAGACCGTTGGCAGAATTTTCTCTCTAAGTATTTCAGGGGCTTTTTCTTCGTTCATTTTCTCGTACTCCACTGTCGTGTACATTCTGTAGCACACCCCCGGTGCAACTCTTCCCGTTCTCCCGAGCCTTTGCCCGGCGCTGCTCTTGCTGATCGGCACCGTCCGGTACTCGTAGGACCCGTCCTTGTACGAATACTCCCTCGATACTTCTCTGCCTCCGTCTATAACGTATCTAACGTCTGGAAGCGTTAGCGACGTCTCTGCTACGTTCGTTGCAATAATCAGAGCGTCTTTTGATCGGAGTATTTCCTGCTGGTCTGCGAACGGCGTGTCGCTGTGAAGAGTGTACACGTGCCTCGCCGTTGTCACGCTCTCTCTGATCGTTTCTGTCTCCTCTTTGGTGGAAACAAACGCGAGAATCGAGCCTTCCTCCTCTTCCAGTCTGTGTATCCGCTTCTGCATCTCCACCAGGTACGAATAGTCTTCTACGGGGAGGAAATGCACCTGTACTTCGAATTTGTGCGGATCTATTCTGATTACGTTTGGAGAGATCCTGAACACTCTCCTAATTCTTTCTAGGTACCCTTCTGAGATCGTTGCGCTCATCAGCACCACTCTGATATCTGTTTTTCTGACGAGTTTTCCAAGCACCAGCAGAAGAGTGTCGGAAACCATCGACCGCTCGTGCACCTCGTCTAAAAGTATGACGGAGTACTTAGATAGCATCGGGTCTTCTGAAAGCTCTTGCAGTAGGACGCCTTCTGTTACGACTTCTATCTGTGTTTTTTCTGTTGTTTTTGTGTCGTATCTCATCTTGTATCCGCATAGCGCGCCTACCTCTGATTTCTGCTCGAACGAGATCCTCTCTGCCGTTGCCTTTGTCGAGACTCTTCTTGGCTGTGTTATGCAGATCTTTCCTTTATCGCCGAATCCGTTTTCAAATAGGAACTGCGGGACCTGTGTGGACTTTCCCGTTCCGGTGCCGCCGGTTACCACCGTTATGTAGTTTTCTTTGACGGATGCTACTATTTCATCTTCCATGTGTGCGATGGAGAGCCCGCTCGGGGTTTCTCTGGTTTTTGAAAGCGCCTTGAGCGTCTTGAGCAGAGGCGCTTTATGGTAGCTCAGATTCTCCTCCTCAACCTCTTCTGCGATCACTCTTTTCTCTTTTTTCTCAATTACCAGCCCATCGCAGTGGCCCTGTGGATTGAATGTGGGGGGATTTGAGGGTGGATGTGAGGATAAGTGGGATGGTGGTTGTGATGGTGGATGTGAGGGAGACTGGACATATTTATCACATTCGTTAACTCTTCCAGCTCCAGCCAAACTACCATTGTCCATAGCGCTGTTACTGGCTGCATTCACAGAGTTACTAATTGCTTCTGTGTCGTTCAATTCACCTTTACCACCTACCTCATATATATCGCCTATCTTATGCTCTGTGCCTATACCGCTTACCTCATCTTTACCATCTATACTACCTATACCACGTACTCCACCTATAGCATCTATTGCACCTATACCGCTTACCCCATCTACAGCATCTACCCTACCTACACCGCCTTTAGCTTTTTTCCTGTTTTCCTTGTCTTTTGCTTTAATTTTGACCCCCAATGGCCTTTCGCTATTTTTGGCCATTTCTTTTTTTGGAAATGGTTCTTGGCCATCTTTTTTTCTTCGCAGTTGGCTTGAGGAGAAAACCCCCTCTTCTTTTCTCTCCTGCAGCTCTCGCACCCTCTGCAGGAGGACATCTCTTTCTCCTTGTTTCTTTTTCTTCTCTAAGTACTTCTGCAGCAGCTTCTTCTTTTTACTGACCATAAAAATTTCAAAATTCTTCTTCGGCTTTCTGCCACGCGGCTGCCAGCAGGAATTCTGGAAACAAAAACTCTTCCTCTTTAGGTAATGCCAATTCTGGAAATTTCAAAAGTATAAATATATAATAATTTTTCAAAATATGAAAAGAATAGAAATTGAACCTTACAGCTCCGGACTGATAAGCAAGAGGCGCGCAGCGCCTGAAACATGGAAAAGACCAACGTACTTGCAGGGGGGAACGCTCAAAGAGAACGAAGAAGAGATCTACAGGGCGATCAAAAAAAAAGTCGAATCTGGAAGAGCAAAAACTTTGATAAGAAAACCATCTTCATCTTTTGACTACACGCAGAACCCGTTTGCGATATCAGCGCCCCCCGCGCTCACGAACGTTATCAATCTCGTGCCTGCAGGGGTGGTCGTGGTGCCCACTGAGATATACTCGAAAACAGAGCCCGTGTTCTACATGGGAGACCACTACGCAGGCGAAAAAAGAGTAAGATACTCTTGCAAAGGCCCCGGCATCTACGGAGGAGCGCAGGGCATCCCGAGCGCAATTGTTCCAAACGCGCTGTCGACGCTCTACGTGCTGGAGGGCAGGTACGTCAAGGCAAAGACGTACGCGGAAAGAGCGAAGAGGGAAGCGGGGCACAAGAAAATACGCCTGCTGTATGCTGTGATTGAAGCGGCGCTGTCCGCTCAAAAGCCCGTTTTGGACACGTCGAGCATCTACATCGAGGAGAGCGGAGAAAGTCTTGCGTATCTTCCCGTAGAAAAGAAGAAAAAAAGTACCGGAGACTTTTTCATGTTTCTTGTCAGCCTTGTGGTGGACACGTACACGGTGATGGAGAGGGCGGCGGTGCTCGAAGAGATAAAGAGCGGAAAGGGCCTGGGAAGCAGCTTCGAAAAGAAAGTCATATCCAGGATGTATTCGGCGGTTGGGCAGGAAGGGTGGAAAGAAATGTACAGGGGAATCCAAAAGGAAATATTAGTGTATATGAGCTAAAGCTAAAGTACCAAAGCGTGTTCTGCAGCACAGCGTGCCCACAGGGTCAATAAATCGGATGAACCGCAATCTTGGCTGTTTGAGGGCTTCACGAGTATTCGGTGCCGATGCGCGCTTGGTGACACTTTTTTCTGGCAGGGCGCTTACAAAGGGTGTATACACAGGTGCATCTCTGAAGTCGTGCCCTGTTAGCTCAGTCGGTAGAGCGTTGGGCTTTTAACCTAAAGGTCTGGGGTTCGAGCCCCCAACGGGGCGCACTTTTTGTCGCAGGCGGGAGCGGGACCAGACGCGGGGAGGCAGAGCACGTGGAACAGGACAGTACAGAACAGGTAACTAGAAAAACGCGGCAAACGGGATGATAGGCGGGGTGATAAGATTGCAGACCTCATGTCAAGACTAAAAGCATACCAAGACTAAACGATACTTATCAAAAATCCACTTATACCCCATGGCTAACAAAGATGATAAACAGATTAGCTATTTATTTTACAATGTCCGCTCGCTTGTAGATAGAGACCCTCTGCACTGCGGGAAAGCGCAGATGCGACGACTCGTGCACCTTCACAAATCCTGGAATTCTCCTCTCTACTTTGTGATCGTACTTGCTGTCAATTACGAGATACGTGTAATCTTCCACGCCGGACCTGATAAGATTACTGGTCATACGGCTGGAGAAGAAATAGTGCTCCAGCGCCACCAGCTCGTACTGGGATGATCGGAACTTCTCTTTTCTCCTGAGAAGCGGCAGCAGCGGTGTCAGGTCCGGGTTGTTGTGGATCTCTCTTACAACGACTCTTTTGTGCCCGAGATAGGTGTTGTACGGGAGCATGTACGGCTTGAACACCGATAGGACGAAGACGGGGTTGTTTTTTGTGCGCAGGTGCGTTATGCACTCGGAGCGGAGGTACGACAGCGGCCTCGTTATGTTCTGGTGGTCGATCCCAAGAAAAACACCCACAAGAAGATTGATCGCAAAAACCTTTTTGGAAAATATCTGCCTTTTTAGGAAGGCGAAAAACCCCGTAGAAAAATCTGTTTTAACGGTTTTCAGGTTCTGCGCCACGATCATGTTGACAAACGGCACCGCGGGAAGAAGGAACCGCATCTCCTTGTGCGCAATGGCGCTGTGTGCCAGAATGTACACCGCCGGCACCGCAAACTCGATTCTCCTCCAGTCGCTTCTCGAAACAAGCACCATCGCGGTGTACGCGCCTATCAGGACGCAGAAAAACAGCCCCGCTACGTACGCAGGCGGCGTTCCAAATATGTGCGAGATCTTGTGCCTCATGTTTATCTTGTAGAACTCGTACGGTACCACCGTGAACTCTCCGTAGTACAAAGAGTCGCAAGCGGTGCACAGCGCCAGCGCCAGAAACCCGCTCAGAAAATTGCCTCCTCCGAGCACTCTCGTGTGCCTGCAGTAAAGGGCGTAGTACCCGCCAACTTTTCTGTCTTTTTTTCTCTCTGCTATTTTCCACGCGACGTTGTACCTCTGCACTTCGTGGTACAGCGCGTAGAGCCACACGGGCAGCAGAACAAAAAGCGACGTTGTTCTGTTGTAGAGCGTTACTCCCGTTAGAAAAGACGCTGCGAGCAGAATTCTCTTCTTTTCTCGCTTGTCTTTGCAGCCGGAGCAGAGAACGAGCAGATACGAGACCAGCGTGCACATGCTCATTTCAAACGAGTTGATGTGCGAGCGCGTGGAGTATAACCACAGGCCTATGTTCATAACCGTTGCTGTGAGGATTTCCGACGGAAGGGCGTCTTCTATCTCGTTTATTCTGCGGTACATTTGAACGGTGCAGTAGTCGTTGGCTGCAGCAAACAGCGCACACACGAGCTTCACAACGTACGGCACAGCTCTCATGAAGAGGATGCCGGGCTCATAGGGGGCTAGGGAGACGCCCCTGCTGCTGAAAGAGGTGGTGAGCATTTCGAGCCTGTCTAGCGCGAATTTAGCAGCTCTTAGCGGGACATAGAAAATTCCCACGAAGAATACCGGACGTATTCCAAAATACCACTCCCACGTGAATGTTTTTCGTCCAAGCATCGAATTAAGACTCACCTCGACCGACTGGAAATACTCATCAGGTTCAAAATGCGTTCGTATTAAAATAGCGTTGAAAAGCCTGAAAACAAACAGAAGAGGAAAGAGAATCGCTCCTCTTCTTTCTTTAGTGGTCATTCTGGTGTAATTTATGCGAAAAAATATTATTATTTATTGCTCGTACTAGTCGTGGTTTATTGTAAAAAGATAAATCGATAAGGAGTAGCGTGTAATTGCGCTTCCGATCGATAAGGAGTAGCGTGTAATTGCGCTTCCAAGCGATAAGGAATAGGGTGCAATTGCGCTTAAAAATCTGAGATACCCCTGCACTTTCATTTATTTCTTTTTGTTCTTCTTAGACTTGGGCTGTTTTTTAGCGCTGGATGTCTGATTAGGGGGCTCGCTACGTCGTTTTCTAAGATTGGACATTTGGTAGGAGATGGATGCTCTTCTGACAGGTCTTTTTCTTTCTTCTTCTGTCTGCTCTTCTTGGCTCTTGGTTATGTCGGCGCTGGTTATCTCGTCTTCTTTCTCAGGTTCTTCTTCTATTGGCTTGTTAATCGTGTTTTCTAACGCTGTATTTTCTGTCGTGGTGGTCTGCGTACTTGTATTAACGCGTTCATTGGCAGGTGGAGTGGGCGATGTAGTAGGTGGAGTGGTGGGTGAATTGGCATTTCCAACATTATCACGCACGACATTAGCGCTATCTAACTCTTCTGTTCCTACTGTTTCCTGTTTTTGCACCGCTTCTGTAGATTCGTACGGAATGGAATCGAATATACTTATTCTATGGCTTGTGTTTTTTTCGGGGGTCTTCTTATCTGTCGTACCGCCATCAACACCACCCTCCTTATCACCAATCATACTGCTATTCACACCACTCTCCTTATCACCATCAAACCCACCCCCCTTCTTATCTTCTGAAACCGTCTCTGGTTCAAGCTCTTCATCTTCATTATCGAGGGGAATGCTGCAGACCTGTGCAAATAGCTCTTTTAGGGACCCGTTTACCAGAGCATCATTGACGTGGAAATCCTCTTCGGCCTGCTCGATGCCTTCAACCAGGCTGCCTCCGTTATCTTCCTCGCTGCCCGTTTCGATTTGACCGGAAAAAGCTGCTCTCACGTCGTCCTGCACACTCGCCGTGCATTTAGTCGTATCGCTGTTCGTGCCGCTCAGCGCGATATCAGATGAAAATCTCCTTTCCGTATTCGTACCGTTCTTATTCGCATCGCTTTTTGCACCTGGCTTAAATTTCTCTTCTGATTTCTTGGCGTCCTCTCCGGATGTCTCTTCTACGTCGCTGATTTTACGCCCAGTCTCACCATTTGCCTCTTCGATTTCGAGATCGCTTCTATCGCTCTTAGTCTCGGCGCTTTCCATCTGCCATTTTGCACAGAATCTTGGCTCCGTCTCCTCATCCTTCTTGTCGTTTGTATTTTCGATCTTTCTGCCGTTACCTTCTCTGTTATCGCGCTTTCTGGTGCCATCTTCTATATTGTCTATTTGCACGCTCTTTTCCTTCGTAATTCTGAAAACAGTTTGTCCAATCGCTATGGTGGACGGGTACACGAGAAGTGCAGTGGCGTTTTTTTCGCTGTCGAGAAACTCTTTGTTGTAAATAACCTTTCCGCTGTTCACTTTGATGGTGTTTTCTCTGTAGTCGAGAGTGCAGGAGGTGGAGCCCGGGCCTCTGATCCTTATGTCGGACCCGAGGTCGTGTCCTATCAGGCACGTGTCTGTCAGCACGTCTATCTTCTTCCGGACCTTCTCGGAAAGCAGCTCGAGGATGTTTCTCTCCTCCCTTCCGTCTTTCCCAGCAGCGCTTTGCATGCATAAAAAAACACAGACCTAAAAAACGCCCAATGCGGGGCTCGAACCCACGACACCCAGATTAAGAGTCTGGTGCTCTACCAACTGAGCTAATCGGGCGACGCTTCTTGGACTTCTGCTGGTATGGATCGGGTGGATGCGCTGGGATAGAGTAGATTAGGTGATGTGAGGTAGATTAGGTGATGTGAGGTAGATGTGGTGGTGTTCTGCTGGTATGCCTAAGATGGCGTGGATATGGTCGGTAGAATTAACTTGCCGTGTAATCTAGCGCATGCCGGCCAGAGTTAACAGCTCCACTCACCTGCTCACCTTTTGTCATCTTTATTGATTTTCGAATTGGTTATGTAGATGGCAAAATTGATCGGAAAACCAACTTGTCCTGTCAGTGGTCTGTGATTGAGATCTGTATTGGCGGCTATCAATACTGTTCTCCAATATTAACAATGGTGTAAGTGCAGGGCACCTTAGATGGGATGTTGGATAGACGACGCGTAGCACTAACTGCTGAACAGATGACGCTGGTACTAACAGGCCGACCACCTTAGCTCCCGCTATCACGTCCAGCCGCTGTACCTCTATAATTACATCTGGTACATTCCCCTTCTAGTCCGTAATTTCTTTCTCTGCCTTCAGCTCACGGGGAAACTACGCTCCTGAAGCTCTTCAGTATCCACAGGATAGAAAAAGACCCCACCACGACTAGAATGGCCCCGCCTATCAGCTGCATTTTTCTTATTCGCTTTTTCCTCCTTATGATGGACTCTATCTGCCTGTTGGCTGTGGAGCTTCTCTGCGCTGCGCTGTAGGTGCTGTACGAGAGGGTGTTGATCGAAGCGCTTGCCTCGTCGATGATTTGGCTGAGCTTGTCCGAAGTTGCCTCGAGCATTTCGATGTTCGAGAGGATCGAAAAGATCTCTTCCTGTCTTTTCTCTGCGTTTTTTATCTGCGCTCCTTTACTGCTGTCGCTTGCGGAGATTTCCTTTTTTGGAAGCAAGTCTCCTTTTTGGGAGCTTGACTCGCCGTCGGTCTCTTCCGAGCCGCTCAGCCTGCGGGTTTTCCCGAACGCTTCGCTCTCCTCCCGCTCGAACCCCTTGAGGATCTTGTGCAGCCTCTCTGCAAGCGCCCTGATGTGCGTGTTTTTCAAAAAAAGGTCCACAGACGGCGCTGCTGTTTTTTGTTTTTCTTGCAGGTCTTTTATGCTTTTTCTTATCTTATCCGTTTGCATTTGAAAATTTTTAGATAGCTCGTTTGTTTTTCTCAGATCTGCGCTCTTTTCTCCAGAGAGCTCGTTTCTTCTGTTGCTCTTCAAAAAAGACATGTGCGTGCACATGTTGTTCGCCTCGTTGATGCTTGCGTTTATTTGCTGCACCTCCTCGAGAAATTCTTTGAAATCTTCTTTCTCATCCATTCTCCTAGTTTGTTTTTCTTGCCTCCTTTAATTCAGAGACGGCTGTCCGCTTCCCCGGGTTATTTTGGAGAAGCTTTCTTAGTGATCTATTAAGACGCAGCAAGGAGGCGTGCTGTAAATAAGAGCGATTGGCAGATTGCGTGGAGGTGATTATGACATCTGACGGGGAGTTGGACAAGTTATGCTGCGCGCCCGGTACACGCGGGGGGTGCGAGTGGTGGCCGGTGCTGCAGTCTAAGTTGGCGTGAATAGGCAGATGCGGCATGCTCGATGTGGCACCATCTGTGGATCTGTTTTTGGGGTAGCTGCGCGTTGAGTCGGCTGCGCTGGGCTTTTCTGGCGTGTCTTCTGTGCGGGTTTCTGTTTTTTCTCGTTTTCCGTTATCTGATGTGTCTATATCTTCGATGCAGGGGGTGGGGGGAGGAAAGCGCCCGTGGATCATAACGAACAGAACGACGCCGCAGGACCAGGAGTCTGCTAGAAATCCGTTAAAAACGCCTCCTGTCAGAGCCTCTGGGGACGCGTACTGCAAAGAGCCCCCGTAAGACTCGACTAGGCCGTTTTTCACAGCGATCTGGGACATCCCGAAGTCTATCAGCTTTACTTGAAGACGGGCGTTGATAAGGATGTTTTCGGGTTTGATGTCAAGATGGCAGACTCTGTTTTCGTGGAGATAGGAGACCGCCGAAACAATCTGGGAAAATATCTCTTCGGATACTGCCGCGTCTAGTTTGCGGTGTCTTTGGATGAAATACAGCAGCTCTTCGCCGGGGAAGTACTCGAGATAGAGGATTGCGCAGTCTTTTTCGAACGTGTTTTTGTGTATTTCGATGACGTTGGGGTGTTTTAGGAGCTTTTTAGCAAAACGCAGCTCTTTTTCTGCTGATTTTTTTCCAAGTTCGGAAGCTGTGTTGATTATTTTAACCGCCAGTAGTTTTTTTGTGTGGGGCTCTCTTGCGAGGAAGACCTTCGAGCTATTTCCTTTTCCAAGCTCCGTTAGAATCTCGGGCTCTGCTAGGACGCAAGCTTCAAGAAGTCTTTCTCTTTCCTCTTGGTTTCCGCTGATTTCTTCAGGTGCTCCGGTTCTCGTCTCAATTCTCCCGGTGTTTTTCATTGTTTGGGGTCTTGATTGGTGTTTTTATTAATGACAGGGGGTAGGGGTGGTATAGGGGTGGTTTAGCAGTGGTGTGTAGATGGTATAAGGATGACCTAAGGATGACCTAAGGGTGGAGTGTAGAAGTCGTATAGGGATATGTAGCAGTGGGCACATTGCGCTGAAAATGGCTGTGGAGGTACCATAGCGATGTATGGTACTGCAGTGACAATGGCAATGGCTATATTATAGTCCCAGCAACGACGCCACTAATTCTAGCACCTCGAATGAGACCAGCACTAATGTTGCCACCGCCAGCTGTGTTGGCTGTTTTAATGCCTTGATTAGATAGAAAGAGACAGCTAGAAAAGGTAAATAGGATAAATGCTGGATGCGGGGTATTTAAGCGGATATTTTTAGGAGGTATTTTTTAGGCTTTTATACGGGCCTGCAATAAATATGGTCTGGTAAATTTTTCAATGAGAGGAAAAATTCAAGCCGGTGAGACGAAAAAAGCAAAACCGGTGGAGATGAGCAGCGTGCACGAAAAAGAAGCGAAAAAAGACTCAGTTGTAATGGACCCGAGATTCATCCAGCCGAAATTCAACCCGCTAAGACACTTCAGAAACTACGGGTTCCTGTACGAGCTCGAAAAAGACCAGATGGCGAATAGAGAAATGAGCAAGGAGGAAAGAAAAAGCAGGTCTTCAAGGATAGAAGCAAGGGAGAGGTACATAAAGATAAAAGAGAAGGAGAAAGAAAGAAGAGACGAGGAAATGAAGCTTGTGGAAAAGGGGAAAAAACCGTTTTACCAAACAAGAAAACAAAAGAAGATCGAAGAGCTGATAGATAAAGCGCAAGAAAAAGGAGCAGAGTACGTTATAAACAAGATCAAGAAAAAAACAAGAGAAAGAGAAAACAAAAGCAGAATGCTTGTAGACAGAAGGGAGAAGGAGTGGTAGCGTTGGACTGTCAGTATCCGGTATGCGGTATTACGAGATATGTTGAGCACTGGAGTATTTGCGAATAAATGTCATAAATAGTTGTTTTGTAGACCTCATATCAAAGAGTAAAAGATCTATGTAAGTATTGGAGCATAGCATTGATAATCGCCAATAGAACTACCAATCAAAAATGTTATCAACTATAAAACCAGAATAATTTTAATAAAGATGACAACTCAAGTAATGGCTCAACGACCAATAGTAAGAATTATTCACTAAAATACCCATCTTCAACACATTGACTAGATCTCTGCCGCGTCCCATCCCCCTCAATTAACGAAAACTGAGCATATCGGACACTTTTTTGCGTCGTGTCCCCTTGCTGGGCAGTACTTCCGCGCGAAGTAGATGATTTGCAGGTGCAGCTTGGACCAGTTTTCTTGTGGAAACGCCTCCTTCAGATCGCGCTCAACGCCTGATGCCGTTTTCGACTCGGAAAGTCTCCATCTCGCAGAGCATCTGAGAATGTGAGTGTCCACGGGAAACGCGTCGTGCCCGAAGGCCTGCGCTACGACGACTGACGCCGTCTTATGTCCAACGCCAGGCAGGTCTTCGAGCTCCTCGAGGCTTTCAGGCACTTTTCCGTTGTGTTTTTCAAGAAGGATCTTTGACGCCTTCAGGATCGCCGCTGACTTGGTTTTCGAAAGGCCGCACGGCCGAATAACCTCCTCTATCTTTTTTTCTGATAACTGACAAATTTTTTCAGGAGAGTCTCCAAGCGAGAACAAAATTTTAGTCACTCTGTTCACCTGCCGGTCTGTGGACTGCGCCGAAAGAAGAACAGCGATAAGCAAGGTGTAAGGGTCCTTGTGCTGCAGAGGAGAAGAAGGGTTCGGAAAATGCTCCTCCAGAATCTTCTGGATACACCTCGCTCTTTCCTTTCTATCCATCCCCAGACAAAAAATATAAACGAGGATGGATGTGGAGGTAGGATGGGTGGGATGTGGAGGTAGAATGGGTGAGGAGATAGGAATGGTAAATCTTTGTCTGCGCCAGTTAATAGGCCACCCAAGGCATACCAACATATGCTATATGTTGAAGATGGGTAGCTAAGTGAGTAAGGTAGGCTGCGAAGTAGTTAAGTGAATAAGTTGTAGTGAATATATCTTAGCCTTTGATATGAGGTCTACACATGGGTTATACATTTATCCGGTCTACCTGTCTATCTACATATCTACCCACCACATCTATCTATCTGTCTTATCCACCCACCACATCTACTCACCTACCCACCAACCTACCCACCACATTTCTACGCAGCTATTGGGCTATTTTTGGATGTTCTGATTGGGCTTGGTGGATATAAATAGGTCGAAGAGTTCCTCACACAATGTTCAGTAGGGAAGTAGTTGGCGTTATAGGACTGGTCATGTGCTATCTAGAGGCAAGTGGCTCTATTTTCGACGGTATAACAAAAACGGTGGGAAATGTGGCAAGCGCTGCGGGGCCCCTGGGACAGGTCGCAGGGAACGCTGCGATGTCTACTCCGTACGGGAGAGCGGCTAGCGCAGGAACGAATGCTGCGAACGGCGGAGGCCTTCCCCAGCCCAGCGCAGCGATTGGGCAGCCGGCGGGAGGAGCGTATGGGGCAGAACTGGGGGCACCGCAGGGGGTCTATTCTGATCCTAACGCACTCCAGCAGGGGAGCGCAATGGCACCGCAGCCAGCAGGGGCGCCTCTTGGAAACGCGCCCTCTTTTCAACCGCCAGTGCCTGTTCAGCAGAACGCTTCCCAGCAAGCACCACCTGCACGGGTGCCGCAGCAGCAGATGCAACCGCCTACCGCAAGCAACCCGCCGTATTACTGAGAAGTGAGTGCTCTGGCTGTGTGATGGGCGCGACGGGAGGTAGTTGCGATAATATATGTGATAATAATGTGTGTTAGGCTGGTATTGAATCTTTGGGTATGCTACCGGATTGGGAAGTTGTCCTGATAGGGTAATTTTCAGGTTGCAGTGCGATAAGCAATAAACGTGCTGGCCCTAGGGTATTTAAGCGAACAGTTTTTGTAAGCGCAGGGTGTCCAGAGGGCGTGCTGATAGAACGCGGCTGGTGCACCGATGGTAGCAATAGCCTGCAGCATTATCATTATGTAGACTTCATATCAAAGACTAACAGATATTTATTAAAAATTGTGAGTATAAATACCCCGGTCAACACATTATTTGAGCTCATTATTGATAACCGCCAATACAGATCGCAATCACAGACCACTGACAAGTCGGGCTGATTTTGCAATTAATTTTGCCATCTACATAAACTGCAACCGCCAAATACGCCGCTTGCAACTAAGTGGCCTACAATTAGGACAGCGCTATACCAGCCGATGAGTTTATTTAGAGGGCGCCAGGTTCGATCTTGGGCCCCATTTCAGCTGCTGCTATTCTCGAGGCGCTGGCAAACGGCTCCTCCTCGACGTACGAGATCGGGCTGTTTGGCAGAAGCGCGCAGATGGCTTTCGTCAGCGTGCAGAACTCTGAGCTAACGCCTAGGCTGTACTCGAGAAGCTCTGGGAAAGAGAGCCTTCCCGATATGGTAAGCGAGTTTTTTTTGCTGATTTCCAAAAGAAGAAGCGACAGTTTTTTTCTCAAGGTGTCTGCTCCCGGGGCGCTAAGCCTCGATCTTTTTGAGAGCCTCACCTCCAGCGCGTCGAGCACCTTTGCCAGCTCCTCGATTATCGCAAAGAACCTTTCCCTGTACTCTTTGGACACCTCGGACGTGGAGCTCGAAATATCCGCCCACTGCCGTTTCACGCGCGATATCGACTGGAGCACCGATGCCCACAGGGACCCGAGCGGAGGCGATGCGGCGGGTGCGCGCAACCAGCGATTTACCTCGTCTCTTTCCAGTGCGGCGTCCGAGAGGGCCGAGGGAAGCTGCCGCGCGAGCTTTTTCGAGCTCTGGAACAGGCGGATAAATGCCGGGGGGGAGTATCTTGCACCGTCCAAGATGCTGTCGGGGGTGTTGAGGGATGTTTTGAGGAGGTACTTGGAGGCGCCTTCGACTCCGCGGGGCCGGCGCTGAGAAGCTTTCTTCCGGTGTTTTTGATCAGGAGCGAAAGCTCTTTTGCGGCGGTTGCAGAGGTGATGAGGCCTTTTTTGACGAGGTTTTCGAGAAGTTTTGAAGACCTGACGGTGTTGTCGTACGCCTGGATGGTGCTGTGCGCTGCCGTGGAGGTGTACGCTCTTACGAGAAGCGCGTTGTTGAGGAGATGCTTCTTGGCGCTTCTGACGCCTTGGGGAACGAAGTTTGCGGGGTAGGGGCGGCGTTTTTTCAGTTTGTTGAATTTTTCTTCAAACTCCGACGAAAGATTTTTGTTTGGGTAAAAGTTTTCTTTTGTGCTGGGGTGCGCTGTGTACGGTGAAAAATTTTCGTCTATTTCTATGGCACTGAGGGGGCTGTCGGGCTCTAAAGAAGAAAGCGTGTCGGCATATGGCGCGGAATGGAGAATCTCCTGCGGTTCTTTTATTTGATGAAGGGAGAACGCTTCCGAGACGGTTTCGCTATCTTCAAGCGCGGACCTGAGGCCGGAAGACGAGGAAAAAGATAGAGATCTTTTTGGGAGCATAAAAAGAGCAGAGCGCGCGAGGCTTGAAAAAACGCCGCCGATTTTTTGCAGGAGCGTTGCGTCTCTAATCAAGATCTTTTTTTTTTGAAGGGACGGATTATCTCCGTCCGCGTTGATTTGTACCGGAATTCTTGGGTTGTCTGCATACGCTACCGGCGCAACGTTTTTTTCTGCCTTTTCGTCGTCTTCGAGCTGTGCCCTTCCAAATAGTGCCATGGATAGTAGTGCTGCTAGAATTACCTTCATATTTTGACGCTCTCTTTTCTATTTATACTTGAGAAGCGACATGACACTGTGTTCTATAGATGTGTTATGTGCGTTTCATCGGGAACGGCTGGGCGCGCAAGAGGACCCTGCAGGAAGAGCGCTCGACTGCAGGTTTATGGTTTCAGCAGGGCTTCCCAGAATACCAGATAGAACGGCGTATAGTGCCGGCTGTTACGCGCAGGATTGGCGGCTTGGGTGCTGCGGTGTATTTGCAGCGATGGTTTTTAAAGTGCCGGCTAGTGGGCTGTAGGACACCTTAATTATGGGGTGGATTCGCCAATGGATTGCGTGCCGATCCGACGCTATTCATCGTTTAATACGAATATTAGTCGTTCACAACCATTTACTCTGCAGACCTCATATCAAAGAGTAAAAGATTTACTGTAAGAATTATTCAGTTAAATGGCCATGTTCAACATACTCACTGCTCTAATATGTTCGGGCTGTCCGTTCCCACCATCCCATCACTCCATCTCATCAAAACCCCACCATACCACTCCACAACCAAGGCTATTTCTAACCCATAATATCTCCAACTAGAGAAGAAATCTGGAAAACTTCAAAAAAGGCGTTGATGAGCTGTCGATGTAGACGACTGCATCTTTTTTTGTGGTTGCAGAGACGCGAACCAGTGCTGAAAGGCTTTTGAAGGTGACTATCCTATCCGTGTTCACAGTAAACGAAGAATGAACTGCGTCTGGGTCTCCTAAGTAGACCAGAAAATCCGAGCCGTACTTCACACCGCTACTGACACGCGCCCCAGCGCTCTCAAGGTCTTTTCTACACCTTTCTTTCTGCTCCATGGGTAGAAAATAAGATGGTAAATGTGGAGGCGGAATATAGCGGTGGGCAGCTGGGGCCATTATTGGCGCTGGTCATTGGTTATTCGTGGGGATAGTGGTTGTTTATTTGTGATGTTAGATGCTGTCTACCTCGCTGCCACTCATCATTTCCTAATAGGGTACCCCTGGACCAAGATAACCCGCGATCAGTGCCATCAGCTAATACTGAAGCAGCCACCCATAGTCTTTTGGCAGAAGCTGTAGGCCTGCTTATTGGTGCAAACTTCCTGCTGTCTTTTGGTTGGATGGGCTTCTGATAGATGGATGTGATAATCAGAGGGGCTCACAAAAAAGATGTGATTAGAACGTGTATAAATACGAGAGAGATTCTAAAAGTATAATGAACAGAACATACAGCTTTTTCATGCTTTTGGTAACTATATACATTGCTTCTATTTCTTGCGGGTGCTTGCCAAAAAGAAACACGCAGGGGTGCTCTCCGGGAGCTCCCCAGAACTGCGGAAAACGAGGCTTCCAGGGCGGAAATTGCCCTCCTTCTAACTGCTCTAACGGCGCGTGCAATCCAGCAAACAGCTGCGGCAAGAATAACGGCTGCTCTGCGATTTCTCCAAACTGCAGCAAGCAGAACTCGTGCTGCCCAACTAACTGCGCAGGATGCGATGACAAATGCGGCTGCTAAATAAAGCCGATTTTGGAAAACATGGCCGTTTTGTGGTGGAGTAGGGTGGGGTATGGGTTGGGTATGGGTTGGGTATGGGTTGGGTGGTATGGATGATAAGGATGATAAGGATGATAAGGCTGGTAAAGGTGATAAGTATGGTGATGGATAGTGGTAAAGGTGGTATGGATGATATGGATGGGTGAACTATGCTGGGTTACCATCATTGCCATTGTCATAACTATTGCCATTCCAGCCATACCATCTCACCTACATCACCACCACCCACATCCATACCAACTCAGATGTACTTCTTCAGGTTTCTGTAGGTTTTTGCTATGTACGTGGAGATTCTAATGATTGCGCTGTGATCGCTGCGTGTTACGTCTGCGATCTTCAGGCAGACTAGGTAGGCTATCTCTGTTATTGTCGGGTCTTCCTGCGTGAAGTTGAAAAACGACTTTTTCAGGTTATTTGGCCTTATGCTGAAACTCCCTCCTTCTTTTATGCTCTCTATCTCGCAGAATAGGCTGTTTATATCGTCAAAGCTCGTGAAGTAGGTCTCTCCGCTGCAGAACTCCTGTACCACCACCTGCTGCGTGTTTTCCTTCTCTTTTTCCACGATCTTTATCTTCCCGTCGATCTTTGCGGTGCTGCACATCGTCAGCAGGTACATAAGCAAAAACGCTCCAATCAGGTCCTCGGCAAATAAAAACCCGGGATACGTCTCTATTTCAACGTACTTCAGCGTCTCTTTGAAAGAGATAAACCCCCTGTACATGCCGCTGGTCCTTACCAAGTTCAGCTTCTCGCACACGCAGTCGAGCGAAAACAGCTCGAGCTGCCCCATTATCTTTCTGCGCGCTGCATTTTTTCGCGGCACTAGTCTTAGAATGATCTCCTTGACCCGATGCAGCCTGAAGTTGAACATAACGCTGTTCATGCTGATCAGACTCGGTATTTTCCTCTTTAGGGCCCTAAGCACTGTTTTGAACTTTGTTTTTGCGCCAAGAGTAAAGTTCATCGTTCTCCTGAAGTCAGAGATCAGATAGAGGGTGCCTTTTTTCTCCTCTAGGTCTCTCTTTATCAGATACACGAGAATGATGAAAATGGTGTTGTACCTGTATTTCTTGTGCTCTTTTTGCCTCTTCAGCTTTTCGAGCGAGTAGTACAGAAACGGGAGGTATCTTTTGCACTCCGCGTGCGGTATGCTGTAGAGCGTAACCAGGTGGTAGAAATACTCCATGTACACGAGGCTCCACGCCTCTGCGAACCCGAGATTTGCTAAAATATTCTCTTTCACCTTGTCTTTTCTCCTTTTGACCGATCTTCTCGCAATGAATTCTCCGTAGTCCGCTACCTCCTGCACGACATGGGTCGCGTGCCCGTGCTTGCACACGAAGAGGTTTCTCGCGGTCATTCGGAGCGCGCTTCCGCACACATTGCACAGGCCCATAAGATTTTAATGTTTCAAATTTTATTTTTGCATGAAAGTCGTTTTGTCTACAGCCGGACACTTTTTAAACAAAAAAAGATGCACGATATTTAGCGTGGATGTGTGCCCAAGGGACGGAGCGGTGGTGGTGAGCGGCGGACAGGACGGGATGGTGAGGCTCTGGAGAGTGGAGGAAAACGAGACGAAGGAGATAGGGAAGTTTTCGAAGCACTCGGGGGCTGTTCTGTGCGTGAGATACTCGCCGGGCGGCGAGATGATCGCGTCTGCTTCGGACGACGGGTCTGTGGTGGTGTGGGGGGTGGAGAGGGAAAAAAAAGAGGTCGGTATCTTTTGCAGGAGAAAACTTACGGACCACAAATCGGATGTTTCCGGGGTGGCCTGGTGCTCTAAGTACCTGGCTACGGGAAGCTATGACGGAAACGTGCATGTGTACAGCGCGGAGGACTTTTCGCTGGTGAAGAGGCTGGAGAGGCACGAAAAGGGGTGCAAGGGCGTCGAGTTCGGGGCGGACGGCGGGTACCTTAGCACGTACGGAGACGAAGGGGAGCTCTTCCTTTACGGGAAAGACCTTGCCAAGATAGGAAACACGAAGAAGCCCTTTAAGGGGGTGCAAATGGAGTCGTTTTTTGGCAGAATGAGCTGGAGCCCGGACGGGAAGTACGTTGCGTGCGGGCTGGCCTTTCTCGAAAAAAGGGACGTGATTGCGGTGCTTTCGGCAGGGCTGACAAAAGACTACACGCTGGTGGGCCACACTGCGCCCGTGGAGACCGTTGCGTTCAATCCGAAGGTGTGGGAAAAGGGCGCGAAGGGATACGTGTTAGCGACGGGGTCGCAGGACAGGTCGATTGCTGTGTGGATGTCGAGCTTTCCAAAGCCGCTGATTCTGCTAAAAGACGTTACAAGCCAGCCGATAATGGATCTTAGGTGGTCGAGAGACGGGCTGTCGCTGACAGGATGCGGGTACGACGGAAGAGTGTTCCGGGTGGTATTCGAGGAGAGCGAGCTCGGGACGGGAACCGTTCCAGAACAGGAGCTCGGAGAGAAGCTCGCGCACTCGAGCGAGTTTTTTGCAGAGAAGTACAAGATAGCGGACCTTCCGGGGCCTGTCTGCGAAAAAACAGCAAAAAACAACGAAGGATTACCGGAAAAGGAAACAGCGGAAAAAAGCGCAGAAAAAGCGCCGGAAGAGAGGAAAAAAATCATTCCGAGGCTGATCGAGCCGCTATCTATCAGAAAAAAAGACGCGGCCGAGGGAGAGCGCGTTGTTCTGTTCGCGCCCCGCAGAGAGCACCGGGAGTTTCCGGAGTTTCCCTGCGCTAGAGAGCTGTGCACGCAGAAGGGCAAAACAACCTACAACATATCGGTGAACAGGGAGGAGTGGACGGTGCAGGTAAGAAAAAACGGCGCAGAGTGGTTCAGCTCTTCGGGACTTAAGGCGAAAATGGTCGCAGCGGAAAAAGAGACGCTGGTGGTGGTGTGCGAGCCGAGCGGGAGCCTTCTGGAGGGAGCAGACGCGTGCGGAGAGATTCCTGAAAAGGAAAAAAAAGCCGTTACGGGAGTGGAAACCGTTTGGATATACAATATGGAAAGCTGTTCGCAAGTAGTTCCTGCGCAGGGACACACGCAGGTTATACTGGTCGACGTGCTGGACGGAAGGGTTCTGATCGTTCTTCCTAACAGGTTCAAGATTCTGGACGTGAACAGGTCTACGTGCATTGAAGACAGCATAGAGAGCCACGGAGGCGTTGTAAATATCACGCTGGATAGAAAATACTGTGTTTTGGCGCTGTATACAGACGGGTCGACGCATTTCTACGACGAGCGTCTTCGGACGTGGGCTGTTTACGAGGTCGGCGGGCCGTGCGTATTTTCAGACACGTATAGCGGAAACAGCAGGAGAGACTGCACGTTCGAGTATCTGGAGAACGCGTGTCTTGTGGGGATCGAAAAGGAAGAGTGGACGATGGTGGAAAAATCGATCGAGCGGGTTATTCTGGCGGTGTCTAACGCGCAGGAAGCAACGCCGGGGACTCTTAACAGAGTGGAGGGAGTGATCAGAACGTTTCTCGAGGCGACAGAGAACAGGGGGGCGCATTTCGTGTACTCGCTTCTGAAGCAGGCCGCAGTGAGAAGCAGCAGGCCGCCAAAAGGAATGCAGCACTACATCCACCAAAAACTGGCAGAAATAGAAAACATGTGGTCTTATCAGAAAGAGTAGCCGGCAAAGACGTTAGTAAAATGTAGATATGAAGCTGGTATTTTTTGGTGCTGTTTGAAGAAGCTCTTTGCACGCTCGTACCAAGGACTAAAGATATTTATCGGTGGTGCCCATCGTGATTTATTAAAAACGTAAAGCTGAGAAGATCTCGCGCACCTACAACAATTAATCAGTATAGATTATGGGCGATTGATAATCAGTCTGTTCAGCCGCCAACTTAGCTGATTGTTGTTGATTTTTGATAATCTTCGAGGCATATAAAACCTCGATATCAGAAAAACAATGAAGTCTTCGATATGCAGAGAGCTAATTGTTGCAGCGGGCATGT
>Ga0190275_10000369_pt1 | contig 41625 bp, 40 predicted proteins | sample Popmic550T_FD_133745 | JGI IMG/M metagenome (GOLD analysis project Ga0190275, IMG submission 133745) | Populus adjacent soil microbial communities from riparian zone of Yellowstone River, Montana, USA - 550 T | ecosystem: Environmental > Terrestrial > Soil > Riparian zone > Trees stand | place... | reverse complement strand
CAGCCCTTGCGGGCGGGGTCGTAGCTTTCGACCTCGCGGATCGTGCCCGATTGCTCCTCGCCTCCGACCACGACGACCCTGCCGTCGACACTCGCGGCGCCGATACCGCCGCGAGGCTTTTCCATGTCCGGCAACTGCTCCCACCGGCGCGCCGCAGGCAGGTAGCGCTCGGCGACCTTGAAGTTGCCTCGCCCGGCCGCGCGCCCGGCAAGGACGTAGAACGCGCCCCCGGCGACCGCGCCGGCCAGGTGCTCGCGCGCGAAGCCCATGTCGGGACCGCGCGTCCACCGGCGGGCGGCGAAGTCGTAGATCTCAAGCCGCTTCAGCGCCCCCTCGCCCGAGTTGGCGCCGCCGGCCGCATAGAGCTTCGAGCCCACGATACCCACCGCCAGCGCGGCGCGGCGGGTCGGCGCGTCGGGCAGCCGCGACCACCGGTCGCGCCCCGGGTCGTATCGGTACAGCGAGGCGACCTCGCCCCGCAGGTCGCCGCGGCCCGTGTACCCGCCCAGCACGTAGACGTCGCCCCGGTACGCGGCCGCCGCGGGATGGTTCAACGCGACCGGCATTGGGCGCACGCGGCGCCAGCGGTCGCGGCGCAGGTCGTAGCGCTCGACCGCGGCCGTGCTGCGGCCGCTGCGCCGCTCGAACCCGCCGGCCACGTAGATGAACCTCCCGATGCGCGCGGCCGCCACCTCGGTGCGGGAGAGCAGCGATGGGCGCAGGGCGGTCCAGCGAGTGGTTGCCGAGGCCGCGGGCGCGCTGCCACCATCGTCGTCCCCGTTCGCGAGGACGATCGCCGCTCCGCCCCCCACCAGGCACAGGACCAGCACGCCGGCGGTGAGCCTGGCCCGTGTCACGTCGCCGCCTCGTCCGCATGCGGCTCGTACCCACTGCACTCCAAGACGGGCAGGCGGGGATAACGGGGGAAGGCCGGGTCGGTCTTCGAGCGCTCACAGAGCGAGAAGGTGGATCCCCGCGTGTTGCGCACCACACGCTGGTGGCGGCATAAATCGCACAGGCCTGCGGGCGGCCGGGCCATCGCGCCCAGTATGGCAGCGGTCACATTGGCGCCCAGCCCGCATCCGCGACAATCCCCGGCAGCCGGAAATCGACGGAAGGAGCGGAAATGTTGCCCGGACCACGTCTCACCGAGGGCAGGATGCGGCAGGCGCTCCTGCTCCTCGGACTCACACAGCTCGCGATCGGCGCGTGGCTGGTGATCGACCCGGAGTCCTTCGTGGACGCGATCGCGCCGTTCGGGCCGGCCGACCATCACTTCCTGCGCGACGTCGGTACCTTCCAGGCGGGAATGGGCATCGCCCTGCTGGCCGCCGCCGGGCGCCCTTCCTGGCGGGTGCCGATTCTGTTCGCGGCGTTGGTCGGCAGCGCGCTCCACACGATCAACCACCTGTTCGACATCGGTGAGACGGACCCGGGCTGGCTGGGGCCGGCGAACTTCATTGCTTTGTTGCTCCTGACCGGGGCGTACGCCTACCTGATTCAGGAGTCCGGAAACCTCGAACAGTCGGAGGCCGAACGCACGCGGCCCCGGCGGACGTCTGAGCGGCTGCCCGCGTGAGGGTCTTCCTTGCCGGGGCCACCGGGGTGATTGGTCGCCGCCTCTTGCCGAGGCTGCTGGAGGCGGGCCATGACGTGACCGCGATGACCCGCCGCCAGGACCATGCGGCAGCGCTGCGCGAGGCGGGCGCGGTGCCCGTGGTGTGCGACGTGTTCGACGCGGACGGACTGCGGGCGGCGGTGGAGCGTGCCCGCCCGGAAGTCGTGGTGCACGAGCTCACAGACCTGCCCCCGGCGCTCGACACGCGCAAGATGGAAGAGCAGTTGGCCGGCAACGACCGCATCCGGACCGAGGGCACCCGCAACCTGGTCGCCGCGGCGGTGGCCGCGGGCGCACACCGCGTGATCGCGCAGAGCATCGCGTTCGCATACGCGCCGACGGGTGAGGGCCTGAAGCGCGAGGAGGACGCGCTCTGGGACGACGCGCCCTGGCCCTGGTCGCGGAGCGTGAACGCGCTGCGCGAGCTGGACGCGGCGGTCACCGAGACCAAGGGCATCGACGGGCTGGTCCTGCGCTACGGGTGGTTCTACGGCGCCGGGTCGTCCTATGCGCGCGACGGTTTCTTCAGGGGACAGGTCAGGAAGAGGCGCTTTCCCGTTGTTGGCCCGGGGTCCGGCGTGTTCTCGTTCGTCCACGTCGACGACGCGGCCGACGCGACGGTCGTCGCGGTCGAACGCGGAGCGCCCGGCATCTACAACGTCGTCGACGACGAGCCTGCGCCGATGCGTGAGTGGCTCCCGGTTTACGCGCAGGCGATCGGTGCAAAGCGGCCGCGCCGGGTGCCCCGCTTTCTGGCGCGGCTGATCGCCGGGCAATATGCGGTTTCCCTTGCGACCGACCTACGCGGGGCGTCGAACGAACGCGCCAAGGCGGAGCTTGGGTGGGTCCCTCGTTATCCAAGCTGGCGGCAGGGGTTCAGGGAGTCGCTGGGGTAGCGGCGGCGTGCTCGCGCCGCAGCTCCTCCATGCCCTGGGCCCGCGAGCGCACGGGCTCGTAGCCGAGCTCCCGGCGAGCGCAGGAGATGTCGATCGTGCACTCCTGCGCCGAGAGCCAGTAGGCGAGGCGCGTGACCGGCGGGTTGCCGGGGCGGCGCAGCAGACGCCAGACGCGCTCCGAGGCAGCAGCCGCGACGCGTGCGACCGGGGGAGGTGTGTTCCGGTCGGGCGGAGGCACCCCCTGCGTCCCGAGCAGCTCGGTCACGAACTCGCGGAAGACCACCGGCTCGCCGTCGGTGACGAAGTAGACGCCCCCGGGCCGGCCGCGCTCGGCTCCCAGCATCAGCCCATGGATGACGTTGTCGACATGCGTTGTGGACGTGCGGTGGCCTCCGCCGCCGATCCAGGAGAAGCGCTTCTTCTCGACCGCCGAGACGAGGGCCGGCAGGATCGTGGTGTCGCCGGCGCCCCACACCAGCCGGGGCCTGACGACGACGGTTTCGAAGCCGTCGGCATTGGCCTCGCGGACCGCCTGCTCGGCCATCGCCTTGGTCGCGGAGTAAAGCGCCTTCGAGTCGGGGCGCAGCGGCGCATCCTCGTTCACGTTCACGAGCGGCTTGCCCGCCAGCAGGCCCGCCTCGGTGCCGACGTGCACGAACCGGCGCACGCCCGCCGCGCGGGCTGCCTGCAGCGCATTGCGCGTGCCGCCCACGTTGATGCGCTCGAACTCCTCGCGGTCGCCCCACTCGCCCAGGTGCGCGGCGGCATGGAAGACGAGGTCGGCTCCGGCGGCGCCGGCACGCATCGCATCGCGGTCCTCGAGATCGCCGCGGACCGGCTCCGCGCCGAGCGCGGACACCTTCTTCGCCGCCCCGTCTGAGCGGGCGAGCGCCCGCACCCGCCACCCGTCTGCGACCAGGCGCTTGATCAGGCGGCCGCCGATGAAGCCGGATCCACCGGTGACGAATGCGATGCGGCCGTCGTCACTCACCGGTGGCCCTTCTCGGAACGTTCGCGGCGAGACGTTTTGAAGAGGGCCACTAGGGCGTCTCCCTGCCGGTGGCGCGGCGCCCCGCGTAGCGTGCCGACCCTACGCCGACATCGAGCAGGAAGGCGGTCAGCCGTCCTGCAGAGCCGGTCAGGAAGCTCACGGCCGCCCGGCGCAGCATCCGTTCGCCTCTATCCTTCATCGCCCCGCAGGCTACCCGAGCAGCGGATCCCCATCCATGTCTGTCCAGACGACCGTCACAGAGCTACCCGACTCCCGCGTGCGCCTCGACGCCGAGGTGCCGAGCGAGGAGATCGAGTCGCGCCTCCAGCGCGCGGCCACCGCCCTTGGTCGCGAGCTGAAGCTGCCGGGCTTCCGGCAGGGCAAGGTGCCGCCCGCGATGGTGATCCAGCGCATGGGGCGCGAGGCGGTGCTCGAGCAGGCGGTGCGTGACTCGCTGCCGGAGTGGTACGAGGAGGCGATCATGCGCTCCGGCGTCTCGACCGTGGGCGACCCGAAGCTGGACCTGACCGAGCTGCCGGCCGCCGGCGAGCCGCTGAGCTTCTCGATCGAGGTGGGCACGACCCCGCGCGCGAAGCTGGGGCGCTACCGGGACCTCGAGGTCGGTCGCCGCGAGCCCGAGGTGCCCGAGGAGGCGGTCCAGGCGGAGCTCGAGCGGTTGCGGGACTCGTTCGCGCGGCTGGACAGCGTCGAACGCCCGGCCGAGCAGGGGGACCACCTGGTGGTCGACTTCGTGGGCAAGGTCGACGGCGAGGAGTTCAAGGGCGGCCAGGCCCGCGACTACATGCTCGAGCTCGGCGGTGGGCGTCTGATCGAGGGCTTCGAAGAGCAGCTCGTGGGCGCGAGCGCAGGCGACGCCCGCGTAGTCGAGGTGCAATTCCCCGACGAGTACCAGGCCGAGGAGCTCCAGGGCCGGAAGGCCACGTTCGACGTCGACGTGAAGGACGTGAAGCGCAAGGAGCTGCCCGAGCTGAACGACGACTTCGCCTCCGAGGCAAGCGAGTTCGACACCATCGACGAGCTGCGCGCCGACATCGAGCACAAGCTCGAGCACGCGCAGGAGCACACGATCGAGGACGAGTTCCGGGAGGCGGCGGTTGACGCCGCTGCCGCGGACGCGGACCTGTCGCTCCCAGACAACCTCGTGACGGCGCGCGCCGAGGAGATGTGGGAGCGGACCGAGCGCATGCTGGCCGCCCAGGGCATGTCATCCGAGACCTACCTGCAGGCCTCCGGGCGCACGCGCGAGGAGATGGTGGACGAGGCGCGTGAGGAGGCGGCCCGCCAGCTCGCCCGGGAGGCGGTACTCGAGGCCGTCGCCGACGCCGAGGACATCGAGGTCTCCGACGACGAGTTGCTCGAGGTGATCGAGCGCTCCGCCGAGCGGGAAGGCGCCAAACCCGAGAAGCTGCTCAAACGATTGAAGGACAGCGGTCGTGACGTGGCGCTGCGGAGGGAGTTGCGGCTGCGCAAGGCGGTCGACGTGGTGGCTGGAAGCGCAACCCCGATCGAAGCCGGCACGGCAGCCGCACGGGAGAAGATCTGGACCCCGGACAAGGAGCGCTCAGAACAGGGCTCCTCGCAGCTGTGGACGCCCGGCAGCGGGCCGCCGCCGGAGGGTGGTAGCGTCGGCAGCTGAACCCGCGCTGGACGCAGGTGCGCTTGCGGCGGCAGGAACCTCGCTCTCGCGGCGGAACTATCCGGCGTGGGATCGTCACCTAGAAAGGACGCGCAGCGCCGCCGGATCGCCGCCCTGAGTAGCGCCGGCGGGGGGCCGGAAGGCCGCCGGGAAGCTAAATCCGCATTGCTAGACTCGTCGCGCGGCGGCGGAGAGTCGAACGGTACTCGGCAAGCAAGCTACGTTCCGGCGCAAGGCGCCAGAAAGGTGACATGAGCCCACTGATCCCAATGGTCGTCGAGCAGACCTCCCGCGGGGAGCGCGCGTTCGACATCTACTCCCGCCTGTTGAACGAGCGGATCGTGTTCCTCGGGACGCCCGTGACGGAGGACATCGCGAACCTGATCGTGGCGCAGTTGCTGCACCTCGAGTCCGAGGATCCGGACAAGGACATCAGCATTTACGTCAACTCCCCGGGTGGGAGCGTGTACGCCGGCCTCGCGATCTACGACACGATGCAGTTCATCAAGCCCGACGTGCAGACGATCTGCGTCGGGGTCGCGATGAGCATGGGCGCGTTGCTGCTTGCGGGAGGCGCGGAGGGCAAGCGCATGGCACTGCCGAACGCGAAGATCTTGATCCACCAGGTGTCGGGCGGCTTCTCCGGGCAGGCGGCCGACATCGAGATCCACGCTCGCGAGATCATCGACATCCGCCGCAAGCTCGACGAGATCATCGCGAAGCACACGAAACAGCCACTCGAGAAGGTCTCTCAAGACACCGACCGCGACTACTTCATGAGCGCCGAAGAGGCCAAGGAGTACAACATCATCGACCGCGTCATCACCGAGCACTGAGCGCGCGTTAGACGGGCGTTCTAGTCAGGGCGACAGTACCCGCGACTTATCGCTCGGAGCGGCCTAACCTGTGTAGGTAGCCGCATCGCAGGGGCACCGAATTGACCAGACCGACCGATTCAAACGAACAGCTTCTCTGCAGCTTCTGCGGCAAGTCGCAGCGCCAGGTCAAGAAGCTGATCGCAGGCCCCGGCGTTTACATCTGCGACGAGTGCATCGATCTCTGCAACGAGATCATCGACGAGGAGCTCGCCACGGCGCCGACGTTCGACGCCGACAGCCTGCCGAAGCCAAAGGAGATCGACTCGGTCCTGAACGAGTACGTCGTCGGGCAGGAGAAGGCCAAGCGCACTCTCTCGGTCGCGGTGTACAACCACTACAAGCGCATCCAGATCGCCCGCTCCGACGAGCAGGGTGAGGTCGAGCTGCAGAAGTCCAACATCCTGCTGCTGGGCCCGACCGGCTGCGGCAAGACGCTGCTCGCGCAGACGCTGGCGAGAATCCTCAACGTGCCGTTCGCGATCGCGGACGCCACGGCGCTCACGGAGGCCGGCTACGTCGGCGAGGACGTCGAGAACATTCTCCTGAAGCTGATCCAGGCCGCCGACTACGACGTGAAGAAGGCCGAGACTGGGATCATCTACATCGACGAGGTCGACAAGGTCGCGCGCAAGGCGGACAACCCTTCGATCACGCGCGACGTGTCGGGCGAGGGTGTGCAGCAGGCGCTGTTGAAGATCCTCGAGGGAACGCTCGCATCGGTGCCGCCCCAGGGCGGGCGCAAGCACCCGCACCAGGAGTTCCTGACGATCGACACGACCAACATCCTGTTCATCTGCGGCGGGGCATTCGCAGAGCTCGACAAGGTGATCGAGCGGCGCATCGGCAACCGCCGGGTAGGCTTCGGCGCGAGCATGGAGTCGCGGCGCCACGGCGACGCGGGGAAGGTGTTCGAGTCGGTTCTGCCCGAGGACCTGATGCACTACGGGCTGATCCCCGAGTTCGTCGGCCGCCTGCCGGTGATCTCCGCCATCCACCAGCTCACGCGCGAGGACCTGATCCGGATCCTGCAGGAGCCTCGGAACGCGCTCGTGAAGCAGTTTCAGCGCTTCTTCAGCTTCGACGGAATCGAGCTGCATTTCGCCGAGGACTCACTCGGCTCGATTGCCGACAAGGCGCTCGAGCGCGACACCGGCGCGCGCGGCCTGCGCTCGATCCTGGAGGAGATCCTGCTCGAGGTGCAGTTCGAACTGCCCTCCCGCGGTGACGTGACGAAGTGCGTCGTGACCAAGGAGACCGTCGAGAAGAACCTCGCGCCGACGCTCGTCACCGAGGCCGCGAAGGCGGCCCAGACGCGCTCCAAGCGCGCCGCCCAGGCTCGCGCCGCAGAGGCCGAGCTGGGCGAGAAGTCCGCGTAGCACCGGTCCGAACTTTCCCCGGTGGTGTTGTTGCCGGTAGCGGTGAAGTCAGGCTCGCATCGGTCGGTAGCGACTGCGGGGGAGTAGGTTGCCGAACGTGGAGGAACTCGCGTCTGGCTATTCCCTTCTCGAGGGCCCTACGATCGACGGCGCCGGTGACGTGTACTTCAGCGACGTGATCGCGGGCGGCGTCTACCGCTGGTCGCCTGACGGAGTCGAGCAGGTGGTGCCCAAGCGCCGCGGCGTGGGCGGCATCGTGTTGCATGAGGACGGCGGCGTGATCGTTACCGGGCGTGATGTCCTTCACGAGCGCAACGGCGAATCGCGGGTGATCCTGGCGCTCGATGGGGTAACCGGCTTCAACGACCTGAGCACGTCGTCCGACGGCTCGGTCTACGTCGGAGCGCTCCGGTTCCACCCATTTGCAGGAGAGTCGCCCGTTCCGGGCGAGATCTGGCGCATCGCGCCTGACGCGGAGGCGGCGCCCGCCACCGGGGGCGTGCTGTGGGCGAACGGCATCGGCTTCTCGCCGGACGGCGCGACCGGCTACGGGTCGGACTACGCGCGCAGCTGCGTGCTCGCGTGGGACGTGGCCGACGACGGGTCGCTCACCTCCCCGCGCACGTTCGCGGAGATGCCCGCCGGCTCGGCGGACGGGCTCGCGGTCGACGCAGAGGACGGTGTCTGGGTCGCGTCGGGCGCGGCCGGGAACTTGGTGCGCATCAGCGCGGACGGCTCGCTCGACCGCACCCTCGACGTCCCCGCCACGTTCGTGTCGAGTCTCTGCTTCGGAGGCGACGACATGTGCGACGTCTACGTCACGACCGGCGACGGCACGCTGCTGCGGGGTCGCTCGGAAGTTGAGGGATTGCCGCTCACGCCGGCGCGGGTCTAGGTGGGCCGCACTTGTCGGGGGCGCCGGTTGACCCGGAATAACATTCGCGACATGGCCCGCCAAGGACTCGACGCGCTCGAGCAGCGCACCCGCTACGACCCGCAGGAGGTCGAGCCGCGCGTGCTCGCGCGGTGGCTCGAGGCGGGTTATTTCCACCCCGAGCCGGAGGGCACGGCGGCCGACAACTACTCGATCGCGATCCCGCCCCCGAACGTGACGGGCGCGCTGCACATGGGTCACGCGCTGAACGCCGCCGTGCAGGACGTGCTGATCCGCTTCAACCGCATGAACGGCCGCCGCACGAAGTGGATCTTCGGCACCGACCACGCCGGCATCGCGACACAGGCGCAGGTCGAGAAGCTGCTGGCCTCGGAGGGCACCAGCCGCACGGAGCTGGGCCGCGAGGAGTTCGAGCGCCGCGTGTGGGAGTGGCGCGAGCAATACGGGCGCACGATCGTGGAGCAGTTCCAGCGCCTGGGGGCGAGCTGCGACTACGAGGACGAGCGCTTCACGCTCGACGAGGGCTACGTCGAGGCGGTGCAGAAGGTGTTCATCGATCTCTACGAGAAGGGGCTGATCTACCGGGACAACTACATGGTCAACTGGGATCCCGGCACGCAGTCGGCGATCTCGGACCTCGAGGTCGAGGACCGCGAGGTCACGGACACGCTCTACTGCATCGAGTACCCGCTCGAGGACGGTGGCTCGGTCACCGTCGCCACCGTGCGACCCGAGACGATGCTCGCCGACACCGCCGTGGCGGTGAACCCCGAGGACGAGCGTCACCGCGACATCCTCGGCAGGACGGCGATCCTGCCGCTCGTCGGCCGCCGGCTGCCCGTGATCGCGGACGAGTACGTGAAGCCGGAGTTCGGCACCGGCGCGCTGAAGATCACTCCCGGGCACGACCCCAACGACTTCGAGATCGGGCGCCGGCACGGCCTCGAGGAGGTCACCGTGATCGGCGAGGACGGGCGCATGACCGAGGCGGCCGGACGCTTCGCGGGCATGGCCGTCGACGAGGCGCAGCGCGCTGTCGTGGAGGCGCTCCAGCAGGAGAACCGGATCGCCAAGCAGGAGCCGTACACGCACACGGTGCCCTTCTCGCATCGCTCCGGGCAGCGCATCGAGCCGCTGATCTCGCTGCAGTGGTTCATGCGGATGGACGAGCTTGCCGCCCCGGCGATCGAGGCGGTCCGGTCGGGACGCATCAGCTTCCATCCCGAGCGCTGGGCCAAGGTCTACCTGGACTGGCTCGAGAACATCCGGCCCTGGTGCATCTCACGCCAGCTGTGGTGGGGACACCGGTTGCCGGTCTGGTACTGCGACGCCTGCGATGAGACGTACGTCGGCACGCAACCCCCGGAGCGGTGCGGCATCTGCAACGGCGAGCTGCGCCGCGACGAGGACGTGCTCGACACGTGGTTCTCGTCGGCGCTGTGGCCCTTCGCGACGCTCGGGTGGCCGCGTGACACGCCGGAACTGCGCGCCTTCTACCCCACCGACGTGCTCGTCACGGCACGCGACATCATCTTCCTGTGGGTCGCGCGCATGGTGATGATGGGCCTCGAGTTCCCGCGCGACGTGCCGTTCGAGGACGTGTTCATCACGTCGATCATCCAGGCGCCGGACGGGCGCCGGATGTCGAAGTCGCTCGGTACGGGGATCGACCCGCTGGACGAGATCGACGCGCACGGCGCCGACGCGGTGCGCTTCGGGCTGCTGGCGATGTCGTCGTCCCAGGACGTGCGCTATTCGGCCGAGAAGATCCAGCAGGGCCAGCAGCTCGCCAACAAGATGTGGAACGCGTCGCGGCTGGTGCTGACGAACGCCGCCGAGGTGGAGACGGCGCCGCGGCCGCGCACCGTGGAGGACCGCTGGATCCTGTCGCGCCTGCAGCACACGATCGAGTCCACACGCTCGCGGTTCGAGGGCTACGACTTCTCCCACGCTGCCCAGGGCCTCTATTCGTTCTTCTACGGAGACCTGTGCGACTGGTACCTGGAGATGGTGAAACCCCGCCTGAACGCGCAGGAGGAGGAGGTCTCGGCCACGCTGCTGTACGTCCTGCGGGAGACGCTCGCGCTGGCGCACCCGATGGTGCCCTTCGTGACCGAGGAGATCCACTCGTTCCTCCCGGGCGCGGAGGATGACCTCACCGTCAGCCGGTATCCGCAGGTCCACGCGGCCCTGTTCGACGAAGAGGCCGAGCGGGAGGTGGGAGCGGTGATCGAGGCCGTGCGGCGGTTGCGCAACTACCGCGACTCGGTGGGCGTGCCCGCGGCGGCGAGGATCCCCGCCCGGATCGTCGGCGATGCGTACGAGAGCTCGCTCGACGCGATCGGCCGCCTTGCGCGGTTCGACATAGTCATGGACGGCGGCGATGGTGAGGTCGTCGGCTCGATCGGGCTCGACGGCGCGACGGTCGAGGTCCTCCCCAGCGACACGGTGGACCCGGCGGAGGTCCGAGCGCGGATCGAAGCCGAGCGCAAGCGGCTGCTGACCGAGCGGGACCGGGCCCGCGGCAAGCTCTCCAACAAGGGCTTCACGGACAAGGCGCCGCCGGAGCTGGTGCAGGCCGAGCGCGAGAAGCTCGAGCGCTTCGAGGCCGAGCTGGCCGAGCTGGAAGGGTAAGCAGGTGGGCCTGCCGGAAGCATCGCCCGCGCTGCGCGAGGCGGAGCACTACCTGGACTCGCTGGAGGTGTTCGGCATGCGGTTCGGCCTCGAACGGATGCGGCGGCTGATGACTGCGCTCGGCTCTCCCCAGGAGCGCTTCGGGACGATCCACGTCCTTGGGTCGAACGGCAAGTCCTCGACGGCGCGGATGATCGCTGCGCTGCTCGAGCAGGCCGGCGCGCGGACCGGCGCCTACCTGTCCCCGCATCTCGTCTCGTGGGCCGAGCGGATCGAGGTCGGTGGAAGCCCGGTGCCCGACGAGCGCTTTGCCGAGGCGATCGCCCGTGCCGCCGAGGCGGCCGCGAAGGTCGATCGCACGCTCGAGGCCGGCGACTGCGTGACCCAGTTCGAGGCGCTGACCGCCGCGGCTTACTGGGAGCTGGCGAGCGCCGGCGTCACGGTGGCCGTCATCGAGGCCGGGCTCGGTGGCCGATACGACGCCACCAGCGTGATCCGCTCCGACGTTCACGTGCTCACGAACGTGAGCCTCGAGCACACACGCTGGCTGGGCCCGACGGAGCGCCACATCGCCGAGGAGAAGCTCGCGGTCGTGCCGGCCGGCGGCACGGTCGTCACCGGTCCGCTCGGGCCCGAGGCGCGTGACGTCGCGGAGCGGGTCACGGGCGAGCGCAGCGCGCGGCTGCTCATTCTCGGGCGCGACTTCGAGCTCCGTGAGGACGTCCGGCTCCGGCCGCGCGGGGCCTTCCAGAGAGAGAACTTTGCGGTTGCCGTCGCCGCGGCAGAGGCCTACACGGGCACGCTCGACAGCGCGACCGTGCGCGCGGCGGCGCAGTCGGTGACGACGCCTGGCCGCATGGAGGTGGTGGGTAGCTCGCCGCTCACGATCATCGACGGTGCGCACAACACGGCGGGCATCCACGCGATGCTGCGTGGGCTTCCTGCCCTGGCCGGGGGCCGGCCCCTGGTCGCCGTGCTGTCCGTGCTCGACGACAAGGACGCGGCCGGCATGCTCGATGCGCTTGCACCGCACGTCGGGCGGGCGATCTTCACACGGTCGACAAACCGCAGCGCGCTTCCGCCCGCGGTGCTCGAGAGCCTGTGGCGACAGGTGGGCGGCCGGGAGGCTGAGATCGTGGCCGATCCGGTCGCCGCGTTCGAGCGCGCCCGCGAGGCTGCCGGCGCAGGCGGAGCGGTGCTCGCGACGGGCTCGATCTACCTGCTGTCCGACCTCGTGCGCGCCGGAGCGACCGGCGAGAGGGTGCGATGACGCAGCATGCCCGCATGCTGGGGCTCGTGGCCGCCGTGGTCGCGGTCGTGATCCTGCTGTTCTTCGCCCTCGGTTACGGCCTCGGCAGGCTGCTCCTGTAATACCCGGGTTCCGGGAGGCCTCCACCCGCTGGAGTACACTCGCGGACGCAGGGACGATTTCGTATGACCTTGGCCCTCTTCGGCATCGAGAATGACGGCCTCAACCTGGCCGTCAACCTTCTCGTCTTCTTCCTCTTCGTGATCTACGTCGCGTTGGTGTACTGGACGTACGCAGACGCGACCCGCCGCCTCGAGGACCCGCTGCTGGTGGCATGCGCGACCGTCGCGGCGCTGTTCCCGTTCATCGGCACGATCGTCTACACGATCGTGCGTCCGCCCGAGTTCCTGGAGGATCGCCACGAGCGCGAGATCGAGGTCAAGGCCGCCGAGAAGCGCCTCGCGCTCCTGGAGAACCGCACCTGCCGCAACTGTGGGGGGGAGGTGGAGCCCTCGTTCCTGCGCTGCCCGTCCTGCATGCGAAAGCTGAAGGAGCCGTGCCGCAACTGCGGTAAGCCACTCGATCCACAGTGGCGCGTCTGCCCCTACTGCGAGTCGGAGGTGGCCGGCTTCCGGGCGGGAGCCGCCGAACGCCCACGGCGCTCACGCCGTGAGGCCGAACGGGCAGAGAGCCGCGGGGAGCGCGAGCGCGGGCGCCGTACGGAGCGCACCACGGCCGGGGAGCGCGAACGCGAGTCGATGCGCGCGCGCGAAGCCACAAAGGCCGATCTGGAGCGTGACGGAGCCGACGCCAACAGCGGCGACCGCACTGCCGAGCACGGCACCGAGGCGACTGCCCAAGGCCCCTCGTCGCAGCCTCCACCACCCAAGTGATCGCCAAGCGATAGCCTCCCGCGCCGTGTCGCGGACCCTGATCCTCGTGAAGCCGGATGCGTTCGAGCGCCGCCTGACCGGCGAGATCATCGCGCGCTTCGAGCGCAAGGGCCTGCGCATAGCGGCTCTTAAGCTGATGCAGATCGACCGTGAGCTCGCCGAGCAGCACTACGGCGAGCACTCGAGCAAGCCGTTCTACCCCGACCTGATCGAGTTCATCATCCGTGGTCCGCTGGTCGCAATGGTCCTGGAGGGCGAGGAGGCGGTGCCGGCCGCGCGGTCCCTGGTCGGGGCGACCGACCCCGTCGAGGCCGTGCCCGGATCGATTCGCGGTGACTTCGCGCTGGAGGTGACGTTCAACCTCGTGCACGGCTCAGACTCGGAACCCACCGCCGCGCGCGAGATCGGGTTGTGGTTTCCCGAGCTCGGCTCGTCCTAGCGTCAGCGTCGCCGCAGCGCAGCGCGATCCTCACCCAGCTGGGGATCCCATTCGAGGTCAGGGCGGCGCACATCGAGGAGCGCGCCGACGGAGACCCCCGCGCCGCGGTGCTCGGGAACGCGCTGCGCAAGGCGCGCGCGGTGGGCCAGCGGGCCGGGCCCGGTCGCGACGTCCTCGGCGTCGACACCGAGGTGCTGCTCGACGGGCGCCTGCTCGGCAAAGCCGCCGACGAGCGGCACGCCCAGGCCCATCTCGAAGCCCTGTCGGGCCGCACGCACGAGGTCCTGAGCGGAGTGGCGCTGCTCCATGATGGCGGGGAGTCGACGACGCTCGTGTGCACCACGGTCGCCTTCCGCGTGCTCGAGGCGGAGCTCGTGGAGTGGTACCTGGCCGGCGGCGAGTGGCGGGGACGAGCCGGTGCCTACGCCGTGCAGGGGCAGGGAGCGGCGCTGGTGGCATCGATCGAGGGCGACTACTGGAACGTGGTCGGCCTGCCCGTGCCCGCGCTGCTCGACATGGCGCCCTGGCTCCTACCCGGACGATCCTGATTTCCCTGCAACCCATGCGTCACGGCGATGTACCTGAGCACGGGTTCGGTACTATGCCCGCTGCGGACTTGCCCCGCCGGCGGAGGCCGAAGCCTCCCTGCGATTCGTAGAACCGGTCGCCGGGCGGGCACTTCGGTCCCCTGTCGGCGACATCCAGGCACGCACTCTCCTACCAAGTGGGCTTCTTCAGCGCTCTCACCGGTCTCGGTGGCCGCGACATGGCGGTTGACCTCGGCACCGCAAACACGCTCGTGTATGTGCGCGGCCGCGGCATCGTGCTGTCCGAGCCGTCGGTCGTGGCGATCGACGCCCGCAGCGGCGAGGTGCACGCCGTGGGCCTCGAGGCCAAGCGGATGCTCGGTCGCACGCCGGGGACCATCCAGGCGATCCGGCCCCTCAAGGACGGGGTGATCGCGGACTTCGACGTCACGGAGCAGATGCTGCGCCACTTCATCCAGAAGGTGCACCAGAACCGCTGGGCCCATCCGCGCGTCGTCGTGTGTGTGCCGTCCGGCGTGACCGGTGTCGAGAAGCGCGCTGTCGAGGAGGCATGCCTTTCGGCCGGCGCCCGCCAGGCATATTTGATCGAGGAGCCGATGGCGGCTGCCATCGGGGCCGGCCTGCCGGTCGGGGAGCCGACCGGGAACATCGTGGTCGACATCGGCGGCGGCACGAGCGAGGTCGCGGTCATCTCGCTCGGCGGGATCGTCGTCTCCCAGTCGATCCGGGTCGGAGGCGACGAGATGGACGATGGGATCGTGAACTACGTGAAGCGCGAGTACAAGCTCATGATCGGGCAGCAGACCGCGGAAGAGATCAAGCTCGAGATCGGGTCCGCCTTCCCGCTCCCGGAGGAGGTGCAGGCGGAGGTCCGTGGCCGCGACCTGGTCACGGGACTCCCCAAGACCGTGGTGCTGACGTCGGAGGAGGTCCGTGGCGCGCTCGAGGAGCCGCTGTCGCAGATCATCGGTGCGGTAAAGGAAACGCTCGACCGCACGCCGCCGGAGCTGGCCTCTGACATCATGGACCGCGGAATCATGCTGGCAGGCGGCGGTGCCCTGTTGCAGGGCCTCGACGAGCGCCTGCGCGACGAGACGCAGATGCCCTGCCACCTGGCGGAGTCGCCGCTGACCTGCGTCGCAGTGGGCTCCGGGCGCTCGCTGGAGGAGTTCGACGTGATCCATCGCGCCAGCAAGAACTCGCGCAACAACAGGCGGCGGAACCAGTTCTGATGCGGTCCGGGGCACCCAAGATGATTGGGCCTCACCGCTCCGGCGTGCATACGTCAAAAGACTTGAAGAGGAAGATTCGTTGTACAAGAAGTCGGTTCGCAGGCGACGAGCGGTCTTGGCGCTGCTTGTCAGCCTCTCCATAGCTCTCCTGACCGTTTACTTCGGCGAGTCGGCCTCGGGTGGCCTGCATGCGGTCCAGCGCGGCTTCCTCGAGGTGCTGGCCCCACTCCAGGAGGGCGCCAACCGTGCTCTGAAGCCGGCCCGTGACCTGGTCGGCTGGACCGGCGACGTGTTCGACGCCAAGTCCGAGAACGACGACCTGCGCGAGCAGAACGAGCAGCTGCGGCGACAGGTGGCGGCGCTGGAGACGGCCGAGCGCGATGCGCGGCAGCTTCGCGCCCTGGTCGGGCTGAACCGCTCCAGCCGCTTCCCGGACGGCTACGACCCGGTGGGCGCCCGCGTGATCGGCCGCTCCCCGACGGTGTGGTACTCGGCGATCACGATCGACAAGGGCTCCAGCTCAGGCGTGCGCACGAACCAGCCGGTCGTCAGCGGTGCCGGGCTCGTCGGCCGCGTGTCCGACGTGTCCGGTGGCGCCGCGCGCGTGACGCTGATCACCGATCACACGTCGGGGGTATCCGCGCAGCTCGTGCCGGACGGGCCCAACGGGCTCGTGAAGGCGACCGTGGGTAATCCGTCGGACCTGCTGCTGGACTTCGTGCAGAAGGGGCGCGCGGTGCGCTCGGGGGCGACCGTGGTGACGTCCGGCTGGCGCTCCTCGCGGCTCGAGTCGCTGTTCCCGCGCGGAATCCCGATCGGCCGCGTGACGCGGGTCGACTCAGACGAGCGCGAGCTGTACCAGCGCGTGCACCTGCGCCCATTCGCGGACCTGCGTGAGCTGGACGTGGTGGAGGTGCTGACCGGTCAATCGAACGCGGCCGAGAACGCGCAGGTGACGCCGTGAACGTGAGTGTCGCAACCGTGGTCCGGCTGCTGGTGCTCGTCCTGGCCGTGGTGGTGCTCCAGCTCGCGGTGGTCGGGCAGATCAGCCTGTTCTACGCCAACGCCGACCTGCTGCCGCTGGTGGCCCTCTCGATCGGGTTGCTCGCGGGCCCGGTGGCCGGGGCGACCGTGGGCTTTCTGCTCGGCCTCGTGGCGGACATGGCGCTGCTACAGACCCTCGGAGTCACGTCCCTGCTCCTGATCGGCGTCGGCTATCTGGCCGGGCGCTATCGCGAGCTGCGCGACGCCACGCACAAGTTGGTGCCGCCGATCGGCGGGTTGGTGGCCACGCTGGCCTATGCGGCGGCGTTCTCCCTGATCCAGTTCCTGCTCGGTGTCGAGTCTCCGGTGAGCCCGCTGGTGATCCGGGAGATCGTGGTCGGCGCGCTCCTGAACGCGCTGCTGATCATTCCCGTGTTCGCGGCGGTACGTGCGTTCCTGCGGGCGGACCTGATCGACGACCTGCGCCCGCGCCGCCGGCCGGTGACCCGATTGAGGGTCACTACTTAGTCGAGTGGCCGCCACCACGGACACCACCGCCCTCTGCCGGCTGCAAACCGTCGCTGGTCGGCGTCCTCGGTCGGCCACATGCCAAACCGGCATGCGGCCTAGCGCCGACAGGCGCGATGTGAGCGCGAAGCGCGAGGTCCTTGTCCAGCTCGGTTTTCGCTCGGCAGAGCACGGCCCTGTCCGCGGAGACAACCACTAGATGTACCTGCCTACGGGCGACAGGCGCATGGTGGTCACGCCACAGCTCGCGCTCCGCGTGGCGATCCTGGGCGGCATCGCGCTGGTGCTGTTCGCGGTCATCTTCTTCCGCCTCTGGTACCTCCAGGTGCTGTCCGGCGACAAGTACCTCGCCGAGGCGAACGACAACCGCGTGCGCGAGGTGAAGGTCGAGGCGCCGCGCGGCAGGATCGTGGACCGCAACGGCACGGTGCTGGTCGACAACCGGCTCGCACTCGTCGTGCAGGTACAGCCGGAGCAGCTGCCCGAGGACCCGGTGCGGCGGGCCCGCGTGACACGCCGGCTTGGGCGAGTCCTGAACCGGAACCCGCGCGCGCTGCGGCGCAAGATCCGCCGGGAGGCGCGCCAGCTGCCGTTCAGCCCGGTGACGCTGAAGACGGACGTGAGCCTCACCACGGTCCTGTACCTCCAGGAGAACCAGTCGCGCTTCCCGGGAGTCGAGGTCGAGCGCGTCTTCTTGCGGAAGTACCCTCACGAGGCGGTCGGCGCGCACCTGTTCGGCCAGCTCGGGGAGGTGACCGAGGACCAGCTCGACAGGCCTCGCTATTCGGGCGTGGCGCTGGGCGACCGCGTGGGCCAGTCCGGCATCGAGCTTCAATACGACCGCTACCTGCGCGGGCGCAACGGCGCCAGCCGGATCCAGGTGGACGCACGCGGCCTCCCGAAGGGTGAGCTGTCCGTGCGCGACCCACGCCCCGGCAAGCGCCTGCGCCTGTCGATCGACTTCGGCGTGCAGAAGGCCGGCCAGGCGGCGCTCGCGCGCTACGGGAAGCCTGGTGGCTTCGTCGCCATGGATCCGCGCAGCGGTGAGGTGATCGGGCTCGGCAGCAATCCGAGCTACGACCCGAACGTCTTCGCGAAGGGCATCTCGTCTGCCGTCTACCAGCGCCTGCAGGATCCCGACAACGGCGCCCCGCTCGCCAACCGCGCCACCCAGGGCCTGTACCCGACGGGCTCCACCTACAAGTTGATCACGGCGGTCGCGGGCCTGGAGAGCGGGCTGATCAGCCCGGCAACCGTGCTGTTCGACGGTGGCTCGCTGACGGTCGGCGGCGTGACCTTCAGGAACGCCGGGAACGTGTCGCACGGGGCTGTTGCCCTGCCGCGCGCGCTGCAGGTCTCCTCGGACGTGTACTTCTATCGCGTCGGCCTGATGGCGGACCAGAAGGGTGGCGAGGTGATCCAGAAGTGGGCCGGCCGGCTCGGTCTCGGGCACACGACCGGCATCGACCTGCCGGGTGAAGGAGCCGGCCTGGTGCCGACTCCGGAGTGGCGCAACCGCCTGTTCCGCCGCAACCTCACCGAGCGGCCCTGGAGCTCTGGCGACAACGTCAACCTGGCGGTGGGGCAGGGAGACCTGCAGGCGAACCCGCTCCAGATGGCGGTCGCCTACAGCGCGGTCGCCAATGGTGGGCGGGTTGTCACGCCGCACATCGGCCTGCGCGTCGAGGACAACGAGGGCCGCATCCTCCAGCAGATCGAGCCCGGTGCGAGGCGGCGGCTGGACCTTTCAGCTTCGACTCGCAACTCGATCATGCAGGGCCTGCGCGCCGCGGCGAACGAATCGGGTGGTACCTCCACCCCGGTGTTCGAGGGCTTTCCCATCACCGTAGCCGGCAAGACCGGCACGGCTGAGCGCGGGGCGCAGGGCGACCAGTCCTGGTACGTCGTCGCGGCACCCTACGACGATCCCCGCATCGTGGTCGCGGTCACGATCGAGCGTGGCGGCTTCGGCGCCGAGGCGGCCGCCCCCGCGGCCCGCCGCATCCTGGCCGCGCACTTCGGGATCAAGGGCAAGAAGGCGATCGGCACGGCCGGGGAGGCTCCGGACTGATGGCCGGCCCGGGCAGCACTCCCTTCGGGACCGGTGTGCAGCGCTTCACCGAGCCGCGTGCCCGGATCCTGCGGCTCGACTTCCTGATGCTGTTCGGCACGCTCGGCTTGATCGTCTTCAGCCTCGTGACGCTGGACACCGTGACCGCCAGCGACGTACCCGGCTCACCGGACTACTTCGTCAGCCGCCAGGCCGTGTACGCGGTCGTGGGCCTGACGCTCATGATCGCTCTGGCGGCGATCGACTACTCGCGGTTCCGCGAGCTGCGGATCGGCCTGTACGCGGGGATGATCGGCCTGATCGTGCTCGTGCTCGCCGTGGCCGGCGCGACCCGCGGCTCGCGCCGCTGGCTCGAGTTGCCGTTCTTCCGCTTCCAGCCGTCGGAGTTGGGCAAGGTGCTGTTGATCCTTGCCCTGTCGGCGTTCATCGTGGACCGCCTGCGGCGGTTGCCGGATCGCGAAACCACCTCACGGATCATGCTGCTGGCCCTGCTGCCGACATTGTTGGTGATGGCCCAGCCCGACCTCGGCACGAGCATCGTGTACGTGACGATCGCGCTCGCGCTGCTGTTCGTGGCGGGGACGAAGTGGACCCACTTCGCCGCGCTGGGCGGGCTTGCGGTGGGCGCGGTGACCCTGGTGCTCGTGATTGCGCCGGCGGCCGGTGTCCCGCTGCTGAAGGGCTATCAGCAGGATCGCCTGACGGCCTTCCTGGAAAAGGACAACGCCGATCCCCAGAGCCAGGGGTACCAGCTGAACCAGGCTGAGACAGCGATCGGGTCCGGCCGCAAGTCCGGGCGCGGCAGCGATGCCGCCACCCAGACGCGCCTCGACTTCCTGCCCGAGAGCCGCACCGACTTCGTGTTTGCTGCGGTCGGGGAGGTATATGGGTTCGTCGGGGCCGGGATCGTGCTGTCCCTCTATGCGCTGTTGATCTGGCGCTCGCTGCGAATCCTCACCATCGCAAAGAACCTCTACGGCGCGTTGTTGGCCGCCGGGGTGGGCGCGATGCTGATGACGCAAGTTTTTGTGAACGTCGGCGGTAACGTTGGAATCATGCCCATCACGGGGATTCCGCTGCCGCTGATGAGTTATGGCGGCTCGTCGGTGATCGTGACCTTGATCGCCCTCGGACTGCTCCAAAGCGTGTACGTGCAGGCCCGCGAGGCCGCGGCCTCCAAGTCGGAGGCACTCGCGTGAATGCCCGCGTAGCCGCCGTGTGCGCACAGATGTTCCAAAAGGAGACTTGATGCGAAAGCAGGTATTGGTATCCGTCGACCGCGGTGAGACGCGGGTGGCGATCATCGAAAGCAAGAAGGCCGCCGGTGGCAAGGACCAGGAGCGGCGGTCGAAGGGCGTGCCGAAGGTGGACCAGGACTGGCGCGTCGCGGAGCTCTACATCGAGCGTCGCGGCCGCCGCTCCATCGTCGGCAACGTCTACAAGGGGCGCGTCGACAACGTGCTCGCCGGGATGGAGGCAGCATTCGTCGACATCGGCCTGGAGAAGAACGGGTTCCTGCACGTCGACGAGATCGTCACGGCCGACGGCAAGACAAACCGCCGCGGCCGCGGACAGCGGGGCGGCCCGCGCATCTCGGACCTGCTGAAGGCAGGACAGGAGATCGTCGTGCAGGTCACGAAGGACCCGATCGGCACGAAGGGTGCGCGCCTGACGATGGAGGTCTCGATCCCCGGGCGGTACCTGGTGTACGCGCCCGACGGCGACGGCGTCGGCGTGTCGCGCAAGTTGCCGGACAAGGAGCGCGAGCGGCTGCGCAAGCTCGCCTCGGGGCTGAAGCTCGAGCAGGGCGGACTGATCATCCGCACGGCCGCCCACGGCGCGCGGAAGAGCGACATGGAGCGTGAGGTGCAGTACCTGCTGAGGCTGGACGAGGTGCTTCAGAGCAGGGTGGCGGAGTCGCGCGCACCGACGATGGTGTTCCAGGAGGCCGACCTGCCGATTCGCGTCGTCCGCGATGTCTACTCCCGCGAGTTCGACCGGGCGGTGATCGACGACGAGAAGCAGCACCACCGCATGACGAGCTTCTTCACGCGTACCGCGCCCGAGCTGCTGGAACGGGTGGAGCTGTACAAGGGCGACGACCTGCTGTTCGAGAAGTCTGGCGTCGACGAGGTGTTCCGCGAGACACTCTCGCGCCGTGTGGACCTGCCGCACGGCGGCTACCTGATGATCGACCACGCCGAGGCGCTGACGGTGATCGACGTCAATACCGGCAGCTACACGGGTCGGGGGCGCGGCTCCCTCGAGGACACGATCACGAAGACGAACCTGCAGGCGGCGGAGGAGGTCGTCCGGCAGCTGCGTTTGCGCGACATCGGCGGGATCATCGTGATCGACTTCATCGACATGGCGTACACGCGCAACCGCGACAAGGTGCTCGGCGTCCTGAAGAACGCGCTCGACGGCGACCGCACCCGTACCCACGTGGTCGAGATCTCTCCGCTCGGACTGGTCGAGATGACTCGCCAGAACGTGTCGGAGGGGGTGCGCGAGATCATGAACAAGACCTGCCCGACCTGCGACGGAGAGGGTGTCGTGCGCTCGGAGGAGACGATCGCAATCGACGTCGAGCGGCGCCTGCGCAAGCTCGCGAAGACATCGCGCGCGGACGCGTTTCTGGTGCAGGTGCATCCGCGCGTGGCGGCGATCCTGATCGGCGGCGGCGGTAAGCCGCTGCGCGAGCTGGAGGTCGAGACCGGCAAGCTGTTCCACTTCCAGGGCACGGATGGCATCCCGCTCGACACGTTCGAGATCCTCGCCGAGGGCAGTCGCGAGGAGATCGAGGACCGGGCACTACCGTTCAAGCAGGGCGAGGAGGTCCTGATCCGGATCGAAGAGCCCCACATGTACAACGTCGACGACGCGATCGCGAAGATCGACGGCTACGTGATCTCCATCTCCGGCGGCGGCCCGTTCGTCGGCGAGAGCAAGCTGATCAAGATCGACGAGGTGCGGCGTACGGCGGCGTACGCGAGCATCGTGACCAGCAACGGGGTGCCGGGCTCGGGCTCGGACGACGAAGACGCGGACGAGGACGAGGAGGACCAGGCCGCGGATGCTGAGCAGGAGCCCGTTCCCACGCCGGCCGCTGCCGAGGACGGCAGCGAGGCCAAGCTACAATCCAACGGCTCGCCGGGCAACAGACGCCGCCGTGGCCGCCGAGGTGGCCGGCGGCGTTCGCGCGCTTCGGGGAGCAGCAGCTCGAAAAGCTCGTAATGGCCTACGCGATCATCGACATAGGCGGCAAGCAGTACCGGGTCGAGGAGGGTGACTCGCTGCTGGTCGACCGCGTGGGCGCTGACGAGGGCGCGAAGGTCGCGCCCCGCGCCGTGCTCTACGCGGACGGCAGGACGGCGGTGATGGACGGCACGGACCTCGGCAAGGTGAAGGTCGACGCGGTCGTGGCCGAGCACGTGAAGGGCCCGAAGCTGCGGGTCAACACCTACCGTCCGAAGAAGCGGTTCAAGCGCCGCATGGGACACCGGTCGCATCTAACGCGAATCGAGATTCGCAAAATTACAGGGCCGTCCGCCGCCAAGCGGGCGCCGGCCAAGAAGGAACCGGCCAAGACGGAAGCAAAGGAAGACTGAGATGGCACACAAGAAGGGACTTGGATCGAGTCGCAACGGCCGCGACTCCCAGGCCAAGCGCCTCGGCGTGAAGGTCTTCGCCGGCCAGAAGGTCACCGGCGGCGAGATCATCGTGCGCCAGCGCGGCACCCGCTTCAAGCCGGGCCCGGGAGTGGGCATCGGCCGCGACCACACGATCTTCGCCACGCGCGCGGGCATCGTGCAGTTCGCAACCGGCCGCAAGGGCCGTCTGATATCTATCGAATAGCCGTCAGTCTGCAAGCAGACTGACGGGTCTATGTTGCGCGAGGCTTCTGACGGGCGGCACACAGGCCGGGACGGCTAGGCTCGGGTTCATGCTCTACGACCGCGCGACCATCCACGTCGAGGCCGGCGGAGGCGGGAACGGCTGCGTCAGCTTCCGCCGCGAGGCGCACGTGCCCAAGGGGGGTCCTGACGGCGGGGACGGGGGTCGCGGCGGGGACGTGGTGCTGGTCGCCGACCCCGGCCTGCGGGACCTGGCCCAGTTTCGCAACCAACGTCACTTCAAGGCAAAGCGTGGCGGTCACGGCGAGGGATCGCAGCGTCAGGGCGCTTCCGGCGGCGACCTCGAGCTGAGGGTCCCGTGCGGGACAGTCGTGGAGGATCTCGCGCGCGGCGTCCGCCACGACCTCACACGGGGCGGCGCCCGCGCAGTGGTCACCCGCGGCGGGAGCGGGGGTCACGGAAACCGCCGCTTTGCAACGTCCACCCGCCAGGCCCCCAGGTTCGCCGAGCGCGGCGTACCCGGTGAACAGGCCACGCTCGAGCTGCGCCTGAAGCTGCTCGCCGACGTCGGCCTCGTCGGGCTGCCGAACGCAGGTAAGTCCTCGTTGCTGCGGCGCCTGACGCGGGCCCATCCCAAGGTCGCCGACTATCCGTTCACGACGCTCGAGCCGGCACTCGGCACGATCACCGACGACGACGCGGGCCGCCAGCTCGTCCTGGCCGACATCCCGGGCCTGATCGAGGGCGCGGCGGAGGGCGCAGGGCTGGGACACGAGTTCCTCGCGCACGTCGAGCGGACCAGGCTGCTCGTGCATGTCGTCGATGTTGCGCCGCTCGATGGGTCGGAGCCCTGGGACGCGTTCACCACCGTGCGTGGCGAGCTCCATCGCTACGGCGCGGGGCTCGAGGAGCGCCCGTTCTTCGTCGTGCTGAACAAGATCGACCTGCTGGTCGCCGAGGACGTCGATGCGGTGGTGGCGGCCTGGCGCGAGCGGCTGGGCGGCGAAGCTCAGACACAGGGCGAGGACGGGCCGGTCGTGATCGCCGGATCGACCGTCACCGGAGCCGGTTTGGCGGCTGTGCGCGGCACGATCTTCTCGATCGTGCGAGAGCCCGATCAGGAAGCCGCGCCAGAGGAGGCCGCGGTCGCCGAGCACGCGGTCTACCGGCCGGCAGGCGACGGGTTCGGTGTCGAGCGCACGGCCGAGCACTCGTTCCGCATCGTGGGGCCGTCGGTCGAGCGGCTCGTGGAGCGTCACGACCTCGAGAACCCCGACGCCCTGGCGTACATAGAGGAGCGGCTGAGGTCGATGGGGATCGTCAAGCAGCTCGAGTCGCGGGGCTTCGAGCCCGGCGACGAGGTCGAGATCGGCGACGTGGCGTTTGCTCTCTATCCCGGGATCCCGCAGGAGTAGCGGTGTCCCTGACGGTTGTGAAGCTGGGGTCGACCCTGGTCGCCGACGACCGCGGCGACGTGCGTCGCGAGGTGCTGCAGGAGGTCTGCCGGCAGGTCTGCGAGCTGGATCGCACGGGCGACAGGGCGACGCTGGTCACGTCGGGGGCGATCGCGCTCGGCATGCGCCGGATGGGCATGGCGGTGCGCCCCCGCGCGATCGAGGAGCTGCAGGCCTCGTCGGCCGTCGGCCAGGGCCCGCTGTACGACGTGTACGCGGCCTTGCTGGCCGAGCATGGCGTGAAGGCGGCGCAGGTGTTGCTGACGTTCTTCGACATCACCGGGCGCGAGCAGTACGTGAACGCACGGCGCACGCTCGCAAAGCTCATGGAGTGGCAGGTCGTGCCGGTGATCAACGAGAACGACACGACGGCGACCGACGAGATCAGCTTTGGCGACAACGACATACTGGCGGCCCAGGTCGCGATCCTGATGGCAGCGGACCTGGTGGTCGTGCTGTCGGACGTGGACGGTCTGTACACGAGCGACCCGGGCAGCGATCCGGCCGCGCAGCTCGTGCCGGAGGTGCACGACGTCGCGGAGCTACGCAGCTACGAGATCGGGATGTCGCGCTCGCACATGGGCTCGGGCGGGATGCGGAGCAAGGTGCTGTGCGCGGAGATGGCGACCTCGGCGGGCATTCCGGTGGTGATCTGCAACGGCACGCAGCCGGGGATGCTGCTGCGGGCCGTCGGCGGCGAGTCCGTCGGGACGCGTTTCCACCCGCAGGCACGGCGTGAGTCGAGCTTCAAGCTGTGGCTGAAGTACGCGAAGAGCGCACGCGGGACGGTCCTGGTCGACCCCGGCGCCGAGCGTGCCCTGCGCGAGCAGGGGACCAGTCTGCTGCCGGTCGGTGTCGTGGAGGTGGACGGCGACTTCGAGGCCGGTGATGCCGTGGACGTGGCCGCGGTGGGCGACGGGCGGCGCCCGATCGGCAAGGGGATCTCCAACTACTCGGCCGCAGAGCTACGCCGGGTGAAGGGGCTGAAGTCGTCGCAGGTGCGCGAGGTGCTCCCGCGCGCGAGCGAGGAAGCCGTGCACCGCGATTACTTCGTGCTGGCCTGAGCGCGGCCCAGGTCCTCGACCCTCGTCAAGCGTCCCGCGCGGAGCGAGAAGAGGAAGCTCACCCGTTCGTCGAGCGGCGTTTCGCTACCCGTTCCCCGTCCTGTGAAGCGGATCATGGTCAGGACCCGGTCGCCGGCCTCGCTCATCACCTCCGTCTGGATCCGCAGGTCGGCGAATGCGTCGACCCAGCCCTCCAGGTACGCGCGCACCTGCTCGCGACCGTGGTGCACGGTCGTGTCGGGATCCTCGGGCGAGACGTGCCACTCGACCGCCGGGTCGAGCGGCTCGAGATAGGCGTCGAGATTCCGGCCGTTGAAGTGCTCCTCGAGTTGCCTCAGAACCTGGACGTTCGCAGAGTCCATAGCGGCTGGAGTATGGCGGGGACGCGGTGGCCGAGCCGCCGGCTCCCGCTACCCTTCTTCCATGGCTGTCCAGACCAGGACCATCGCGGAGGCATGCGCTCACGCGAAGGAAGCCTCGCGCGTGCTGGCGACGCTCGACGCCGCGACGAAGGACGCGGCGCTGCGCGCGGTCGCGCACGAGCTCGAGTCGCGCGTCGACGAGATCGTCGACGCGAACGCGGGCGACCTGGAGGAGGGCCGAGCCGCCGGCCTGAACGATGCGCTGCTCGACCGTCTTGCGCTGAACGAGGAGCGCGTGCGAGGAATGGCCGTCGGGGTGCGCATGATCGTCGAGCTCCCCGATCCGATCGGCGAGGAGCTCGACTCACGAACTCTCGACAACGGGCTCGACCTACGCAAGGTGCGCGTGCCGCTGGGCGTGGTCGCGATCGTCTACGAGGCCCGCCCGAATGTGACGGTGGACGCGGCCGCGCTTGCGATCAAGTCCGGCAACGCGGTCGTGCTGCGCGGGTCCTCGACCGCCGAACGCTCGAATGCGGTCCTGGCGAGGATCGTGGCCGACACCGTCGAGGCGGCGGGCCTGCCCGCCGGCTCGGTGACGCTGATCGGCGGCGGAGATCGTTCAGACCTCGCAGAGCTGGCGCGCCAGGACCGCTATGTGGATTTGATCATCCCGCGGGGCGGCAGTGGCCTGAAGGATGCGTTGAAGGACAGCGCGACCGTCCCGGTGATCTATGCGGCTGCCGGCAACTGCCACGTGTACGTGGACGGCGCCGCCGACGTGACGATGGCCCAGCGCATCGCCTACAACGCCAAGGTGCAGCGACCCGGCGTCTGCAACGCGGCGGAGACGCTGCTCGTGCACTCAGGCGTTGCTGGGGACGTGCTCCCCGGGCTGATCGACAAGCTGCGCGAGGCAGGCGTCGAACTGCGTGTCGACGCGCGCACCCGCGCGCTGGCCACGCGCGACGGCGACGGGCTGGTGGACGCGACCGATGAGGACTGGGACACCGAGTATCTGGAGCTGACGATGGCGATGCGAGTGGTCGACAGCCTCGAGGAGGCGATCGACCACATCAACCGACACGGCACTGGGCACTCGGAGGCGATCGTGACCGCCGACGCCGCCGCCGCGGAGGCCTTCACCGCCGGGGTGGACGCCGCCTGCGTGTACGTCAACGCCTCGACCAGGTTCACCGACGGCGGCGAGTTCGGCATGGGCGCCGAGATGGGTAACTCGACCCAGAAACTCCATGCACGCGGCCCGATCGCGCTGCGTGAGCTGACCACCTCGAAGTACGTCGTGCACGGCACCGGCCAGGTGCGGGAGTAATCCTGGCCCGGTTCTCAGCGGAGCGACCGCGCTGCGGCTAGGCGTTCTTGGAGGGGTGTTCAACCCGCCGCACATCGGTCACCTGGTGTGCGCCCAGGAGGCGCGGTGGCAGCTGGAGCTGGACGAGGTGCTGCTGATGCCCGTCGGCCGGGCGCCTCACCGTCGGGTGGAGCACGACCCGGGTCCCGAGGAGCGGTTCGAGCTGTGTCGGCTCGCCGCGGACGGAGTCGAGTGGCTGACGGCGTCACGGGCCGAGGTCGATCGACCGGGGCCGTCGTACACGGCCGACACCCTGGAGGAGGTGCGCGATGCGGATCTGTTCTTCCTGCTCGGGGCCGACCAGGCGCTGCGACTGGCGGAGTGGCACGATCCCGAGCGCGTGCTGCGCGCGGCGACCCTCGCGATCGTGGAGCGGGAGGGCGTAGCGATCGAGGAGGCGGAGGCGGCGGTGAGCGCGGTGGGGGAGGCTCGCGTGGAGGCGTTCAGCATGCCGCGCATCGACGTGTCCTCGACCGATGTGCGCCGGCGGGTGGCGGAGAGACAGCCGTACCGGTTCCTGGTACCGGAGGCCGTTGCGGACCGGATCGAGCGGGTGGGGCTCTACCGATGAGCGCCGGGTTGGAGGCCATGTCGTCTGAGGCGCTCGCGCGTCGCATCGCGGCCGTCGCGCTCGACAAGAAGGCCGCCGACCTGGTCGTGCTCGACATGCGCGACGTCGTCAGCTACACGGACTTCCTCGTGATCGCGACCGGGAACACCGAGCGCCAGACCAAAGCGATCCAGGAGGGCATCCACCAGGAGCTGAAGCACCCCGACGGCGGGCAGAAGCGGGTCCCGGGACGAGTCGAGGGAGCCGCGGAGGCGCGCTGGATCCTGATGGACTACCTCGACGTGGTGGTGCACGTGTTCACGCCCGCCGCGCGTGACTACTACCGGCTGGAGACCCTGTGGGGCGAGGTGCCGGAGCTGGAGGTCGAGCAGACGGCTTAGGCGCCTTCGGTTCCGGACAGAGATGTCCAGACAGAGATATCCGGTTTAGGTTTGGCGATCCGCGGTTAACAAGATGCCGCGATCTGGGATGGGGAGGAGCGTCACCTGGCGTTGGAGACTCCGTGCTCGTGCCGTCGCGTGTGAATCCACGCCGTCCAAAACGGAGGTGACCATGAAAAAGCTCGTGCTCTGTAGCGCACTCTTTGGCGTCCTCACCTGGGCAGGTCCCGCCACAGCGTCCGATCCGATCATCCTTCCGACCGGCCAGGAGGGATGTGTCTCGCCTGCCGGCGACACGTGCACGTACACGGCCACGCGCGATGGAGGTTATGCCGCGGGTGGCTCTACGTGGAGCCTGACGGTCACGATCCCGGCAAACGGGGACCCACGCGACACGAACCTTGACGGGCAGCTCCGGTACGTGTTCGGTCCGGGCAATGCGCCCGAGCAGGGCTGTGGCCTGTGGGGTGCCGGGTCGACGGTCACGACGAGCGGGGGCGCCAGCGGCACCATCGCCGGCGGTAACCCGTTCCCCGGGGCGGCAGATCCCGTGCTTGGGACGAGCAACGACTGCGCCACGGGGAAGATCTCGGCGAGCAACTCGAACTTCACCCCGGTCGACTAGGTCTCCACTATCCACACGATGGCAAGCGGGCCCCGCGGGAACGCGGGCCCGCTTGCCACGCTTAGACGGCTCTGGGCCTAGCCTTTTCCGTCCGGTGGGCGAACTAGTGTTCGTATCGCCATGGAGGGTGACCGGTGGTCTGAGCTGAGCAGCAATCAGAAGGGCGCGATCGCGGAGGCCGAATTCTTTTGCGCGGCGGTTTGGGGCGGCGTGCCCGTGGCCAAGCCGATGTCCGAGCATGGCCGCGCCGATCTTGTGCTGGATCTCGGAGGTTCTCTAAAGCGCATCCAGTGCAAATGGGCCAATCTGCATGGTGGCGTCGTAAGCGTCCGGATCGGCACCTGTCGTCTGACCCCGCGGGGATATGTCCGAACGACGTATGGAGTGGATGAGGTCGACGCTTTCGGCATTTACTGTGCGGGACTCGACAAGTGTTATCTGCTCCCGATCTCTGAGGCAGCTGGGCAGATGCAGGTCCACCTACGAATCGAGCCCGCCAAGAACAATCAGCGCGCACGTTTAAAATGGGCGGCTCAATACGAGTTCCCTGGGGCTATAGCTCAGTTGGGAGAGCGCGTGACTGGCAGTCACGAGGCCGCCGGTTCGAGCCCGGCTAGCTCCACTCAGTTGCGCCTCGGCTAGGCCGCCGCGGGCTGATCGCGTTCGACTGCCCGCAGGAACGCCTCCACGACCGTCGCGTCGAACTGCGTGCCGGCGTTGCGCCGCAACTCCTCGCGGGCCCGCCAGCGCCCGATCGCGCGCCGGTACGGGCGGTCGTTCGTCATCGCCTCGTAGGAGTCCGCCACGGCAAGGATGCGCGCCTCGAGCGGGATGTCGTCCGCCCGGAGCCCGCGCGGATAGCCCTGCCCGTCAGGACGCTCGTGGTGGCACAGGATCCACTCACGGATCTCGTCCAGCCCGGCATCGTTGAGCAACGCCGCCCCGAGCTCCGGGTGGTACCGCATCGCCATCCATTCGTCATCGGTCAGCCCCGCCGGCTTGGAGACGATCGCGTCGGCGACGCCCGACTTGCCGACGTCGTGCAGCAGCCCGGCGAGGCGCAGGTCCTGCACCACCTCCTCGGGCAGGTCGAGCTGTCGGGCGGTCAGCTCTGCATAGCGCGCGACCACGAGCGAGTGCTCGCCTGTGCCGCACTCACGCCGGTCGAGCTCCTGCGCCATCGTGACGACGCGCTCGATCGCCTGATCATGGCTGGGAATGCGACTCGCCTTGGTTTGGGTCTGCTCGTCCACGGACTACGGTCTTACGCCTGTCCGCCCGCGACTCCTGCACAACCCCGACCGGCTGCAAAGGGAAGGGCCCGCCTTGCGGCGGGCCCTTGGGCCATGGGAAGCGCGGATGTCCGCGCGAGCGGATATGTGATTTTTTTGTGCCGGGCTAGCCGGCGTGCTCCAGGTCGTCCCCGCGGGTCGCGCCACTTGAAGCGGCTACGGACACTGCCATCGTTACGGAAGGGCTGTGTCGAGGATCGGCCATGTTGGAGTCAACGAGGGAAATTCCCAAAACCGGCGGCTTCCAGGCATCTTTGGACGTTTGTTGGATCCGGTGGGGCGTCAGCGCCCGCGCCGCACCCGCAGCTTCGCGCGCATTCCGAGCGCGCGATGGTCGGGCAGCGAGCACCACAGCCGGTAGCGCCCGGTTCGCAGGCTCACGTTCGCCTGGGCCAGCGCGCCCGGCCGGGTCTCGGAGATCGAGATCGCATGAGTGCCCCCGCTGCGCTGCAGCTTGAGGTCGTGCGGGTCCTCGCCGCGGTTGATGTACTGGATCCGCGCCGGGCCTCGCACGATGCTCTGCCGCGAGAGCAGGAGGCTGTACTCGTCTGCCTGCACCATCAGGCGCGCAGGCGCCCGCGCCTCGCCCGGCACCGTTCCCAGCACCGCGACGAGGACGGTCGCGGCCACCACCGCCCGGGCCATCAGCGCACCAGCGCCGGGCGGCCGAACCGCGCCGCCTCCGGCACGACGGCCGCGGCGTCTGTGCCGAGCCACTGCTCGAGCAACCCGCAGTAGACGGCGCGGAAGTCTGATGTGGCGCGCAGGTTTCCATCGTCGTCGAGACGGTCGAGACCGGGGAACTCGCCCACCATCTGGCCGCGGGCCTGCGTGCCGATCAGCATTCCCAAGCCGGCCGCGCCGTGGTCGGTCCCGTCGGACCCGTTCTCCTCGGCGCGCCGCCCGAACTCCGACCACACCTGCACCAGCACCCGATCCGCCACTCCGCGCGCCTCGAGATCGCGCTGGAATGCCAGCAGCCCGTCCACGGTCGCCTTCAAGTTCTCGGCCAGGTCCGCGGGTTGGCTGTCGTGCGTGTCGTAGTCGCCCGGCGCGTTCAGCGCGACGCAGCGCAGCGGCAATCCGCCCGCCAGCATCGCCGCGAGCGCCGCGAGGCGGCGCGAGAAGCTCGAGTTGCCCTCGGTGGGATAGGCCACGGGGCTCTGAATCTGCTTCCCGCCGAACGGCAGCAGCTGCTGCCGCAGGCGGGCCGACTGGACCGCCACGCCCCCCGCCGTCTTCATCGCGACGTCCTTGCTCCCCGCATGAGCGGCGCCGATCGACTGAAACGCCTCGATCATCATCGGCGCCACCGCTCCCCACACGCCGGGGGCCCCGAAGTCGTAGTCACCCGGGCCCTGGATCGCCGATACGGGCACGCGCGTGGCCGCCAGCGCGGGGGCGAGGTCGCCGCTCAGCGCCAGGCCCTGGAGCGGGTTGTCCATCGTTCCGACGCGGTCGAGGTAGCGGCCCATCCAGCCCGTCACCACGCGGGGCTGCAGTGCGCCCACCTCGTAGAAATGGCGCGAGTTGAAGTGCGACTGATCCGGGTGCTCGTACCCCACGGCCGGCATGACGGTGGCCTTGCCCTCGCCATGCAGGGTCGCAAAACCGGCCGCGGACGGATGCCAGCGCAGGCGTCCGTCCTCGCCGAACGGGGTGCCGTCGGAGTCGGGGAGCGCGAGCTTGGGGCGCAGCTTCCGGTAGCTCGGGTCGCCCACGGGGGCCAGCACCGAGAGGGAGTCGATCCCACCCGCCATGAAGACCGACACGAGCACGCGATCGGGTGGGGCAGCGGCCGCGACCCCCTCCTCCAGTGCGGCGAGCGGGAGCCGGGTCGCGCCGTAGACGGTCAGCGCGAGGCCGGCGCTACGCATCAGGAACTGGCGCCGATCGAGCCCGCGTCCGGCAGGCGGGGGTGCCTTCGCGTCGCGCGACCTCGAGAAACCTTCGCAACAGTTGTGCGCCATCAGCTCGTCTGCATGTCCGGGGAGGTGGCCACCAGCACGCGGAGGGCGTTCTGGCGGGACGCAAAGTAGCCGCGTCGCTTGTAGGGCTTGTCGGCTGCGGAGTTGACTCGTTCCGCGAACGAGAGCAGCCGCCCGCGGGTCGTGGCGGACACCGCCGGCCGGCCCCAGAACGCGAGCGCCCTGTCGACTGCCGCCGCCGGCTCCTCCGTCTCGTCGTAGGGCTTGCCGGGGTCCTCTTCGCGTTCACGCAGGACCTGGGACGCGGTCAGCCAACGGGCGCGCCACGTGCCGGTGTCGAGCCAGCGGTCGTCCTCCCAGCCGGCCACGTTCGGAGGCACGAACAGGCGCTGGCGCATCATGTCCGACAGCCAGGTCCAGGACTCGGTGTCGAGCCAGCGGCCGGAGCCGCGCAGCAGGCCCGCCAGGTAGACCACGGGCGGCTTCACCATGCGGGGCCCCTCGTAGAAGGACGGGTGGCGCAGGATCGCCTCCACCACCGGGCGCACCTCGTAGCGCCCGCGCACGTACAGCGACTGCAGCGCGCGGCGGGTCCTGCGGCCGGGCGGAACCGGGATGAAGTAGGACCACAGCTTCTCGACGAAGAACGACGAATGGCTCGGGTGGGCGAGGCACATCTCGCATGAGTCCCGCCACTCGAAGCGGCCCTTCTTGCCGAAGATGCGCTTGGTGCCCCCGTCGTGGTACTCGGTGTCGAAGCGAAAGTTGTTCGGGCCGACGCCGTCGTCCCAATCGTTGCGGAAGCCGGTCAGCGCCCGGGCGTGCTCGCGCACGTCGTCCTCCGTGTAGCCGCGGTCGGCGCCGAGCGTGAACAGCTCCATCAGCTCGCGCGCGTAGTTCTCGTTCGGCGAGTCCTCCCGGTTCTGTGCACCCGAGAGCCACAGCAGCATCGCCGGGTCGCGCGTGACCCGCACGACCAGATCTCGGAACGATCCGAGCGCGTTCTTCCGCAGCATCTCGTTCTGATGGATCATCAGGCGCTGGGACCCGACGCCCTCGTTGGACGTCGCAAACCAGTCGTGCCAGACGAGGGTCATGCGCTCGGTCAGGGGCCGGTTCGTGCGGAGCATCCGGTCCAGCCACCACAGGTGGTCGTGGCCCCACGCGTCCGCGGGCGCCAGGGGGTGACCGTCCTGGTCGTGTGGCGGCGGGCCGCCGAGCCGCTCCTTCCTGCGCGGCCGCGTGAGCGAGTGGACCGCTCCTTCGAGACCCTTCCGCGCAAGCTTCTCGGCCTCCCCGGGGCGCGGGCCGAACCCGGCGCGCCACAGCAGGCGCTCGGCCTGCTCGACTCCGAATCGGCCACGGTAGACCGACACGACCGGCCCCCGGCGGCGTCGACGCGTGCGCTTGCCGCGGCGCCGGCGGCGCCGGGAGGCGTGCGCCTCTGCGGATGCGGTGGTGCTCATCTCATGAAATGACTCGGCCCGCCGGGCGCAGGCCTCAAGGACTAGAACGCCGTCGCGGGCGCTCCGTATTCCTGGTCGCGGCGCCGCCGGACGGTTGTTCTAGGCTTGACCGCATGGCGACGAAGCCGACAGATACGGCCGCCGGCCGCTACGACGCGAGCACGATCGAGCGCAAGTGGCAGGAGATATGGGAGCGCGAGGGGACCTGGGAGGTCCCGAACCCCGGTGAGCCGGGGTTCGATCCCGCAGTGCCCGAGAGCTACGTGCTCGAGATGCTGCCGTACCCGTCCGGCGAGCCCCACATCGGCCACCTGAAGAACTACTCGATGGGCGACGCGCTTGCCCACTACCGGCGCCGCAACGGCATGCGGGTCCTGCACCCGATGGGCTACGACGCCTTCGGGCTGCCGGCCGAGAACCATGCGATCAAGACCGGTGAGCACCCGGCGCGGTCCACCGACGCGTCGATCGTGGAGTTTCGGCGCCAGTTCCGCTCCTGGGGCGTGTCGATCGACTGGCGGCGGGAGTTCGGCACCCACCAGCCGGAGTACTACCGCTGGACGCAGTGGATCTTCGTGAAGCTGTTCGAGCGCGGGCTCGCGTACCGCAAGCGGGCGCCGGTCAAGTGGTGCCCGAAGGACCAGACCGTGCTTGCCAACGAGCAGGTGATCGACGGACGTTGCGAGCGCTGCGGGACGCCCGTCGTGGTGCGCCAGCTCGAGCAGTGGTTCTTGAAGATCACCGACTACGCCGACCGTCTGCTGGAGGACTTCAAGCTCCTGGAGTCCTGGCCGCAGCGGGTGATCACGATGCAGCGCAACTGGATCGGCCGTTCCGAGGGCGCGGAGGTGATCTTCCATTGCGAGCAGCCGGAGATGGACTTCCCGGTCTTCACGACCCGCCCGGACACGCTGTTCGGGGCCACGTTCTTCGTGCTCGCGCCCGAGCACCCGGACCTCGACGCGCTGGTGGCCGGAACGGAGCACGAGCGAGAGGTCCAGGAGTACGTGCAGAAGGCGCTCTCCGAATCGGTCGAGGAGCGGGCCGAGACCGACCGCGAGAAGACCGGCGTGTTCACCGGCCGCTACGTGGTCAACCCCGTCAACGACGAGCGCATTCCCGTTTGGGTGTCCGACTACGTGCTGATGGACTATGGGACCGGGGCGGTGATGAGCGTGCCCGCCCATGACGAGCGGGACTTCGAGTTTGCGCGGAAGTTCGGCCTCGAGATCCGGCGCGTGGTGGAGCCGGTGGACGAAGAAGCTCCCGAGGATCAGGCCTTCGTCGCCCATTCGGGTGAGGAACGGCTGGTCAACTCGGGGGCGTTCACCGGCCTGACTTCGCCCGAGGCGATCGAGGCGATCACGAAGTGGCTCGAGGAGCGCGGGAAGGGCCGGAAGGCCGTCAACTATCGCCTGCGAGACTGGCTCGTCTCGCGCCAGCGTTACTGGGGAGCGCCGATCCCGATCGTCTACTGCGACCGCGACGGCCTCGTGACGGTGCCGGAGGACCAGCTGCCGGTACGGCTGCCGGACATCGAGGACTACTCACCCAAGGGGAAGTCGCCGCTTGCGGCGAGCGAGGAGTTCGTGAACACGACCTGCCCCAGATGCGGCGGGCCGGCGCGCCGAGAGACCGACACGATGGACACGTTCGTCGACTCGTCCTGGTACTTCCTGCGCTACTGCGACCCGCACAATTCCGACGCGCTGTGGATGCGCGAGGTCGTGGACTACTGGATGCCGGTCGACCAGTACATCGGCGGCGTCGAGCACGCGATCCTGCACCTGATGTACGCGCGCTTCTTCACCAAGGCGCTCGCGGACATGGGGCTGGTCGGCTTCCTGGAGCCGTTCGCGAACCTCTTCACGCAGGGCATGATCACCCACCAGGGAGCGAAGATGTCCAAGTCGAGGGGCAACGTGATCAGCCCCTCGGCGTATGTCGAGCGCTACGGCGCGGACACCGCGCGCTGTTACATCCTGTTCCTCGGACCTCCCGCGCAGGACGCCGACTGGTCCGACAGCGGGGTCGGCGGGGTGTACAGGTTCCTCTCGCGAGTGTGGCGTCTGGCCGAAGCGGTACGGCCGCTGGACGGCGAGCCAGGATCGTTCGATCCGGCCGGCCTCGAGGGCGGCACCCTCGAGCTGGTGCGCAAGGCGCACTGGGCGATCGACAAGGTCACCGGCGATGTCGAGCGATTTCAGTTCAACACCGCGATCGCGGCGCTGATGGAGCTGGTGAACGACGTCTACCGTGAGCTGGATGCGGCCGCTGAAGACGAGGCCGCGGCGCGCGCCGTGTCCTTCGCCGCGGTCACGACGGCCTCGCTGCTGTTTCCGTTCGCGCCGCACCTCGCCTCGGAGCTCTTCGAGGCTCTCACAGGCGAGCGCGTGTGGGGGGCGCCGTGGCCGCGCGCCGACGAGCAACTGCTCCAGCGCGACACGGTGACGGTGGTCGTGCAGGTGAACGGCAAGGTGCGCGACAGCATCGAGGTCGAGGCCGGCATGAACGAGGACGAGCTGAAGCGGGCGGCGCTTGGTCTGCCGAACGTGCAGCGCCATCTCGGCGACCGCGAGGTGAAGAAGGTCGTCGTGGTGCCGGGCCGGCTCGTGAACTTCGTCGTCAACTGAACGTTCACCGCCCGAAGCCCGGCGTCCGTTTAGAATCCGCGCCGTGCGGCTCCGCCGTCTCTCAGAAGCGGCCGTGGAGGAGCGCGGCCGGCTGCGATCTCACTTCCTGATGGATGCAGGGGACCTTGGGTCGCGGAACATGACCGTGACGTGGGTCGACGTCCCTCCGGGCGCCGAGCAGCGCGCACACTCGCACGAGGATGCGGAGCAGGTCTACGTGGTCGTGCGCGGCCATGGGCGGATGCAGGTGGCCGGCGATGTCCAGGAGGTCGGCGAGGGTGACCTGATCTTCATTCCCCCCGCGACTCAGCACAGCATCCGAAACGACGGCTCCGAGACGCTCGTGTACGTCTCGGCGGCCTCGCCTCCCGTCTCCCTTGCGGAGCTGTACGGCGCCGAGCTGTCGCCCGTCGGCGACGGCTACGACGACGACTGAACCGCATTTTTTGACAGCCGTGCGCTGACCGGTACGCATGTCGCTCGTACCGTCGGGCGACGTGGTCGAGATCAGCAGACAGCAGCTGGTGGTGTACGCGGCGGCGGCGCTTGCGATCGCGCTGATCGGTGCCCGCTACCTGAAGCAGGAGCGCGACCCGCCGGTGCCGGCGGCGCATCCGGCCGGGGTCAAGGTCGCGCGCGGCGGGGGTGGAGGTCCGGCGTACGTGCACGTCACCGGGGCGGTGCGGCGCCCGGGCGTATACCGGGTCCCGTCGTGGGCGCGGCTCGACGCTGCGATCCGCCGCGCGGGCGGTGCGACGGCACGGGCCGACCTGCAGGGCGTGAACCTGGCGGCGAAGGTCGCGGACGGCCAGCAGGTGGTCGTGCCCGCTCGTGTGCCGGGCGCCGCTGGCATCGCGGCGCAGGGACCAGGGCCGACCGCCCCGGGCGCCGTGGCCGGTCCGATCAGCCTGAACACGGCGACAATCGAGCAGCTCGACCAGCTCGAGGGCATCGGGCCGACGACGGCCCAGAAGATCCTCGACTGGCGCAAGGAGCACGGCGGCTTCCGGTCGGTCGAGGATCTGAACCAGATCAGCGGCATCGGGCCGAAGCGCTTCGCGTCGCTGAAGGACAAGGTGCGGATGTGACGCGGGCGGCGCTCGCCGCCCACCCGAGGCACGTGGCGATCGCCGCCCTGGCGAGCGGCTTCGCACTTGGCGGCAAAGTCGCCGCGGCCGTCATCGTCGCGGCCGCTGCCGCAGTCGTGATGGCCACCTTGATGCCTCGCACGGCGCCGGTGCCGATCCTGGTCGCCGCCGCTCTCGTCCCCGCTGGCGCGCTGGTCGGCTCGGCGCGACTCGCGGAGATCGACGACTCGCAGTTGCTGCGGGAGGCGGGGCGACACGTCGAGCTGGTCGGCCATGTGATCCGCCGCGAGCCGGTCTCGCACGGCGTGCGCCGGGTGCGCGTGGAGGCGACGGCCTACCGGTTTGGCGCGCGGAGGCCGTGGATGGCGCTCGAGGAACGCGTCCAGCTGCGATCGAGGGGGCCGGCGCTCGCACGCGTGTCGATCGGCGCAGAGATTTGGGCCAGCGGCAGCCTTGCGCGACCCCTCCGCGGGCGCGGCAGCTTCGACTACGCGGCGTACCTGCGGCGGGCGGGCGTCCGGACCGTCCTCCACACCGATCGCGTGCGGCCGACCGGGCGCCGGCGCGCCGGCATTTCCGGAATGCTGGACGGGATTCGTGGCCGCGCCGAACGGGGCGTGAGCGCCGGCTTGCCGCAGCCGATGGGAGCGCTCGCGCGGGGGATGGTCCTCGGCGCCGACGAGGAGATCCCCGCTCCGATCAGCGACGACTTCAAGGACTCCGGGCTCGCGCACGTGCTGGCGGTCAGCGGGCAGAACGTCGCCCTGCTGGCTGCGCTGGCTTGGCCGCTGCTCGCGGCCGCGGGCCTGGGCCGGCGCGGTCGACTGGCCGGCGTCGCGGTCCTGATCGCGCTCTATGTCCCGGTCACCGGGGCTGGGCCCTCGATCCTGCGGGCAGGGGTGATGGGAATGGCCACCGTGGTGGCGGCATTCGCCGGTCGCCCGGCGTCGCGCTGGTACGCGCTGCTCCTCGCCGCCGCGCTGACCCTCGGATTCGATCCGCGCGCCTGGCAGGACGTGGGGTGGCAGCTCAGCTTCGCGGCCGTCGCAGGCATCTTCGGGCTCGTGCGCCCGATCGCCGGCGCGATGCGCGCGGTGCCCGAGCCGCTCCGCATGGGCGCCGCGCTGACGGTGGCGGCGACGCTCGCCACCGCTCCCCTGATGGCCTTCCACTTCGAGCGCGTGTCGCTGGCGGCGCTCCCGGCGAACCTGGCCGCCCTGCCGGCGATTCCGCTGGTGATGTGGACCGGCATGCTGAGCGCCGCCGCGGCGCAGGTATGGATCGTTCCCGCCGAGCTGCTGAACGCGCTGAACGGTTTCTTCCTGGCCTACGTCGCCGCCGTCGCTCGGTGGGGCGCGCGGCTGCCCGGCGCCGTCGCCGAGGTCGGGATCGATGGGCCGGTGCGGCTGGCGGTCGCCTACGCGGCGCTGGCCGGCATCCTCGGCGCGGCGTGGCGGTTGCGGGACGCAGCTCGGCGGCGAGCCGCTCCGCTCGGCGCGTGCGCGCTCGTCGCCGTGGCGGCTGCCGCGCTGCTGCTGCGCGGCCACGCACCGGCACCACCCTCCGACTTCACCGTCACGTTCCTCGATGTCGGCCAGGGGGACGCCACCCTGGTCCAGGCGCCGGGCGGATTCACGGCCCTCGTGGACGGCGGCCCACCGGAGGCCGACGTCGCGTCGGAACTGCATGCCCGCGGCGTCACGCGCCTCCAGGTGGTGGTGCTCACGCATGCCCAGGAGGACCACCAGGGTGGTCTCGAGGCCGTGATCGCGGGCTTTCCGGTCGACGCCCTGCTTGACGGCGGTCACTCCGCAGACGGGCCCGACCACCGGCGCATCGTGGCGCTCGCCCGGGCCCGGGCGGTGCGTGTCATCCCCGCCGCGGCCGGCCAGCGCTTCAGGCTGGGACGTGCGCTCCGGCTCGACGTGCTGGCTCCCCGATCGGCGCTCGACGCCCCAAAGGGCCTCGACTCGAATCTGCGGGCCGCGGTGCTCCACCTCTCCTACCGCGGCCTCGATGTGCTGCTGCCGGCGGACGCCGAAAGCGAGGTCACCGCGGGGCTCGTCCTGCCCCGGGTCGACGTGCTGAAGGTCGCCCACCACGGCAGCGCCGACGAGGGCCTGGGGGCGCTGCTCGAGCGCCTCCGCCCGGCGGCAGCCGTGATCCCGGTAGGAGCAGGCAACCGGTACGGGCATCCTCACCCGGCGACCTTGCGCGCGCTGCGCTCCGCAGGTCCACGGCTGTTCCGCACCGACCGCGACGGCGACGTGACGCTCACGCTGGGCCCCGCCGGCCCCGCGATTCGCTCTCAGCGGTGATTCAAGTGGCCCCACTCAAAACGTTCGCCGCAAACGGCGGCCTCCGGAAACACCAGGCGGCGTCCTCGGTCGCCCGCGTACTCACCGAGTACGCGGGCTCCCTGCGTCCTTGCCTGGCGGCCCCGGAGCCGCGCCGTTTCCTGGCGAACGTTCCGAGCAGGGCCACTAGACTCGCGCGGCATGGCGGACCCTAAGCCCGCATACCTCCTGCAGGGCGACGACGAGGTGAAGATCGACGGCTGGCGCAGCCGCGTGCGGCAGCGTGCCCTCGACGATCCAGAGGCGACGCTCGAGGTGTTTCCGGACAAGACGCCCGTGGACGAGATCGCGGCGGCGCTGTCCAGCATGACGCTCGCGATGGGGCGCCGCTGGATGCTGGTCGAGGGGGTGGAACGCTGGAAGGACAAGGAGGTCCAGCCCGTCGCGGAAGCGCTCGACGGCCTGCCCGCGGACACGATCGTGGTCCTGATCGCCACCGGGGCGATCAAACGTGACAAAGGGAAGGAAAGGCCTCCCGCTCCTGCGGCGCTGGTCAAGGCTGTCCAGAAGTGCGGCGGCGAGATCACGACCTACAAGGCCCCGAACGCGTCCCAGTACGCGAAGTGGACGGTCGAGCAGGCCTCGAAGGTCGGACTGTCGATGTCGGTGGAGGCAGGGCAGGCTCTGGCGGACCGTGTCGGCCAGGACGAAAAGCGCCGCTTGCACGAACGCCGGCTGATGCGGGAGCTGGAGAAGATCGCGATCTACGCTCCCGAAGACGCGCGCGTGGACGTGGAGACGGTGGAGGAGCTGACCACGTCGGATGCCGAGGCGCGCACGTACGAGCTCGCCGACGCGCTGGTCGACGGGAACCTCGCGCTCGCAGTCTCACTTGCGGAGGACCTGCGCGACCGCGGGGCGGACATCATGTACGTCCTGTTCGCGCTGCTTCGCAAGGTGGGTGACACGCGCACAGCCTGGGCGGTGCTGGAGGAGGGCGGCTCGAGGAAGGACGTCGCGGCTGCGCTCGGCATGCCGGAATGGAAGGTGAGACCCATCGTCGCCCAGGCCGAGCGCGCGCACGGAGCGCGGTTGGAGCGCCTCGCGGCGGCGCTGGCAGACCTCGACTACGCGGTTCGCGGGGGCACGAACGTGGACGCGGGCACCGAGCTCACGCTGATGGTCGCGGGCGCGGAGCGGACGGGCTAGCCCCGGCCGGCGCCGGACTTGATCCGGGCGGCGCGGGACTTCTTGCGGGCAGCGTTGTTGCGGTGCAGCGCCCCGTGCTCAGCCGCCTTGTCGATCGTCGACACCAGCGCCCTGTGCTCGGTGTCGATCGCCTCGGCGTCGCCGGACTCGACGGCCCGCTCGAGGCGTCGGAAGTACGTCCTGACGGTCGACGTGCGCCGGCGGTTCTCCACCCGCTCGCGCTCTGACCGCTGGATACGTTTTTCTTGGGATGCGATGTTCGCCATGAGAACTGAATCGCCGCGGCCAAAGAGCGATCCGAAGAACACCGCTCCCGGCGGCCCGGCGGCGGCGAAGTATAGCGGCGCCCACCCCGCAGCCCGGCCGCGCGCGGAGCCGTGACGCAAGAGCCCAGGGCCGGCGAGCAGCTGCCCGCGGAGCGCCTGGAGCCGGGCGCGGGGCGGCTGGCGATCTCGACGGCGTTCTTCTCCATCGCCACGGGCCTGTCGCGGATCGCCGGGCTGGTGCGGGAGATCGTGGCGGCGAGCTACTTCGGCGTGAAGGGGCCGATGAGCGCGTTCACGATTGCGTTCCAGGTCCCGAACCTGATCCGCAGCCTGTTCGCCGATGCGGCGCTGCAAGCGGCGTTTGTCCCGGTCTTCACCGAGCAGCTCGAGCATCGCGGGCGCAAGGAGGCGTTCCGGGTCGCCTCCGCCCTCGTGTTCGTGATCTCGGTGTCGCTCGGAGTGATCACGGCGCTGTTCGTACTGCTGGCGCCGGTGATCATGCCGTTGTTCGCACCGGGGTTCGACGACCAGCTGACGGACCTCACCGTCAACCTCGCGCAGCTGATGTTCCCGATCGTGCTGATGCTCGGGCTCTCGGGACTCGTGGTCGGGGTGCTGAACAGCTTCGAGCACTTCGCGGTGCCCGCGATCGCGCCCCTCTTCTGGAACCTGGTGATCATCGCCACGCTGGTCGCGCTCACGCCCGCGTTCGAGGGCGACGACCGCATCTATGCGTATGCGATCGGCATCCTGCTCGGGACGCTGGTGCAGCTCCTGCTGCCGCTGCCGTGGCTGCGGCGCACGGGGTTCCGGCTCGCGCGCGACTTCAACTGGCGCGACGAGCGCGTGATGCGCGTCCTGAAGCTGATGTT
>Ga0190275_10000368_pt1 | contig 41678 bp, 70 predicted proteins | sample Popmic550T_FD_133745 | JGI IMG/M metagenome (GOLD analysis project Ga0190275, IMG submission 133745) | Populus adjacent soil microbial communities from riparian zone of Yellowstone River, Montana, USA - 550 T | ecosystem: Environmental > Terrestrial > Soil > Riparian zone > Trees stand | place... | reverse complement strand
CCCTTGGTCACTGGAGCGGGTTGCCACAGCCATCGCCACAGCCGCATCAGCCTGGCCTCGCCCCTGCTTGCGAGCGGCGGGCAGGCGGGGCAGGCGGGGCAGTTGCTCGCCCAGGTGTGGATGCCCGTATGGGTCGGCTCGACATTCGCCACCTAGCCGACCTCCTCGGTCAGATGAGCCAGTAGCTCACCGATGGAGAACCCGCCCCGCTCGTGCAGCCGGTCGAAGGACTGGCTCATGCCGTAGCGGCGGGCGTAGTTCTTGTAGGCGGCTTCGGCCACCTCTCGACGGACACCCCGCACCATCGGCGGGTAGGTCTTTTGCAGCCCGCTATCGACCTGCACCGGCACGAACCCGTCCTTGGGCATCTCGGTCGTGAAGATGGGGAACTGGACACGCTCCACGTTCGCCACTTACGCCTCCGCTGCCTTGTCCACGAACGCACGGGTGCGCTCCGAACGGGTCAGTGTCACCAGTTCCTCGATGAGCGCATCCATGTCGGGACCGGCGTGGATGGTCTTGCCGCCGTACCTCGTCAGGATGCCGAGAATGTCGCCCGACAGGTTGAGCACGGCGTCTGCGGGCGTGAAACGGTCGGGTAGTTCAGTCACCATCAGCGGCCTGCCTTCGCTCGCCGCCGGTCGTCACCACGACGGCGGACGTTCTCGTTGGCGACGTGGGTGCGCTTCACTTCGCCGCAACCGCAGGACTGGACGGCGTACACGGCGTCGTAGAGCACGTCGTCCCACGTCGAGCAGGGCGAGCACCGCTCCTTGCCCTCACGAACAAGGCCATGCGCCTGCCACTCGTGGACGTGCTCGTTGCTCGCCATATCAGCCGTCACTCCATCGCTTGGGCCACGGGAGCTTGGCGCTCTCCACGATGGCGTCGAACCTCGCTAGGGACTCCCGCTCCACACGCCGAGCGTGCAGCCAGCCGGGAATGACGACGACCAGGAAGCCGACGAGGAACCAACCGATGAGCACAACCACGTTCGCCATCTAGACCACCAACCTTCCTTGAGCGCAGAACTGGTCCCACGCGCGCCCGACCGCACCGCTGCCAGGGAACACGTCCTCGAAGTCGTCCTCGGGCGTCAGGCCAGCGCAGGCGAACAGCCAGTGACAGAACGCCTCAGGCTTCTCACCGATGACGTGCTCCGCCGGGCGGGCCCGAAAGGTGAACTGCGGCGGGCTCAGAACGAGGTGGGTGCGGGTGGGCACCGCTGGCCGGCGCAGCGGCTTGAGCAGGACGGGCTCCCAGGAGTAGATGCGCTGGTCACCCATCGGGGGGCTGATCGGCTTCACCCACGAGAGGGTGAGCACGTCGTCAGGGACGAGCTTGGCGATGGCGGGCAGGGACTTCATGGACAGCGACAGGGCCCAGCCGTCGAAGCTCTCCAGGTCGGCCAGCAGCGCCCCGTGATCGACCTCGCCGCCGAAGTCGGGGTGATCGCCGTAATGACGCTTGGCCTGGCCCACGTAGGGCGGGTCGGCATAGGCGAAACGCGCGCGTTCGACAGTCGCCATCGTCAGGCACCGCGCCGCGCGCCGCGCGTCCGGTTGTACGCCTTCCAGTAACAGCCCGGGCCCGTGCCGCGGCGGTGGTAGTTCCGCTTGTCGAGCACCTCCCAGTCATCGGTCGACCGGTTGCACTCCGCGCACAGGGCCCGAGTCCGGTTGAACTCGATCCGCTCGGGGCGGTGCTTCGCCTCCCAGGCGGCGAAGCACTCGGGGCAGTAGCCCGACACCATCGGGTCCTCGGCGTTCTTCAGCACGGTGCGTCCGCAGCCCTCGCAGTCGCCGAGATCCGCCTGGCGCTTGGCGACGCGCTCGTGCACCGACAGGATCAGCCGGCGGACGTCGTCGTTGTCGCGCATCGTCGTGGCGGCCAGGTCGATGTTGAGCACGAGCTCCCGCAGCGCGTCGGACACCAAGTCGCGCTGCTCGGTCCACTCGTCGGGCTCGCCCTTCTCACCCTCGTCCACAGCCGGCGATGCGAGGCGGAGCGCCGCCCGCTCGGTCGACGTCGATGACTCGGCTCCCCCACCACTGACCCCTCCGCCCAGTGAGCTCGTCGGGTAGCCGTCCGCAACGACGTGCTCCCCGCGGCGCATTAGGTCTTCGAGCACGTCGATCGACGAGTCACGCTCGGACGCCTTCAGCAGCTCGTTGGCCAGCGTGCGGATCTGCTTCAGCTGCTGCCGCGCGCGGGTCAGCTCCCGGGGAACACTCACGCCGCCGTGACCTCCGTCCACTCGACCTTCGCCACCGGCCGGCCGGCCATGGCGCTCGCGTGCTCGCTGCCCTCGACGAGCAGCACATCGAACCGCCTGATGCACCGGACGCATGCGATCCGGCGCGGCACGCCGACCTCGAGCTCGTGCCGGCACGCCCGGCCGCAGCACGGGTACTTCGCACCGAGCTTGGCCAGGTCGCTCATGCCGATCCCGCCAACGGGCTCGCCGCGGCCGCTGCGACGATGCGGTCGTCGAGGACCTCGGCCAGCTGCTGGGCACTGAGGTGCGGCTGGTCCTCGAGGTACAGCCTTGCCACCTTGGTGAGCGTCTCTTCGGACGTGCGGATGTCGGTCGCCATCCAGCCACGACGGCGTCGAGGCTGCGTGATCGTCTCCTGGCCCCGCCGCTGGAGGTCGTCGTTGCGTCGCTCGAGGTTGCGCTGGGCCAGGATCACGAACGCGTCGCTGATGACCTTCTCCGTCGTCTCGTCGTCTCCGCCATCGCCCTCAACAACGCGACGAGACGAAGCAGGGTTGTCATCTACGCGAGGGGAAGGGGATGGGTCCTGGGGAGGGGGTTGGGGAAGGGGCGCGCGCGCCTGCGCACACGGGGGAGAACCCCTTCCGGAACCCGGGCGGAACCGTTCGGGCAACCCTTCCCGGAAGGGTTCGGGTAACCCTTCGACAAAGGCTTGCCGCAGGGGTTCGCTCACGACGTCGCCGTACGCCTTCCACATCGCCTTGACGAGGTTGGGGCTCTGGAGCACGCCATCGTTCTTGGCGAACGTGCGGATCAGCAGCTCCTCGGTGTCCTCGTCGACGACCACGAACCGAGTCGCGGCCAGGCCGGCGACGGCCTTGCGTACGCCTCCTGGGGTCGACCCGGCAGCGAGCTTCGCCCAGCGCTTCGGGGTGTAGCTCACGACGCCACACATCGACAGGCCGGGCTGAGAGAGGGCCAGGAAGAACATGCGCTGCTCCGCCTCGCCAAGGGCCCGGAACTCAGCGTCCTGCCAGATGCTCGTGAGGATGCGCGCGTGGCTCCGGCCCATCAGCGGACTCCCTTCATGAGGTGCTCGAGCTTCTTCTCGCGGTAGATGCCGACGAGCTCCCGCACGGTCAACCGGCCGAACTCCAGCTCCGTCATCGATCGGCGGATCTGCCACAGCAGATGCTGGGCGGTGTGCTCCGACACGTTGAGGCTCATCGGTCGTCTCCGAACAGGGTGTCGGCGGCCTGGACCAGGCCGCCGCTCGTGACTACGAGCTGGCGGGCCCGCAGACGCTGGATGTAGGTGTTGCGGCTGGACCGCTTGTACTCGGTCAGATCCGACAGCTCGTCGCCGGTGATGCCGGCCGGGTAGACGTCGATCAGGTGCCCGAGGATCCGACGTTCGCCCTCCGGCAGCGTCGTCAGCCAGTGCTCACGGAGGGCGTCTCCGGTGGGCAGCGGCTCGAAGTCGTCGCCCAGGGCGGCGAGGTTGTCCTGGATGCGGCGCCACGCGGCCCGGAGGTCGGCCACCGGGATGTCGGTGGCGCTGGCCAGTCGAGCGATGGACTGGGGCGTCTTCGGCAGCAGGTTCCGCGCGACGACCATCATCACGGCCTCGGCGGCGACCTGGAGCTCTGTCCGCCGGGCGCGCTGGGCTCGACTCGTCGCCGGCATCACGCCGCCCCCGGCGTCTTGTGCAACATCTCGCGGGCGCCCCGGATGGCTTGTCGCACCTCGTCGGTACCCTCGCCCTCATGCGTACCTGCCCTGGCACCCTCATCGAGCCGGCGCCCGGCGCCCTGGACTGCAGTAGGGGCATCGGCTGTCTCGTCGGCGACTGGCTCCGCACCCTCACCGCTGGCGACCGTTCCGTCGAGCAGGACGTCCGCGACGCTCACGCCGGCCGGAGGCCGACGGACGGGCTCGCGTAGGCCGGGCCGAGGGTCGTCGACCCGGGGCCCGAAGTAGTCGATGGCCTGAGACCCGTCCATGCGGTTGACCCGGACGAAGTGCTCGGTGGCCGCAGGGTGCGGCAGCGTCTCGATCGACCGCAGCTGCTCACGGCACCTGGCGCACGGGCCGTAGAACTCCTGCTCAGTGGTCGCGCCGCAACGGGGGCAGGTGCGGTCAGGCACTGACTCGCTCCGGCATCTCGTCCCATGTCTCGCCGTCCAGTTCCCGGCCGGCGGCGTGCTTGCCCAGCCGATACATCGACGTCAGCCGCGCGCGGTCATGTCCCGCCCGGATCGCTTCGCCGCGGCGAGGACCGTTCGGGTAGTCCAGGGCGCCTGGCTCGTACAGCGTCCCGTCGTTGGCCAGGGCGTGGCCCTTGCTCCAGTCGTACCGGCCCTGCTCGTCGAGCGGCGCCAGCGGCCCCCAGGTCCCCCACTGCTTGAAGAAGAACGGGATGCTCGCCGCGTAACAACGGTTCCGAATGTCACGGACCCACTCCGGATGCATCGGGCGCGCGCCCGGGCCGCTCTCGCCCCCGACGATCACCCAGTCGACGCCGGTCAGGTCCAGACTCGGCAGCGGGCCCAGGAGCGGCTCCAACGACAGGAACCGGACCGCGGCCGGCGTATCCCGGACGGCGTCGGCCCGAAACGCCCAACGGTCCTCCTCGATTGAGGTGCCCAGCCAGATGTTGCGGGGCGCGAAGTCAGGCGCCAGCCGGTGCGGGTTGCGTCGCTGTCTGGCCGTGCCCACGAGTGCACGGAAGGCGGTGCCGGCCAGCAGCTGGGCCATCCGCTGGGGCCGCTTCGTCAGCACCTGGAAGGTGTGCTGGGTGGCCAGCGACATCACGGCGAAGACCTCGGCGATGAACTCGCTCGGCACGGCCGGGTGGAACAGGTCGCTCATGGAGTCGACGAAGTACGTGGTCGGCTGGGCGCGCCGGAGCGGCACCTCGAGGCGCTCGGGCAGGAGCCGCACTTCGCCCGTCCAGTCGATGCCTCGGTCGGTCTTCTCCGTCAGCCCCACGTGGGCCGGCTGCATGGCCCGGTGGGCGACGCCGATGGCGTAGCAGCGGTCGCAGCCGGCCGAGACGCGCGAGCAGCCGACCGTGGGGTTCCACGTCTCCTCGGTCCACTCGATCGCCGACGGGCTCACCAAGGCCTCGGTCCGCTCGCGCCGAGCTCGTTCCACATGTCCCGCCGCTCGACTCGGATGGTCTCGTCGTAGGTCCGCTCATCGACCCAGCCGCCGGGCAGGTAGAACCCCCAGGGCCGCCGGCGAGGACCGCCGATCACCAGCGTCCAGCACGTGCGCCGGTGCAGCTCGGTGATCGTGTGACACTCGTCGAGGCGCATCGACCTCACGGAGCCGGGGCGCCGCGTCTGCAGTACCCCGCGCAGGAGGCCAGGATCGTTCTCGGCCAGCTTCGCCATCGTCGGAGCGATCCGCGTGTCGATGCGCTGCTCCGTGTAGCCGCCCCAGAGGACGAGCGAGACGAACCACCAGGGGTGATCGTGCAGGTCGACGCCTGGGTCCGGTGCCTCCATCCGGTGGATGAGCACCCGCCCGATGCGGTCGTGGCCGAACCCCCAGCGATCGAGGTAGATGCGGCCGTCAGCACGGCGCAGTCGCATCCGGCGCCACAGGCCGGGCTTGCGCGCCGGCTCGCTCGTTCCGTCGCGTCGCATGGTCGCCGTCATATGCAGCGCCCCCCGAAGCTGAAGTCCGGCAGGACGGCACGGTCGCCATCACCCTCGGCCAGAGCGAACAGGTGCAGGCAGTGCGGATGCTGGTTGACCCAGCGCGACCGCGGCGGCAGCACCTGGTAGGCCTCGACCTCCTTGCCGATCAGCGTCTCCTTGACCTCGACGAGCTCGTCCCAGGTGGGCATCCGCCGGGGGCTGGCGATCGACACGTGCAGCCAGGCATGGCCGTCGTACTGGGCGATCGACCAGATCAGCGACAGCTGCCGGTTGCTATCGACGAGCCGCTGACCGTCCATCTGCTCCTCGACCACCCGCCATCGCGAGCCCGCGCCGATGAGCGCCCGCATCCGCTGCTCGGCGATCAGCGTTCGCGCTGCTGGTCGCACGCTCGGCCCGTGCGGCTGCCCCCAGCCCATCAGCCGACGCGCCCGGGCAGCCGATCGACCAGCTCGCCGAGGACGGCCGCCGTGCGTTGCGCCGAGTCAGCGATCAGCGTCAGCGCCTCGGCCTGAGCGATGTTCGCTTGCGTCTGGGCGATGCCCAGCAGCTCGACGTACTCCCGGTCGACCCGCGGCGGCATGTCCGCGCCGTGCTCCTCGAGGAGCGATCGCGCCTTGTCGAGGGCGCCCCGGGCCTTCTCCAGCGCCGTCATTGGTAGCCCTGCCTCAGCAGGTCCATGAACCACGCTCCGCTGATCCGGCCGCTGCGGCGGCAGTGCGTGCAGTAGAAGGCGTCGAGCTCGGGCGACACCTCCGCGCGGAACCCGCAGCCGGGGTGCTCGACTCCGGGCGCGTCGCCGAAGTGCAGCACGACCTCCTGGCCTGACACCGGATCGGTGAACGGATGCGCGGTCGCCGCAGACATCAGGCGGCCGGCGTCCCGTGGTACGCCGTGATCCCGGTGCCGGTCTCGATGCCGGCTACGACGTTGTCGAACGCCTCACGGAGCACGACGTCGGGCCGGTGGAGGATGTAGCCGATCTTCAGCTGACCGCCGTTCACCCGGTAGCGAAGGCGCGCCTTGATCACGACGGGGTCGGCGCCCTCGATCGGCGCCACCGAGATCAGGAAGTCGGCCGGCACGGTGATCTCGCCGCCCTGTCCGGCCTTGGCGTCGATCTCCTCGACGTAGACCAGCTGGCGCCGGCCGTTGTCGAGGCGCGCCCCGGTGCGGAACTGGGCCGAGGTCGTGGCCTCGAAGGTCTGGGCCAGCTCGAGGAGGTCGGCACCGGGCGGCTCGACGATGTCGTCGAGGCAGTCCTCGATGTGCTCGGCGAACTCGACCTGGCCACCGATGGCGCCGTCGCGTGCCGTCCACCGGCGCCACTCGGGCGTCGTGGTCAGCGTGAGGATCGCCTTGTGGTCGCCCCAGCCCGGCTCGGCGTTGGGACCGTTCAGCACGGCCACGACCCGCTGCCCCCTCACGTCGGCGAAGAGCCGGGTCCGGCCGTCTTTCTCGTCGTGGTCGCTCACGTAGGCGATGAGCGACGCGGCCTGGACAAGCTCGACGGTCCCCCGCTTGCGACGAGGGTGGTCGAGGCGCTTCTCCCGGTCGACGTCGACGACCTCGACCGAGGCGCCCTCGGGCACCACGAAGGCGTAGGCCTGGTCGTCGGCGAGCTCGGTCGGCTCCGCCGTGCGGATGGCCGTGTCGATGATCACCTCGGCGTTGCCCAATCCGCCGAGTAGCGCGGTCTGATCGGTCACTTCGCCTCCTTGTCGCCCTGGCCCGTGTCGGGCTCGGGATCGGCCACCGCGCGGAGCGGCAGCTCGGGCTGGTTGGGGTTGCTGCGGCGGAGGTTGCCGTCGTCGTCGGCGAAGAAGATCGCCGTGGGCCGGTCAGCCTCCGGGAGCTTGGTGGTGCAGGTGTCGGTGACGGTCACGACGTTCCCGCTGCCCTTGGCGGCCGGCTTGATCGCGATCTTCAGCGTCAGCTCGCCGCCCTTGCCGTGCTCCATGACGGCGGCCACGAGCTCGTTGAAGCGCTCGGAGACTTCGACCGCGGCGGCGCCACCGCGCTGCTCGTGGAGGAACTCGGCGAAGGGGCGGACGTGCCGCTCGGTGTCGGACATGGGCGTGTCTCCTCTCATGCCGGATCGCAGCCGGCGAACGCGTGGACGTAGCGACCTGTGGGCTCCAGCCGATGCACGTGCTGGCCGGGGTAGATCGGGAGGTTGCAGCCGCCGCACTGGCCCTCGAACTTCGCCTCGAAGGTGGCGGCGATGGACTCGCGCTCAGCCTTGGGCGCGGGCGGGACGTTGCCCTCGTACATGCAGTCGACGCACTGCTCGGGCTTCAGGAAGCCGTGGGTGCAGGCGGTCATGGTCACCAGCCCGACTCGTCGCCGTGCACTTCGGCCAGGAGGCAGTCGCGCTCGTCGGCGTGGCGCTGTTGCTGGGCCTCGATGCGCCGACGGTCGACGGCGGCCAGCCGGCGGTATGGGTCCGGGCGTAGGAGGTCGACCAATCCGCCCGGCGCCGCGCTGCGGAGCATCCAGCCCGCGGCCGTGAAGACGGCAGCCCAAAGAACCAGGAGTGGCCACATTCAGATCACCCGCCCGTGAGGCTCATGGGCGCGCCGCACCGGCAACGGGACGCCCTTCCGGTCATATCGATCCATCCGCACGAGCGGCACTTCCGCCGGTCGCAGGCCGCGCAGATCGTCAACTGGACGAGGCCGTCCGGCGTGACGACGCCTTGGACCTCGAGCACGCCGCCGCAGCGGCAGGACTGCGTCACCGAAGCCCCCCCCCCCGTTCACGCCGACTCCCGAACGTGGCGCCAGGTGAGTCCGCGCTGCACCCACGACACCGCCGAGCGCGAGACGCCGTAGCGGCGGCCGAGCTCGGTCTGGGAGACGATGCCGCGCAGTGCCCGGATCTCCCGAACCGCCTGATCGGTGAGCTTCGCCTGAGGCATCATCCGGCCGACGGCGGCCAGACCGTTGGCCAGGGCGTGCGCAATGTTCTCGGCACGCGTGGTGTATTCGAGATTCGTGGCGGCGGGATTCCACCGGTCGGTGTCCTTGTGGTTGACCTCGTGTCCCGGCGGGCACGGGCCCAGGAACGCCTCGGCGACGAGCTGGTGCACGTAGCGCTCGCTCTGTCGACCACCGACCGCCAGAGTCACGGTCGGGTACCGCCCGCCGGCGCCCGGCTTGAGGCGGAGCAGCCGGCCGACCTGGGTCCCTTGGCCCGGGGCGTCACGCCGGACTCGACCCAGCGACGAGACGCTGTACGTCTCCTCGTAGCCCACGACGGGGCGCCACTCCTCGCCCATCACCGCCTGCCCATCACGAGCGCGGTCAGGACGAAGATCCACTTCGCCAGCTCGGCATGGCGGGTGGTGAACACGCCTTTGCCCTGGGCCAGCTCCCGGGCGGCGACGCGCACGAGGTACCGCATCTCGCTGTCCTCGGGCGCGAGCAACTTCGCCCGGTCGACCTCAGCCTCACTGACGAGCTCGGCGTGCACCTTCCCGAACTTCACCCGGAGGCATCGGAAGGAGCGCGGCCGCTCCCCCGTGTCCTCGTCCACCACGCCGTCGGTGATCTCCACGACAACGCCACCGCGCGGGTAGGCCTCGCTGCCCTGGAAGTACTCGCGCTCTGCTGAGTAGACGAGGCAGCCGGGCTCGACCAACGAGACGGCGGCGAGGGTGCGGAGGTCGGGCACGGGGCCCTTGAGGGCCGCCACCTTCGCCAGCCGACACGGCATGTCGATGCAACCGGCGTCGTAGCACTCGGCACTGGCCCCGTGCTCTTCGTGGAGGAAGGCCGCGGTCATCGTCATGCCGCCTGGTCCCCGTCCTCGAGCGGCAGCTGGTCGCCGCCGGGCCCGCCCTCAGGCGAGCGAGGTGCGATGACGACGGCGCCGTCGAGCTCGAGGAACCGGTACGGCGGCGGGCTGCCCTCGGTGACGGCCCGGAACCAGATCCGCACGTCGCCGACCTCGTCGGTCCGGAGCTCCTTGCTGGTCTGGGTCCGGCCGCGGGTGGCGTAGCTGATGATGGCGTGACGCTGGTCGGCGTCCAGGCCGGCCTCGTTGCACACGATGGCGAAGGTCTTCCGCCACTCGTCGCCGACGATCGAAGGCGGAGCAGGGCCGCCGGGGGCCGCCACGGCGGGACTCCCCTCGTCACCCTGCTCCTTCGCGGTTGAGGGCGGCTCAGGCTCGGTGCCGGCAGGAGTGGTCTGGTCCTGCACCTCCCCCGGGTCTGCCGTGGTGTCCCCGGGCATCGCCTCAGCGGCCGCGCCGTCGTCACCTCCCTCGCTGGTGGCGTTCTCGTCCTCGACGATCTCGCCGTCGACGATGTCGTCGTCGGAAGGTTCACCAGCGGGGGCGGCAGACGGATGCGCACCGTCTGCGACGTCCGGAGGGGCGCCATGGGCACCCCCGCTGGAGGTCTCGTCTGCGCCGGCGGGCCCGGCGAAGTCGTGGATGGCCGACGGCAGTCCGAGCAGCACGTCGGGGCAGATGGCCCGCACGGCGCGACGCACGGCGGCGTTGGTGACGGCCTCGACGGGCCAGCCCCACCAGTACTCGTTGCGCTTCTTGACGGCCTTCGACCCGTCCCGCGTCACCCAGGCCGGCGGGGTCTCGCCCTCCTTGATGACCCACTTGCGCTTCCGGTTCCCGGTGCCGGAGTCGTACCACTCCTCGTACCAGTGATCGAGCAGGCCGGCGGTCCCCGCGCGCTCGCGGGTGAACTCGAACCGCTCGACCCGCTGGTTTCCGGCCCGCTTGCCGAGCACGACGGCCCGGTCCTCGTCCTGGTAGTCGACCCAGATGTCGTGGCCGCGCGACGCGGCCAGGCCGAGCAGCACCTGGACGGACTCGACGACCTCGCCGTCGATGATGTGGAACTTCTTCAGCGTGGTGAGCGTCGTCGGCATACCGAGGTCGGCAGCCGTCAGGGCGATCGCCATCACGTTGTCGGGCTTGCCCCGTAGCTGCTTGGGCAGGAAGTCGGCCTTGGCCAACCGCTTGCACCGCTCGTAGAGCCGGTCCATCGACTCTTCGCTCAACTCGGGCGGTGCCGAGGCCCATCGTTCGATCGCGCTCATGTCCGCGCTCCTTCCGCTGTTGCTGATTGGGAGAGCGGGGGCGCGCCCTGCAGGAGGCGGGCGACGTCGGCGAGCGGCAGGTCGGCGACGCGCTGGCCGTGCGCAGCGTCGAGGGCCTCAGCCAGCTCGTGGTAGCGGCGGGCGACGGTGAGATGGCGGCCGGCGACCGACAGGCGGAAGTCCGCCATGCCGCGCACGTGCTCGGCGGTGCACTGGCCAAGCGGCCGCCACTCCCCCGCTCCCACAGACACCGGGTAGTGGAGGGCCTCGGCGGGATGGTCAGGGGGGCCGGTTGCCGGCACGTCCTCGACGCCCATGAAGCGAGCGAGGCGAAGAGCGAACGCCTTCTTCACCTTCGAGCAGACCGCCGAGGCGAGCAGCTCGCGCAGGTGGGCCTCTGGCGCGCGCATTGCCACGGTCCGGGCGATGTCGATGACGTCGGCTCCCGGCATGAGAGCGACTTGGTCGCGGACGAGCTCGTGCACCTTCGGACCGGCGGTGCGATGGCGGCGGCGGGCCGTCACGCCGCACTCCGATCAGCGCAGCGCTCGCACAGCATCCGCCCGTCACGGAGAAGCCACGGTCCGGCGTCCTCGTCGCCGCACTCGGTGCAGCGCACCAGCCGGGCGAGGTGCCTCGGGTGGGGGGCGCCACACTGCTCGCACTCAACGGCGTGGAGCGGGTTGAGGTGGCCGCACCGGCAGGCGACGAACGTCTGGGGCAGATCGGGCTCGGTCGGTTCCGAGCAGCCCCCGGGCTGATCCGCCGGCGGGGTTGTCTCTCCCCGATCGACCTGTCGGAAGCGGGCGGAGAAGGGATCTTCCGATGCGCCGCGGGGGCTGCTCGGAACCGTCGATCCGAACAGGTGTGCTGTAACTACGGCGATGGCATTCCGAAATTGGCCAAAAAAAAGAGGCGCCAGGGCGCGGGGCTGCATCATCGGTGCGCCATCCGATAGGAGACGCGGCCGGCGTGGCGCTCACGCTGGACGAGGCCGCGACGAACGAGCGAGCTGGCGGTCTGCGCAGCGCCTTCCTTGCTCGTCTCGAGCAGCAGGGCCAGGGCGGCGGGGTCGCGCGGCTGTGCGGCAATCGCGTCGAGCGCCGCTCGCTGCTTCTTGCTCAGGGCCGTCACGGCAGGACCCTCGGGAAGGACGCCCCGACGCGCGCCCTGTCAGCCCCAGCAGGGCGCGCGTCCTCGGCGTCGTTGTCCCGGCCGTGGGCCCCGCCGGCGTCCACGAACGCCGCCGGCGAGTTCTCAGGGGCCGCCGCTACCGCGACCGGGTGCCGATGCCGAGAGGGATGAAACGCACAGCCGCCGTCGCACTCAACGGCGCCGCCGGGAACGAAGCCGACGAGGCCGAGCGACCAGTCCGGCACGAGGACGTCGGCGAGCTGGCGCATCACGCGGCGCCTTCCGAGCAGAGCCGATCGATGACGGCCTTCGGGAACCGGACAGCGCGACCGCCCAGCTCGACGGTGGGGATCACGCCATCGCGCACGCGCTGGCGCAGGGTCCGCTCGCTGATCCGTAGCAAGGCGACGACCTCGGCCGTGGTGTACACACCGACCTCGCTCATGCTGCGCTTTCCAACTCTGAGCGGGCCGGCCAGGGGAACAGCTCGTCGACTTCAGCGTGCAGACGGACAGCGAGCGCGATCTTGAGGTAGTCGCGCGCCACGATCTCGCCGCGCTCCAGCTTGCTGATCGTCTGGATGGTGGTGCCGACGAGCTCCGCCACCTGGGCCTGGCCGAGGCCGAGCGCAATACGGCGAGCGCGGACCCTGCTCCCCCACTCCTTGGCGAGGGTCATCACCAACGACAGGCGGATGCGATCCAGGTCGTAGGTGGGCGGGGGCTGCCGGCGGGCCATTGCGGCGAGTATCCCTCTATACGGGAGGGATGTCAACCCCTGCGGGATCACGTCACACCGTAAATCCCTCCCCCGTAACTACGATTCCCGCCAGAAGGGATGGGCGGGTTCGTGGCAGAGGCGTACACATCCGGTGCAGTGAACGAGGCGATCGCTTCGGCGTGTCGTCGGCCCGGGTGGTCGCAGGCTCGGCTGGCGAAGGTGCTCGGCGTCCGGCCCCAAACCGTCAACAAGTGGGTGAGCGGTGAGAACACCCCGCCGATCGAGCGGTGGAACGCCATCGAGGACGCCCTTGGCTGGGAGCAGGGCCACCTGCTGCGGATCTCTGGCATCGTCATCAAAGACGCCCACCACGGTTCCAACCAGCCCGCCGCCCTCTCCGGCGTCGACCTGTCCAGCCTCGACGAGGTCGAGCAGGCGATCCTCGACGCCGCCCTCGATGCGATCCGAGCCCGGCGCGGCGCGAAGTGATGTCACACCCTCTCGGTACTGTCGGTTCACGGTGGAGGAACGCTGGAACCCGTGGGCTGCTCTACGGGCCCGGCCCGACCTGGAGTTCGGCCTGGCCGAGCTCCCGGCCGTGCTCGGTGGAGCGGTGTACGCCCCTCAGCCCGAGGGCTGGGCGGCGATCGTCATCGACCGCGGTCTCGACCAGCGCCGCCGCCGGGCGGCTCTGAGTCACGAGCTCGTGCACCACGAGCGCGGTGGTGGATGCCCCACCGATGACATGCCCGTGCAGTGGGCCCCGGTCGTGCGCCGCGAGGAGAACGTGGTGGCCGCCGAGGTCGCGCGGCGACTGGTGCCACGCGAGGAGCTCCGCGCCTTCGTCGAGCGGATGACGGTCTCAGAGCTGGGGGGTGCGTCGGCGCGCGACATCGCCGAGCACTTCGACGTACCCGATGAAGTCGCCGCGTTGGCCGTGCATCAGCTCGGCCCGGAAGGAGGGAGACCATGACCTCGCCCGACGACGCAGCTCACGGCTGGGCGCAGCATGAGGCCGACAGGGTGCGGGCCGGCGGCACGCCGCCCGAGATCTCTGAGCGCGACGCCCTGGTCGCGCTGCTCGAGGAGGTCCGCTTGATCCGTCGGGTGCTCGTGCTGACGATGGTGATCGCCCCCCTCGTCGGTGTCGTTCTGCTGTTCATCGCCAGCTCGGGCGAGTGACGCCCGCGTGCCACCACTTGCACCACCAAACCGGCATCGGGGTTGCCGGTTGTCGCCGTTCGCTTGGTCCCTCGACCGATCGTCGCCGCACTCTTAGCCGTACATCGCCACCTGTTGCCGGTCGATGCCGACACGACAACTGACTCTTAACCCGCAGGTTCTGGGTTCGAATCCCAGGGGGCGCACAAGGTTTGACCTGCACCGATGGCTCGCTGAGCGGACCACCATCCACCGGTTGAGATCACCAACGGTCCACCATTCGGGCATGAGCCCTGTCACACCGCCTGCGTACGGTCGAGAAACATGAGCCCCGCGCGTCGCCCGCCGCCCTCCCCGCGCCGTCGCCCCGACGTCGGCCCGGACGCCTGGGACCTGCGTGCTGAGGCACCGCCTCGACGCGACCCGGTGACGAAGGAGCGGGTGCGCGACCAGCGCACCGAACGCTTCCGCGGGACCCCCGCTGCGGCTCGCAAGGCCCAGGCCGCCTTCGCCGCGCGGGTGCAGTCGGAGGAGCCGCGCGAGGGCCAGCCGGTGACACTGGCCCAGGCCGTCGAGAAGTGGCTGCGGCACTGCGCCAGCAAGGGCCTCGAGGTGAACACGATGCGCAACTACCGCCAGCGCGGCGCCATCGTGAAGGCCGAGCTGGGCGACATCACCCTCGACGAGCTCGAGCCCGAGCACATCGAGGACTTCTACGCCTCGCTCACCGAGAAGGGCCGGGCCCCGAAGACCGTCGCCCACTACCACGAGGTCATCCGCAGCACCCTCAACCACGCCATGAAGCGCCCATGGGGACGGCAGTGGCTGAAGTACAACCCGGCGGCCGGCGCAGCGCGGCCCGCTGTACGGAACCCCGAGCTCGTCATCCCGACGCCCGACCAGGTCAACGGGATCCTGGCCAGCGCAGAGAAGCTCGGCCGCCAGCTCAGCACCTTCATGCGTCTGGCGGCCGCCACCTGGGCCCGCCGCGGCGAGGTGTGTGGGCTGCGGTGGCCTGACGTCCGCCTCGAGGACGGCGAGGTCCTGATCCAGACGTCGATCGTCTCGCTGGTCAACGGCACGCGCGGCGCCCGGGCGGCGAAGGACACGAAGAGCCATGCCAAGCGGCTCGTGACCATCGACCCCGACACGATCGACCTGCTCACCGACTACAGGGACTGGCTCGACAAGCAGGCGGCCGAGGCGGGCGTCACCGTCCGCGACGACGGCTACCTCTTCTCAGACGACCTCGACGGTGCCAACCCGTGGCACCCGGATCGGGGCACGGACGGCTTCGAGCGGGCCTGCAAGCTGGCCAAGGTCGAGGGTGTGCGGCTGCACGACCTGCGGCACTTCGGCGCCACCCAGGCCCTGGCCAACAACGTCCCGATCACGACCGTGTCGCACCGCCTCGGGCACTCCAAGGTGACCACCACGCTCGACCTGTACGCCCACTGGATCCCGGCCACCGACCACCTGGCGTCGGCCCTCATGGGCCAGCTGCTCAAGAGGCCGCTCGAGCTCACAGCCGCCTGATGGCTCTGTAGGCTGCCGCGGATGACCGCGCAGCCCGCGACGCTCGCCGCGAGCGAGCGGGCGCGACTGGCTCCGCATCTCGTCACGATCTGGGCTGTGTCCCTGGCCGTCGGGGTTGCCCACCTCCTGCGGACGGCGCTCGGGGACTCGGTCGGCATCGACCAGGCGGTGACGTGGGTGGTCGCCGTGGGCTCGATCGCCTTCGGGGTGTCGGTGTTCCTGCGCGATGGCGGAAACCGGATCACAGCGACGGGGACCTTCGCCCTCGCGGTGGCGATCTTCGTGGGCTTCGCCCTGGTGCTCGTGATGCGGGTCGACCCCAGCCCGCTCACGCCCGGCGTGCTCTACGCGGCCACGCTCACTCTGTTCTCGAGCATGGCGACCGTGGCACTGGTTCGGCGCACGGACGACGAAGGCCCCGAGCCACTGGTCGTGGCAGACGGAAAGCTCGGCAAGCGACGGCTGATCGCCGTGGCCCTGCTGGTGTTCGGCGTGTTCCTCGGCGGGCTGCCTCAAGACTTGGGCCCGCTCCCTGCACGCACGGCGTATGTCGGGGTGGTGCTGTTGGTGGCGAGCTACGCCATCGCGCCGGCGGGACAGATGGGCGGCAGGAGGCTGTTCGCTGTGGTGCTGGGCGGTGCCGCCATGCTCGTCTACCTCAACGGGTTCTTCAGCGGGTCAGGGCGCCTGGTGGTGGCGACGCTGCTGCTCGCCTGCCTCCTGGTCGTCAACGGGGCGCGGCCGTCGATGCTGCACAAGCACATCGTCGTGGGCGGGCTCCTGCCCGTCCTCACGTGGTTCGGGGCACTCGGCAGCTCGGGCACCTACAAGGCCGGCGACCTGCTCACGGGGCAGGGGCTCAAGGCGTTCTACGCCCCGATCGTCACTTTCGGCGACCTGATCGCCGCCCAGCGGGTGGCGGTGCCGTTCCAGTTCAAGTGGGGCTCGACGTTCCTCGACAGCGCCGTGTTCTGGGTGCCGCGGGGGTTGTGGCCGACGAAGCCGGCCGGGTTCGGCACGGTGCTCACGACCTACTTCCACCCCGGTCTGCTGCGGCGCGGGCACTCGATGGCGGCGCTCGGCTCGGGCGAGTGGTACGGCAACTTCGGCCTGTGGGGCATCGCCCTGTCCGTGCCGGTGCTCGCCTTCGCGCTCACCCGCATCGACCGAAGGTGGCGCACGGCCGGACGCGGCAGGCTGGACCCGGGGTTCAGCCTGGCGATCGGGGCGGTGGTGATCGCCGGCCTCGGGAACTACGTGTGGGTCGGGAGCTTCACCTACGCGTCGCGGGACCTCGTCAGCGCCCTGGTGCTGTTCCTGGTTGCTCGAGCAGCGTTCAGACGAAAACTCGCATAGCAACGCGACAAAGCCCCGGCCTGACCTCGCCAAGAGAGGCAAGGGGGCCGGGGCCTTCGATCGGAGAGCCGCGTCGTTACGGAGCGGCGTCGAGGTAGTCGATGAGGATGGAGCCGAACCGGGACTTGATGACCGACACGCAGTCGTCCTGGTCGTCGTAGCCCTCCGACGACTTGAACAGCTCGTGGCCGTTGGCGTCGAACACCCGGGACCGCCACTCGCCGGCCTCGTCGGGGTACACCTCAGCGCGCGTGCGGTTGGCGTGCTCAGGAACGTCGCTCACCACGTCACTCCGAGCAGCTGGGCCAGCAGCACAAGAGCGATGGCGGCGAGCAAGAACCACGCCACCGTCACGATGTCGGCGTGGCCGCCATCGGTGGGCTCCGTGGACGTCTTGGCCAGCAGACCGCCGATGGCGCCGAGCGAGGCCGACTCGATGGCGATGAGGGCGTCGGGGATGCCGAGCTGGCGGTTGGCGAGCACGGCGATGGTCCCCAGGGCGCCGATGGCGATGACGCCGAGGATGCCCACCACCATGCGAACGACGAACGTGTCTGTGGTCATGGCTGACACTCCTTCGGTACGGGGATTGTGTCGACGGCGCCGTCGGCGTCCGGGTCGTAGCCGTTCACCAGGCGGTTGTCGTTCTGCAGCAGGAGCACGGCGCAGGCCTGACCGCTGCCGCTCTGGGCGCGGTTGGTGCATTCGGTGCCGGGGGTGGTGCACTCGATGATCTGCTCGCTCAGGCGCGTCGTCTCGACGCCGAGTTGGCGGTTGCCCAGAGCGAGGCCGATGAGCGTGGCGAGCGCGATGGCGAGCACCACGAGCAGGCGCCGGCCCCACCGACGGAACTCGATCACGATGCCCTCGATGAGCCGGGACTCGTGGCGGAGGATCGCCCCGTCGGCGAACACGGCGACGAGCTTCTCCTCGATGTCGAGCTCCCGGAAGGCGTCGAGCGCCCTGATGGGGTCCTTCTGGCCGAGCACCTTCTCCGCCGTCACCTGGGGGCCTCCCGTTCTTCTCGGATGGCCTGGACCATCGCCATGATGTCGTCGGCATGTCGGCTCATGCGGGCGACGGAGGCGTCCACCTGCTCACGCGACGGCGGCGGCTCTCGCTTCTGCTGCCACGGCCACCTCATCGGGGCCGCCTGGCTTGACGGTCTGCCCTCGATTCGGCGATCTCCGCTATGGCGTCGCGGAGCACCGCCGTCATCTCGGTCTGCATCGTCCGCATGGCCGGCTCGTACTTGTCGAGCTGGGATTGGTAGAGCTGTCTTGAGAGCACCTCGGCCTCCTCGCGCTTCTTGCTTTCGCGATAGAGCTGCCAGAACAGGAACCCGATGAAGGGTGCCAACGGCCCGAGGATCTTGAGGTCGGTGGGGTCTATGGGGGATGGGTCGGCCTGCGCGAGCACGACTGCCGTGAGCACGAGGGTCGCCGCGGAGGCGAACACCTACAGCCCCTGGCACGCGGGGTCGTCGCCGTCGAGGCGGCGAAGGATCTCGCAGGAGACGCGGCGGTTCTTCATGGCGTCTTGGGAGGTGGCCGCCGAGGGTACGTCGGCCGGGTCGTAGTAGCGGAGGACCCGTGCGTCGTTGCACGGGTCGTCCTGGGGCGGATGGAGGCCGTGGGCGAGCAGGATGCGACACCCGACCGACCGGGACTGGTAGGTGGCGGTGCGGTTGCCGCTCACGTCCGTGCTGAGCCGGGTGACCTGGTCGCCGAGGCTGGCGGCCTGGAACACGAGGTAGACGACAGCGGCGCTCAGGAGTGCGATGACGAGCCAGAGGGCATTGATCGCCGACTGCCCCTTCCTGCGGGCGGGAACCGGGATCATGGCGGCGGTCACCGACCGAAGACGGCTTCGTGGGCCCTGGCGCCGTACCGGACCACCTTCACGAACGCCACGAGGACGGCTCCGGCGCCCAACACGACGACGGCGCCCAGGGCGAGCCCGACCTCGGTGTGCAGGAGCGGCTTCATCAGCCCGCCAGCCGGGCGGCGAGCTCGTCCGCCAAGGCATCGGCGGTGACGCCGCCAGGTCCGCCGCTGCCGGACGATGGGTTGGCCTTGACGGCCTCGAGCACCTCGGCGAGCAGCGGCCGCAACGTGTCGATGTCGCGGGTGGCGACGGCCTGGAGGTTGTTGACGATCTGTCGCGTCTCCTTGACGCCGGCGATCAGCTCGGCCTTCTCCTCCTCGGACAGGGTTGCCATGAAGTCCTCCTGGTTCGGTGAGGCCGTGTAGGCGGGCACGCCGTAGCCGACGATCCCGGTCGATCTGATGCGGCGGTAGACCCCACCGCCGTCGCGCTGTGAGCCGCCGTTGCCGGGCGAGGTGTTGGCCTCGATGGTCACGATCGACCCATCAGCGCGGACGGCCTCCACCAGCCCGACGTGACTGATGCGGTTGACGCCGTCGCCGGGGAAGTCGAAGAACACGACGTGGCCGCGCGCCGGCTTGGTCGTCCAGCGGCTCCGCTGCTGGAACCAGACCGCCCCCGAGGGCGTGTAGGCGAACCCCTTGCTCGTCGAGGCGGGCAGGGGCAGGCCCGCCATGTGGAACCAGTAGCTGACGGCCATCGCGCAGTAGGGCTGGCCGTCGAGCCCGTACCAACGCCCGAACTTGGTCCGGTTGCTGTTTGGCGGCGATTCGACGACTCCGATATCCGTCGTGGCGAGGGCGATGACGTCGTCAGACGTCGGCATCGTCCGCTCCGGGGTCCTCAGGCTGCTTGTCTGTCTCAACGAGCGAGGCCGCCTCGATACGCCGGGCTTCCTCGTCGCTCCGCGCCGCCTGGATGCGCGCGACCACGTCGTCTGAATGGGCGCTCATGGGATTCCTCTCCCTACTGCGGCCGGCTGGCGCGCCAGCGCAAGAACTGGTTGCCCGCGGCTCCGCCCTGGGGGTCGACGAGGAACTCGGGCACGACCTCGCCGACGGTCACCTCGGCCGTCGTCTCGTTCTCCCAGCGGACCGCTCTGCTGATGTCGAGCGTGGACCCGTCTGGGGCCCGGGCCTCGACCCGGAACGACCCGGCGCCCATCCGCCAGACCCGCACGAGCGCCCGTACTCGCTTGGGATAGGTCGTGCGGCCCTGGTGCTCGACCGGGTTGTCGAGGTCCTCGAGCTCCGCCTCCGGCAGCCACGGGTAGATCCAGTCGCCGACGCCGAACGGGCCGACGGCCCGCCAGTCCGCCAGCTTCAGCTGCACGACCTCGCCGAGGGCGGTGGACTGGTCGAGGTGCCAGCGGGCCAGAGCGTCGGCGTAGGCCTTGTGATCGACGGTCGAGTCCTCGACGACGCGCTTGCGGCGCACCGGGTTGCCGTACCAGTCCACGTCGTCGGGCCCAGGCTCGTTGCTGGCCGAGCCGATGATGGTCACCCTGCGCCCGTTGGCCAGCTGCCGCTCGGCACCAACGACGATCACGTCAGTGACCCGGTCCTCGACGTTCTGCTCGACCGTGGGCTCCTCGAGAAGCTCAAGGTCGCCCGGAGCGAACACGAGCTCGGTGCGGTCGGTGAAGAGCTGCTCGGCCGTGCCCCAATCCAGGCTGTTGTCGGGATTCACGCGCCACTCCCTCACCGGCGAGACCACGCCGCCGCGCGAGACGTCCTTGAACATCGAGCGCAGGTCCTGGCGAATGAAGTGCTTGTCGAAGAGGAGGGTGTCCGTGCCGTGGATTTCGCCCTCGTTCATGAGGGCGTCGCCGGTGTCGGGGTCGAGTAGCAGGGACCGGATTACGTCTCCGCTCACCGCCGGCGTGCCCACGCGGGCCAGGGACGCGTCGTCGATGCGCCAGCCGCTGGCGTCGGCCTCGGCCACGACCTCCAGGCGGACGGCCTCGGTGCCTTCAGGAGCGGTCGCCGTGAGGCTCACGACCGGCTCCCAGCTGGCCTTGGTCGGACCGACGAGCTCGTCGAACACGACAGTGGAACCGTCGGCGTCGGTCACGCTGGCGTTGTCGATGATGAAGGACCCGCCGAAGACGTCGAGGCCGACGAACGACAGTGCCGCGGTGCCGTAGCCCGACGGCGGGGTGAAGTCCCAGGCGAGCAGCTGGCGGGTGGCGTCGCCGCGCTCGAGGGCCGGCGATTCCATGACGATGGGGTCGCGCCCGGTAGCGGTCAGGAGCACGGATGCTCGCAGCGTGCCCTCGAAGATCTCCTCGTCCGGGGTGACTCGGGCGAGCACCCGGTACGTGCGCTCTGGCGTGACCGCGAAGCTGTCGTGCTGGTAGCCTGCCTTGTTGCCCTTCAGGCGGGTGAGCTGAACCCGGTCGAAGTACCAATCGTTTCCCGCTGTGTGGTCGAGGACCTCGCACATCGGGACGAGGGCGATCTTCGTCTCAGGAATGTCGAACTCTTTGTGACACCACCGCCAGTCGCTCCCGCCGCCTCCGGCGTTGTCGACCGTCTCCAGGTAGATCCACGAGGCATTCAGCGGAAAGGTCTCGTCGCCCACGTACGTGTAGATGTACGCGACGCCGTCCGCACCAGGGTTCGGCCGAATCCACCCGTCGAGGAGATACCGCTCGCCGGGGGTGACGGAGTAGCTCTGATTGACGCCGGGGTTGCGGTCTACCTGCAGGGTCTTCTGGGCGGGCCCGCCGGCAGCCGTTCCGACCACGAAGTCGCCGTCGACCGGCGTCACGGCGATGTCGGTGGCGAACCAGTCCCCCGTGTCCTCCTGCCAGAAGTTGAGGCCGTCCTCAAAGCTGGGATTCTGGATCCGCTGCAGCTTCGTCGTGGGGCCGATGCGCAGGTGCCCAGACTCGATGGCCGCGTCGCCTCCGACGGCGGAAGTGTTCGTCCAGTCGTCTGCGGTCGCGAACGAGCCGTTGGTCAGCAGCTGGGCCGGGTCGAACCGGCCCTCGAACACGATGCGCAGCCGGAGGTGTCCTACCGACCCCGACACCCGCCGGGCCCGGAGCGTCGCCGTGAACTGATTGCCCTCGCGAGCCTCCCAGCCGCCCTCGTCCGTGGCGAGGACGTCGTCCTTGTCTCCATCGGCGATCACAGCGGCGGCCCACGACCCCGCGTAGGGCTCGGCCGCGACCGATCGGATCCGCCAGTTGGTCCCCTCGCGGCGCGCCCAGTAGAGGGCCTCAAGCTCGAATCCCGGGTTCGAGAGCTTGTTCGTGCACGCCAGGTACTCCCGGTCGAGCACGATGGCGCCGTCGCCGTCCTGGCCGAGTCGCCAGTCGAGGGCACGGCCACCGATTCGGAGGCCGCCGCGAGCCGGCGTGCGCCACAGGAGGATGAACCCGGGCCCGATCGGGTCCTCGCCTTGGTAGACGTGCAGCGTCCGATAGTGCTTGAGCGCGGCCACCAGGTCGCCGTCGTAGTCCAGGTCGAGCTCGAGCTCGCCCTCGCCCATAAGGGCGTCGACCAGCGTGGCGGTCACGCTGCGACCACGCCGTATGCCTTCCAGGTGCCGGGCGTGCCGGTGGTGGTGCAGACCCACTCCGGCGCGCCCGCGGCCGCCGGCTGGCTATTGATGACCCTGTCGCCGTCGAGCCATTTGCCGACGGTCGGCACGGCAGTGCCGTAGGCGACGATGTTCGGGGTGGTCAGCCGATGTACGCCCTTCAGCACCCGGTAGGTCCCGACCCGGACGATCGTCCCGGACTTCATGTCCTCGATGCGGCACGTGACCTGAGTGCCGCTCGTCCCATCGATGTAGGGGAAGGAGTGCGACAGGATGTGTCGACCGACGGGGAGCGTGAGGTACTCCACGTGCTGCGCGGTGCTCAGGCGCACCGTGACCGGGTAGTTCGTGACGTCGACCTCGAAGGTCGCCGTGTAGGTGGTGTCGTCGAGCCCGGTCAGGGCTGAGGAGTAGGTGCGCTGCCAGAAGGCGGCGTCCGCTGTGGCGGTCACCTCGGTCATCGTCTGACCGAATAGGCCGGTCGGTGCATTCGACGTGGTGTTGCTCTGCGAGATGGCTCGGCCATAGCTCGAGTCGCTGGCCTCGAGGCTCCGGGCTAGCTCGTCGACGCCGATGTAGCCGGCGACCGCCGGCGGCTTGCCCGTGAGCACCATCGCGAGCACGTCCGGGTCCGACAGGCCGGCGCCGGTCAGGGCGATGTCGGCCTGGTTGCCGTCGATCGTGAAGCGGCCCGTCACGGCGAACTGGGCCCGGTCGTCGGCCGAGATGGTCGAGTCGAACAGGATGCCCTCGGTGCCGGTGAACCCGCTGTTGCCGACGAACTCGATGATGTTGGGCAGGGCGTAGAACTCCGCCACCGCCGGGCCGTAGATCTTCGAGTCGCGCACCTTGCAGAACGTCATGTCCGGGGCGGCGTCGATGTCCATGGCCGTGTCGCACTTGATGGCGAGCTTGCCTCCGCCCTCGCCGCCGAGCCGGCTCATGCCGTCGATCAGGACGCTGCCGCCGTCGAGGTGGACCCACTCGCCCGTGGCGTTCTGCGGGACACCGAGGATGCCGTCGAGGTGCAGGACGCCGCGATTCGTCTTGAACGCCGACGTGCCGCCGGCATTGATCCAGAGGCCATCGAAATGCGCCAGGTCGAACCCAGCGTCGTAGGCAACCACGCCCGGAGTGGTGTTGGCGATGATCCGTCCCCCGGACCATCGGAGCGCCGTCGACCGAGAGAGGGCCCCGCCGTCGTCCTTCACGACGGTGCCCTGGGGCTCGATGACCTCGACGTCTCGGATGCCGATGGTGGCCGCACCGACGTTGTCGGTCGACACCCCGAAGGTGTGATGGCCGCGACGGAACTTCAGCCCCTCGCACAGGAAGTCGTACCGGATCTCGGTGAAGTGATCGACGTCGTCAGGGGCGACGAGCGCCGCGCCGCGACCCCACACCCGGTGGTAGTTGACGAGCGGGATCGGCTCATCGTGCCGGTACAGCTTCCCCGGAGTGAAGGCGAGAATGGGCTGGGTGCCGCTGTGGATCGACGAGGCGCCCCAGATTCCGCTGTTGCCGGAGATCTTCTGTTCCTCGATGTACTCGATGGCATCGAGGATCGCCTGGGAATCGTCCACGGAGCCGTCGCCGACCGCGCCGAATCCATCCACCCACACGAACAGCGCCTCGTCGAGGGCAGCGAAGGCGTCGCCGACCATCTGCGCGTACTCGGGGCCGTCGAGGCCGATCTCGGGGATGTCGAGACCAAGGCGAGGCGTGACCATGGATGCGTTCCGTCCTTACTCGTGGGGCTCAGGCGATGACGGCGGTGCCCTGGAGGGTGAACACCCGCCCTTGTGCATCCGTGACTGACGCCGACCCGGCCGATGCCGGCTGGAAGTCGGGCGACGCCACGACCGTGCCAGCGATCCCGTTGCGAACCTCAGCCCGCCATACGCGCCCGACCAGGCGCTCGGAGGCCCCGGAGTTGAGGCCGATCTCCATCGGGGAGGAGCCGCTGTGGATCGACGTGGTGCCGACCGTGGACACCGGGTCGCCGAGCTGTGTCCAGGCGACGAAGTCGGGTGAGGTGTAGAAGGTGACGACGTGATTGCCCGCGCCGTCATCGACGTCGATCGTTGCGCGGACGCCGAGCCGAGCGCCGTCGGTGGCTGGGATGGGAACAGTGCTCGCGACGACGATCGCCGTGACCCCGGTCGTCGTCCAAATGAGATCCAAGGTGCCCGTCGTGTTGACCCGCAACCGGTAGGAGCGCTGGTTCCCCGTGGTGAGGTACTTCCCGATCAGCGTCTGTGCCGCGGTGGGGGTCCAGTCCGTCATCGCCAAATCGACACGAATGTCGAGGTCACCGGTGATGTCGAGGCTGGCGTGGTCCGGCGTAGAGGCAAAGCATCCGGCCGCGCCCGTGAGCAGCAGCTTGCGTGCTGGATGCGCCGTCGAGGCCGACCGGCGCGAGAGCGTGCGAGCACCCATTACAGGGTCGTGTCCCCGGCGAGCACCCACTCGTCGGTGGCCCGCTTCCGCAATGAGGCGGTGGCGTACTGGCCGGCGAGCTTCAGCCCCACGCGCGACTGGATGGTCACGCCACCCGTCGCCACGACAGTCACCTGGCCCGCTCCGTATTGGTGGATCTCGATCACCGTGCCAACGGGGTAGGCGACGCTCGAGTTGAGCGGCACCGTGAGGTTGACGGCTGTGGCCTTGTTGAGCTCCACAACCTTCCCGGCGTCGCCGAGGACCAGCGTGTAGTTGTCCGTCTGGGTGTTCGCCGTGATGACGGCGATGTCGGTGATGTCGGCCTGGGCGATGGCCAACAGCGTCTTCAGCTGCGCGACGGTGGCGGCCACGATGTCGCCCGACGCCAGACGCGCGGGAATCCTCGATGCGGCCATGGCCAAGGCGGCCGGGGTGTCGTCGGCGGTCGCGTAGAGGAAGGAGTTGGCGTCCAGCGTGGACTTGTCGACCTTGCCGGTGACGGTCGTCTTCGTGGTGTCCAGCTCGGTCTGGGTGGCCACGATGGCGTCGCCCAGGTCGCGGTGCGACTCCGAGTGCTTGCGGGCCGGGCTGGAGTCGCCTGCCGAACCGAGCGTCGTCGTCGTCGGGGTCGAAGGCTCGTCGAAGTCGTCGACGGCGCCGGGGTATGAGCTGGCCATCTATCTCACCCGCACTTCCTGTTCGGAGGCCACAGCGAACTGCTCGTGATGGTCGGCCAGGTCGTCCTCGGCATCCGTTGTCGCCAGGAAGGCGGCCACGGAGAACTGCTCGGTGTAGGCCTGCACGGCGAGGCCCGGCGCCTCGACGGTGTCGTCCGTGAGTACCGCGAGACCCTTCGTCAGTCCCCAGTCGTCTGGCGCCCTGCTCGCACCCGCCGTCTCGTAGGTCAGGCCGGAGGCGAGCGCCGCCTTGGCCAGGACCAGACGGGCGTCTCCAGGGAGGTGCCACACGAGGCGGGACTCCGGGCTCGGCAACCCGTCGAGGCGGCCCGTCGCGGCCGCCAGCGCCGCCACCTCTGCATCCGTGAGGCGATCGTCGAAGATCATGATGTTGTCCTCGACGCCGTCGGCCCACGACACGCCGCCCCAGGTGCCACTCCCCCAGGTGCCACTCCCCCAAGTCGATTCGCTGATCCCGAAGAAGATGTCTCGGTACGGGTCATCCCCCGGGTCGACAGCGGACGCGTCGTGGACGTGGGCCAGGGCGCTGGCGCCGGCCTTCACCGAGAGCGACATGCCGTCGTCGGTGGAGAACCTCAGGACGATGAAGATGTGGTCGCCGGCGGCGAAAGTCTGGACCGCTGACTCGACATCGTCGTCGCCGAGCTCGAAGTGGAACCGGCTGTCGGCGGAGTCCAGGCGAAGCCGGAACGCCCGGGCGCCGGTGACGTCGTAGACGGTGAGGAGGCCCGCACCATCCAGGTCGGCGACGTCCCCTGCGGGCCGGTACCAGACGACCATGGTCCACGATGAGCCGGCGGCGGCCGCCGGCCAGTGCAGCCGCAGGTCGGGGTTGGCCCAGGCACCGTCCCAGGAGTATCCGGGGTCGTCCCACATGGCGATGTCGGAGTCCCACGTCACGTCGTCGCGGCCAGCGTCCAGGCCCTTGCCGAACTTGCCGACGCCTTGGGCAGCGGCCTCGAGGCGTCGCCACGGCGGCACGCCAGACCACGACACCTGCCGCGTCGCCGTGAGCCGGGTCCGCGCCCCGCCGTGCTGGACCTGGAACATGCGCTCGCCGCGGCGGAGGGTGAGCAGCGCCTCGCCCTGGCCCTGCAGTCCGATCGCGATCGAGACCGCCTCCGGGGTGACCCGCACGAGCCGGGCCGACGTGAGCACGATCGACCCCTCCGTGGGGTCCGAGAGCTGCAGGTACCCGATCTCCCGCCACTCGCCGGCGGCGAAGGCCTGCACCTGCAGGTACGGGGGCAGGCCTCGCGCCCCGACCCAGGCCCGCAGAAGCCCGTTCGTGATGACGAGGTCGGTCGGCGCCACCAGCGGATGGCTCGGCCCGAACACCTCCCGTTCCTCACGCCGGTCGTAGGCCCGGCAGTCGCCGCCACGGTCGGTCACCCATCTCGGGACTGCCTGGCCGTCGTAGTCGGTGGCCGCCTCGAGGTCGGGCAGGACCACCGGGGCGAGCTCGTCGACGGCGCCGGCGTACATGCCGAGCTGGCGAGCCTCGTCCGCGGGGGTCAGGCGCGTGCTGTCATGCGGGCTGGTCGGGTCGTACTCCCGGGTGAAGAACGTCCCGCCGGGCGGCACCACGAACGGCTCGCCATCGGGGTCCTCGCCCCAGAAGGGATTGACGACGAGCGCCTGGCCGTCGAGGTCGAAGTCGTTCGCCCGGGCTCGGGCCGACCGGGAGACAACAACCTCGGGATGTGGGCCCAGGTAGGCGCCGGAGAGCGAGAAGCCCGCGTGGGTGACCTGGTCGCCGATGCGGTACGGGTCGAACGAGAACGCCTCGAGCAGATACCAGCCGATGAACTGGTCCGCGACCCGGCCGTCGAAGTGGATGGGAACGAGGACGCCCGTCGCGCGGCCGATGGTGACCTGAAGCTCGGGATTCGCAACCAGCTCGGCCAGCTGATGCGCGGCGAGCAGGGTCGTGTCGCCCGAGATGGAGGCCTGCCGCGCGTCGCCGCTGAACGGCTGGGATGCCCAGCGCGCCTGCAGGTTGTAGAGCCCGGCGGCCGTGGGCCCGACGCGCATCGTGGTCAGGCCGTTCACGACATGGCCCTTCGTCGCGACCGGGTCGCCTGACCGACCGATCGGGAGTCCATGTTCACAGAGACCTGCTCGAACCCTCGGGCGATGGCTCGGGCGAGGGCGGCCTCGTCGAGGACCGGACGCTCAGCGACAGCCGTGGCGGTCGAGCCGGAACCGGACCGCACCAGATCGTCCCGAGGAACAATGCGCCCACTCACGTCCGGGATGAAGAGCTCGGGGATGCCCTTCTCTCCCACCCAGTAGGGGCGGTGCTTGGTGACCGGACCACCCGTGGCGCGGCCAGGGACAGACGGATCGACGTACCGCTCGAAGTGCGTCTCTCGCTGCATCTGCTGTGCTGCGGCGATCACACGGGCGAGGGCCGCCTCGGCCTGGGTCGTGTTGGCCGTGACCAGGATCTCCTTGGATCCCGGGATATCGACGATCTGCTGTGCGAGGGCACGCAGGGCCTCACCTGTCGGACCGCCGATCTGGTTGGCCAGCTCGATCAGCTTGCCGCGGAAGATCTCGTTGGCCTGGGCGGCAGTGAACGCCTGTCCGTTGGCCGCTGCCTGGTCCTGGGCAAGGCGCACAGCCGCGCCAGCGGCGCCGACGGCCGCGTCCTTCAGCCCACGCTCGGCGTCGCTGAGCGCCTCGGCCGCGACCTTGGCCTCCTCGCTGCCGGCCTTGTGCTTGGCGATCGCGTCGGTGGCCGCCTTCGTCTTCTCGGCCACATCGGTCTGCGCGTCGCTCACCCGATCGGCAGCGGATTCCATTCCGAGGGTGCTGCTGATGGACGCGAGCTGGGCCTGGAGCTGGCGCTCAAGCGCCTCGGCGACACCCTTCATCGCCTCGGCGTTGTGGTTGAGTGCTGTCGAGTGGGTGTCGGTCTTGGCAGACGCGATCACTGCTTGGTTGCCGCTCGCCTCGACGGCGTTGGCGTACTCGTTGAAGTACTTCGCCTGCTCTTTCGGCGTGAGCTGGAGCGTGTCGTTCAGCAGCTTGAAGGCAGCGGCGGCTGCCGGCGCCTTGCCATTGTCCACGAGCGCGGCCAAGGCCTCGTCGAGGTCGTCGACCGTCTTCTTGAAGTCGTTGGACGCTGCCCGGCTGAAGATGCTCATGTCCGCGCGCGCCTTCTTCAGGTCATCGAGCAGCGATTCGATGCCGCCGCCGATCCGCGCGCTCTTCAGCAGCTCGTCGAGGTCTTCGGCCCCCTTGGTGACCTTGACGAGGCCCGCGGCCACCTCGCCGAGATCCTTGGACCCGCGGCGTGCTGTGTCGAGAGCGTCGTTGAGAGCGTTCAGCGCCTTGACGGCAACGAAGGCACCGCCGGCCGCCAGTCCGAGGCCGCCGAAGGCTCGCGCCACCCCCTCCGTCTTGCCTGGCAGCTTGTCGAGGATGTTGCTGACGGACTCGACCCCGTCAGCTGCGCCACCGACGGTGGTGAGGGCCGCACCAAACCCGGCGATGGCCGGCCCGGCGCGCTCACCGATCTCGGCGCCGATGTTCTCCAGCTTCGTACGGATGCTTTCGAGCCGACCGGGCAGGGCCTTGGCCTCACCCTCGGCGAAGCCGTTGACGGTGGCCCGCAGCTTCTCCATGGCCTCAGCCACGGCTTCGGCCTTGGGCTTGCTGGCGTCGAGGACGATGCCGAACTGCTTGAAGACCCGGCCGTTGCCATTGAGGGCACCGGCGACCAGGTTGGAGGCCTCGGCCAGGGAGATCTGCTTCAGCGCGGCGATGTCGGTCGCCAGGCCCAGGTTGTCGAGGGCCTTCTGGGGATCGTGGAGCTTGATGGTGAGGTTCGTGAGTGCGGTGCGGACCTCGGCCGAGTTGTTGCCAAACCGGACCTGCGCGGCGATGGTCCGGTCAACCTGGGCCGCGAACTTGTCGTAGCTCTGGCCGGTGTTGTTGACCGCCTGCGTCAGCACGCGCTCGGCCCGTTGCGCCGGCTGCGAGAGCGCGGTAAGGCCGGCGCCTACGCCGGTGAGCGTGGCGCCGATCGGGACCAGCGCCTTCTGCACGCGCTGGCCCATGCCCTCGATGCGCGCGGTGACACGGTCGGCCGCTTGGGACGGCTCCTTGTCATCGAACAGCAGCCGGAGTCGAGAGACGAGGTCCGGCAGCGCGCGCGATGACATCAGCCCGCGAGCCTCACGAGTGCCTGGAGGTCATCGATGGTCCCCACCGCGGCCGGCGGCGGGAGGTTGGGAGCCGCGGCCCCATCGGCCGGTGCAGCATGGATGGCCGCGTGGATCGCCAGCAGCGTGGCCAGCTGCGCCAGGGTCATGTGCCAGAACTCGGCGTCGCTTCGGCCGCAGGCGACGGTGGCGAAGTAGTACCAGCTGGCCCACTCGATCCGTTCGCTGCGCTGGTCGCCTCGGCTTTTCCCGCCTTGCCGTCCGGTGGCTCAGGGAACGCCTCATCCAGGGCTTCGGCGATGACGTCCATGTAGACGTCGAGCTTCGACGGGTGCAGCAGCGCGTCGAGGGCGTCCTCGTCCACCTGGCCGAGCAGGCCGGCAGCGAGGATCTGCAGCACCGGCCCGAACATCGGGCTCTTGCCGTCAACGTCCCGGAGCACGATCTGCACCGCCAGGATGGACCCGAAGTCGTCTTCCAGACGCTTCAGGCCACGCATCCCGTAGCGGAGCGGGACGACTCGCCCGTCCTCGAGCTCCAGGTTGACGCCGGCCGCGAGGACGCGGTCGGACTCGGTCACGCTCATGGATTGCCTCCGATGGAGAAGCCCCCGGGTTTCGGGGGCGTCTGGGTGCCGCCGGCGGGTGCCGACAGCGAGGAGTGGAGGGTTGGGTCGACCGCTTACGAGATGGCGACCGCCGTCTCGTTGAAGAGCAGGTCGATCCACTTGCCGTCGGACAGGCGCGGCATGGCGTCGGCCTCGACCTCGAAGAGCTTGTAGTCCTCCTCGGCGAAGCCCAGGCCGGGGAAGTTGGACACCATGCAGCGGTAGAGCAGGAGGTGGGCGTCGCCGCCGACGAAGTCGACGCCGTTGGTCGGCGTCTTCGCCTCGAACTGGAAGTACCCCGGGACGCCGGCGTTGTCGAGCGCCCACTTGGCGACCATGTTCGGGGTCGTGCCCGAGTCGCTCACGGTGCCGCCCACGTAGACGGCCCGGGCGTCGAGCTGCTCCTTCGCGTAGTTGTACTTCACGCTCAGGCTCTCGAGGACGCTGTTCACGTCGAGGAGCGTGTTGTCGCCACGCAGGCGCTTGATGTTGACCGTGCCGGTGAGATCCACGGACTTGATGCCCGGGATGTCGATGGCAGTCGCGAACGTCGTCGTGCCGCCGGCCGGGTCGGCCGTGATCTTCTTGATCTTGGCGTCCGCGACGGCGAACTGCTTGGAGAAGTGGACCAGGGGCATTACACGGCTCCTTCGTCGTCGTCGAGGACGGTGCCGCCCACGACCTCGGATCCCTCGATGTTGGCGAGGAAGTTGGCTGCGTCGGCCGGGGCCACCGCGACCTGGCCATTGGTGACCGGGTACACGGTCGGATCAAATCCGTCCTGGGCGATGCGGATCTCGCCGTCTCGCTGCGGCACGGCGACTCGCACCTGGGCTTCGGGCGCGACGGAGTCGGAGGTGGGCTTGGGCATCGGGGGCTCCTTACTGGCGTCCGAACGCGGCCTCACCCTCGGCGAGGGCGGGCCGCATGAATGGCTGGGCTTCCGTGTCGCTGGTGCCGTGCTCGACGAGCACGTCGTAGTCATTGGGGAGGTCACCGGGACCGACGTCGATGTAGAGCCCGCCGGCGTCTCGGCCCTCTCGTGCTTCGATTGAGTCGGCCAGGCGGCCGGTATCGCGCGGCACCTTGGCCTTTGCCACCGCCACGACCTTGTCGGCGGTGCGCCGGATCTCTTCCTCGCCGTCCTTCTTCAGGTCGTCGTAGGCGCTCTCCAGCGCCGCCGCCCACGCCTTCTCGTTCTCGATGCCGAAGGAACCCTGGCTGGGCAAGGACGCCTCCTTACAGGTCTCGCAGCACCTCGAGGGTGATCGCGTGCTGGATCCGGTTGTTGTCGTGCTCTGGTATCCGCACCATCGACACGACTCGCAGACCCCATACGTGGGTGGGCGGCGCGCCGGACCCCGACGTCGCCAGGACCGCGCCGTTGAGCGCGCGGACGAGCGCTCCAGGAAGTGAGTACGACTCGGTGATCGCCTTCGTCGAGGGGTTCCGCCACTGCTGCCAGAGGCTGACCTGGACGGTCTCTCGGCCCGCATGGGCCTCGCCGTTGTAGGCGTTGTCGGCCGGATCGGGCACGAGCGCTATGGCTTCCAGGATCGTGGTGTAGGGCAGCGACGCCCCGTCGGGGGCCTCGTCCCGGTAGCCAGCGAGGCTCAGGCCGGCGGCCTCGATGTACGCCTTGAGCGCGCCGCTGGTCGACGCGGCCATCAGTCGACCAGCCGGAGATCTGCGGACAGGTGGATCACCTGACTGCCGTGACCCTGGGCCGCGGGCTGCCCGACGACCTGGTAACGCACGCCGCCGATCAGCAGCTCGTCGTCGGCGTCGACCACGGCGTTGTACGGCAGCAGGACGCGCCATTCGGTGCGGACCCGCTGCTCGCCGTCCAGGATGTCGGTGGCCAGGGTCTGCATGAGCCGCGCTGGGTAGTCGGTCGTAGTCGTGGCACCGGGCGCTGGGTTGCCCTCGGCGTCCGGCGTCCCCACTGCGCGGTGCACGACAGTTGCGGTCTGGTTGAGCGAGTCGTTCAGCGTCGCTTGCATGGACGCCAAGTCGGCTGCACTCAGCACTCGTCGGGCCCTTCGCCGGCGCGCTCACGCGCCGCCAGCTGCAGCGGCTCCCATGCCTCGGTCAGCGCTCGTCGCGCCGCCGGGTCGCCCTTGAGGGCCGCCTCAGCCGCCTTGGTTGCCGCCTTGCGGGCAAGATGGGAGCGCCGATGCTCGAGGGCGCGCTCCTCCTCAGTGGACACGGTTCGTGACCACGTACTCGGTGTCGGCCTCAGGGTCGACGAGCGGGATGGATCCGACGACGCGGTTGCCGTACATGCGGGCCATCTCGAGGCAGGCGTCCTTGACCTGCACCCGGTCGAAGCTCTGGTTGTCCGTCGAGAAGGTGAAGTTGCCGGCCACCTTCCCCGCCTTCCAGCGCCAGCCCTCGGCGGCGGCGGCGTTCAGGTCCCAGGTTCCCTCCCAGGGCGCCGACCCGGCCTCGGTGTAGGTGACGCCGTCGGCGGTGACGGCAGCCCCCGAGCTCGTCGGCCAGGTCGGTTCGGTCGCCCCGGCGGCGCCATCTGACACCGTCACCCGGTAGTAGTGCCCGTTGCGCACGCGGGGCACTACGAGGTCGCCGACGACGAGCACCAGGGCCGCCGTCCACGTCATGTAGAGGTCGGCCTCGACGTCGTACCGGTCGACACGTCGGGCCATCACCATGAGTCGATCGACCTCGCCCGAGCTGAGGGCGGGCACGGAGCTCCACTGCAACATGGACTCCAGCCGCGCCCGCGCCTCAGCCTCGAGCATGTGGGATCAGGCCCGGGTCAGCTCGACCTGGACCTTGCCGCCCGGGTCGGCCAGGCCGGTGGTGCCGACGTGGGTCGAGACGAAGGCGAGGATGTCGCCCGCCGCCACGGTGGTGGCACCGGCCACGACCGAGAGGGTGAAGGCCTTCTCGTCGAAGTCGAGCCCGCCGATCCCAGTCGTGAACGCCAGGGTCCCGACCACGACGGTGCCGTTGCCGTCGGTGCCCTTGTTCACGATGGTGAGCGTGCGCGACTCGGTGTTGTCGCCGGTGATGTTGGCCTCGGGGGTGAAGCTCGCCGAGGTCACGGTGGCTGCGAACGGCGCCTCGCCGATCGTCAGGTCCGCATCGGCGTTGGCGGCGACGGCTGGGGCCGTCACCTCCAACTTGCGGACGAGGGGTGAGGTGTCGGGCATGGGTCAGCTCTCCTTGATCTCGGTCTGGTCCGCAGCCGGGATCTCGACGCGGCTGGCGTTGTCGGTGACGGCCGCTGGCGAGTCCGGGCCCGACTGCAGGCTGTAGGCCTTGTTCGGGTTGGGGTCCGGGACGAAGCCGATGTAGCCCTTGGCCTCGGCGTCGTCGACGAACTCCTGGAGCTCGGCCGCACCGCCATCGGCGGCCTCGGCGTCCTTCTTGGGTGCGCGTGTGGTCATGGCTGTTCTCCGATCAGGAAGCGGCCGCGAGCAGGCGGGCGACGGGGTAGCGGTTGGCCTCGGTGGGCTCGTCGAGGTTGATCCGGTTGCTGACCTGCCAGCCGGCTCGGAACGTGAACCGCGCGGCGATCATGTCCTGCTGGAGCAGGTTGTAGACGATGTCGCCGGAGGCGTCCTGGATGACGCCGGTGTCGAACACGTCCATCTTGATGTCCTTGCGGACACCGACGACGAACTCCGAGAAGTCGCCGATGAAGGCCCGGACGGTCGACACGGCCGTGGGCCACAGGCCCCGCGCCGGGTACGAGATGTCGAGACCTTCGTACTGGGTGTAGTCGGCGTTCAGGCCGGCGAGCCGCTGGCCGGTGGTGTCACGGGCCCGGCGGAGCTGACCCCGCAGCGAGCGCTTGGCGATGATCCCGTTGGGGTCGTAGCCGTCGTCCTCCACCTTGCCGATGGCGACGTCGATGTCGTCCTGGATCCCGCCGGCGCCCTGGGCCGCCGTGCCGATGGTGCTCGTGTTGCCGGCCGCCACCGCGGCCGCGTTCACGTTCGTCGGGAACGTGCCCGGCGCGTTGGTGCCGAAGAGCACCGCCGAGTCGAGGGCACGGCCGATGGCCGCCTCGACCTCGGGACGCACCTCACCCCACACGTCGATGTTGGCGCTGCTGTCCTGCAGGTCATCGAAGACGTTCTGCGGGATGGGCACGAGGACGGCGAGCTCCTCGACGTTGAGGTACTTGTTCGTCCAGGCCATCTCGGTCGTCTGCTTGAGACCGGTATCGCCCGTCACCCAGTAGGCGATGGGCAGAGCCGAGAGGATCGGGAACCGCGTCTGGCTGCCGGTGACGGGCACGTTGCGGAACATCCGCAACACGGCCGAGATCTCCTGCTGGACGCGGCCCAGCATGTCTCGGGCCACCTGCTCGGGGACGAGCGCTGCACTGTCGGTGCGGCTCGTCAGGTTGTCGTAGGCCACGGGAAGACCTCCTCAGGGGTCAGTGGATGTGGAACGGCGTCCTCCCGTGGCGGGGGGCGTGCCGTCGTTCAGCTGCGACCGCGCGCGCCCTTGAGGAGCAACGCGTTCATGTCGCCGTTGGCCGGCGCCTTGCCGTCCTTCGCACCGCCGTCGAACGACGGCCGGCGCTTGGTGCTGTCCTGGGGCGAGATCTCGGAGAGGAGGTCGTCCGCATCCGCGGCCATCTCCTTCTCGTCGTCGCCCTTGAGCCGGTCCCAGAACTTGCGGGGCAGCCCCTTGTCGGCTCCGACGCGGGCGCGCATGGCGTCACGGGTGGCCTCCTCGGCCTTCCGCTCGGCTGCCTCGCTCCGCTCCGTGAGCTTCTGGAGCTCCGACTTGTCGCGGTCCTCGTAGTCCTTCAGCTGGAGGCGGAGCTTCTCCGCCTCCTTGTTGGCCTTGTTGAGGGCCCGCTTGACCTCCGGCGGGACGTCACCCTTCTTGTCGTCGTCGCCCCTCGCGGGCGGCGCCTTGACGTCGTCGTCGTCATCATCGTCGTCACCCTGGTCGTCGTCGTCCCTCTCGGACGACTTGTCGTCGTCAGCCATCGCGGCCGACTCCTTTCTGTTGTGCCGGCCCTCACGGCCGACGGGTTGTTACGAGGTGGGCGCGGGCGCCGGACCTGGCATCGGGCCGCCATCGGCACCGAGATCCTTGAATCGCTGGATCTCCGTCGGCGTCGCACCCCATCGCTCCCACAAGATCTCCCTGGGAACTCCGAGCCCCGCCATCTTCACGAGGGCGTCGACCATCTGACCTTCAGTCCGGAACTCCGGGTTGCGCCAGATGATCTCTGCGTCGCGCACCGCCGCCTTGCGGGTATTGCCGTTGGCGAGGAAGGCGAGGCGCCAGACCTCTTCCCACGACTCGCCGAAGTGCAGCATCCGGTTCTGGACCTTGTTGACCAGGCCGGCCTCGGCGGCCTTCAGCGCCTCGGCCGCCAGGTTGACCATCTGGCCGAGCAGGTAGTGCGGCGGGGTATGGGACTGAGCGGCGATGTGCTGGACGTCGGCGGCGACGGACTCGAGGTAGCCGGTGAGCGACGACTCGGCGAAGTCGTGCCATGTCGTGGCCGGATCCTCCGAAACCCAGAGCTCGGTCATCGACGGCTCGAACGGCATCCTGGCCTTGCCGGTGTTCGGGTCGGTGTCCAGCGCCATGCCCGACGCAGCGCGCTGGCGGAAGGCGGCGTACTGGCCGGCGATCATGCGCTGGAAGAGCATCTCGTTGATGCGGTCCTGCGTGTCGGTCACGCCGTCGATCTCCGAACGCCCGCCCTTGAGCATTCGGGCTCGGTTGCGGAACGGCACCACCGGTACGCCGAGGCCGTGCGTGAGCGGCCAGTCCTCGTCGGCGACCTCGCGCGGCTCCCATTTGATCTTCGGTGCGGTCCGGTCGTCGCGAACCTTGGAGGCCGACCGCAGCTTGTAGATCTCGCCCGGCAGGTAGAGAGCGGCATCGACGTAGCCGGAGTCGTCGCGCCACTTCTTGAAGGCGGCTTCGCGGATGAGCGCGCGGGTGGGATGCGTCGCAACGATGATCTGTGACGGATGCTCAGGGCTGATGATGGGCAGCGCACCATCGGGGCCGGGCTCGACCGTGACGGCCGACTCGCCGCAGACCAGCGCCTCGAGGTGCACGTCGTCGGAGCCGGTGTCGAGGTCGTTCGCCTGCCAGATGGCCCAGGCCGATGCGTCCGCGCCCGGGTCCCTGCCGTACCGGATGCCCTGAACCCGCAGTCGCTCGAGCGTGGCGTCGACGACGAGGCCCATCCAGTTCGACCGCGACTTCTTCAGCCACTTCCGGTAGGCGTCCTTCGCGCGCTCGGGCGCCCGCGGCAGCGGGTGATCGCCCTCGTAGTAGTCGTCGAGCTTGGCGATCCGCTCCTGGCGTTCGTCGAGCTTCGTGTTGAGCCGCTCGACCCACCATTCGGGCGACCGGTACGTGGGGTCGGCGACCAAGGCAGCACCCTCCTCAGAAGCCAGCTACGCGGTAGCGCTTCTTCTCCAGTGCGCCCGAGGCGATGGCGTCGCCGCGCGCCTCCCAGGAGAGCGTGGCCGCCACCGCCGCAGCGATCTTGTTCGGTGAGGACGGATGCTCCTTGCGCAGCGCCCACATGGTCTTTCCCTGGTCGTCCTTGACGGTGGTGTCCCGCCGGTAGCAGTTGCCCAGGTGGCGATCGAACGCCTTGACGTTGTCCGTCTCCCCCGCCGGATGGCTCAGCTCGCCCGTCTTCTGCGACGTGTCGAACGCCCGGACAGCGAAGGCCATCGCCCGGTCGCGGTTCGTCCACCACCGGATGACCTTCTTGTCACCCCACTTGCCGGCCCACCGGTCGATGGGCGACTCCCAGTACGAGGGGTTGGCGTACATCCGCCAGACGTCCCACGTGCTGAACGCTTCCTCGACCGCGGCCTCGACCGCTGCCTCGTCGACTTCCCAGTCCTCGGGCGCGTCCTCTGGGCGCTCCCAGATACCGACTGGCCATTGGTAGCCCTCGGCGACCCAGGTGGCGATCAGCGCCGTCGGGTCCTCGACGCGTGCGCCGACGAAGCCGAGGGTGATGAGCTCCTTCTTCGGAACGACGACGTCGGCCTTGGCCAGCTGCGACCAGCGCTCGGGATCGAAGGCCTGCTCGCTGCCCGCACGCACCTGGTTGAGCCAGTACCGCCGGCTGTCGACCTCGGTTGCATCCGGCGATCGGATGTCATCGGTGAGGATGAGCTCTCGATCGACCCATTCGGCCGCGGCGCCGTAGGCCTCGGCGAGGGACGCCAGGACCTGGCCGTCGTCCTTCCAGTCTTCAACCTCGAGGCCTTCCCGATGGTTCATGTAGAACCCGCCGGCGCGCGCTCGACGACCGTCGAGCAGCGTGCGGGCCCGGTCGTGGGCGAGCTCGGCGACCGAACCCTGGCCGGGCCGGTGAGCGGTCGTCGTGTCGAGCATCCAGGGCTCGGCGATCTTGCGCTTGCGGAGGTTGCGGCTGACGGTCCGATGCATCCCTCGGTGCTCGGGCAGCACGTAGAGGTGCGTCTCGTCGGCGACGCCGAACGTCTCCTTCCCGCCGTCCTTCGCGGCGGAGCTGGCGGTGCTCGGCCGGATCTCACCGCCGCCGGGCAGGTAGATCCGGGTCGAGGCTTGGGTGGACTTGCCGATGTCGATGCCGCCGAACACGTCGGCGTGATGACGCGCGGCGTGATCGAGCATCACGGTCACGTTGTCGTAGGTGTTGCCGGCCTGGCTCTCCTCGGTGGCCAGCGCTCGGATGAAGGGCGACCGCACTGGACGGCCGACCGGCTCGCCGCTCTTCGTCCACCCGTCGAAGCGGGCGGGGGCCCGGGCCTCGATGCACACGATCATGCCGGCGAGCTCGGACTTCGCTCGGCCCTTGGCCCTGGACAGAACGCCGCGGGTGACAACTCGGTGGCCAGCCCGATCGTGGCCCTTCGGGTACAGCCGGTAGAGGTCGAGCAGGACCTGCGCCCACTCGTCGTCGAGCTCGACGAGCTCGCCCTCGACGTCGCCCGGGCCGTGACACAGGTAGGCCTCGACCCAGTCGATCAGGTCCCAGCCGAGAGTCGGCCAGTCGTCGTGGTGGCCGACCCGCCACGCGGGCATCAGCCCCCGGCGGCGAGCCGCTTCTTGCGCTCCTCTCGCCGGGCGGCGACTTCGTCATCGGCATCGGCCGGGCCGTCATCGGCCTGGTCCTGGACGACCTCCCAGCGCAGGGCCGCCCGTGCCTTCGGCGTCAGGCCGAATCGGTCGTCCAATTCGCGCATTTCCCGGGCGATGGCCAGCTTGCCGCCGGCCAGCGACTTCAGCTTCTCGATGACGTACTTCAGGTGGTCGAGGTAGGCGGCCAGCTCGTCGTCGGACTCTGCCGGCAGGCGATCGAGGTCGAGTCCGATGAACTCCAAGGCCTGGAGGTCGTCCTCGAGCTGGGCGCGGCGGGCGATGGCGACGTGGTCACCGGTCGACCAGGCGGCGGCCTGGGGGGTCCGCCAGGCCCAGCGCCACCACGCCTTCCCGGCGTCGCCGAGGTTCGCGCCCTTGGGTGGCCGGGGGACAGGTCCCGGCCGGCCGCCGGCGGGCAACTTGGTGGTGGGGATTGTCGGGGCGTTGCGCCGACGGCTGTTTGGGTCGGGCAGCGGGCCACGAGGCATGGGCGGCACTCCGGGTGAAGGCCGGACCGGGCTCACCCCGGCGCCGACGGCGACCCGGGCTCACCCCGGGCGGTTCTGGCGGCTCCTGGGAGCCGGGAAAGCCGTACAGACTGCGAGCGGGCTATGAGCACGCTCTTGGGGGTTGAAGCGAGGGAGGGCTACCCCACCCCGTCGCAGACCCAGCGGGTCGCCACGAGCAGCACGTCCGCTGCCGTCTCGGGCTTGAGCGCCTTCCTGGTCACCACTTCCACGGGCTCGGGATGACGCAATCGGACATTCCGCTCAGCGGCACGAGCCTCCGCCTCGCGGCGGGATAGCTCGGCGACGGTGCGGGTCGGGTCGGGCTCGTCGGCCAGGCTCAGCGGGTCGAGCTCGAGGTGGACGTCCAACAGCTCAGGCATCGGCGCTCCTCGCTCGGTTCCATCCGCCGGTCTCGGCCGCCGTCTTCTGGCTGTGGTGGCTGTGGCACAGCGCCTGCAGGTGCTCGTCGGCGTCGGGGTTGGCGACGCCCTGGCGGACGAGCTCCCGACGAAGCGTGACGTGGTCGACGTCGGTGGCCTTCAGCCAGCACCCCTCGACCTGGCACAGCGGATGCGTTCGAAGGAAGCGGGCCCGGATCTTGCGCCAGCGCGCGCCGTAGCCCTGGGCTGCTGCGTTGGGTCGGGAGGTCTCGCCGGCTCGACGATGAGCGGGACACCTGCCGCGGGTTGCGACGAGCTCGGGACAGCCAGGCAACGAGCAGACGGCAGCCGTCGCCATTATCGGGCGACAGACCGCAGCCACTCGACGACATCAGGGCGAGGCACGGCCGCGATGGCCGCCTCGGTGTGGCCGAGGGTGCCGAGGTTCGTCGCCGTCGCTCCGATGGCCGACGCGAACGCTGTCACCTTGGCGGGCAGGACGGTGGTGTCGTCCGATGCGTAGTAGAGGCGACAGGGGATGCCGACCAGCGGCGAAGGGTCGACGGCGGGGTCGGCGCCGGCCGGCAACGCGTCGGGCGGAGTGACGCCCCAAGCGGTGCCGATGCCCGCCTGGGCACCGCCGCGGTTGTTCTCGTAGATGTCGGTCAGGTCGCAGACCGGCAAGACGCCCAGCATCGCGGCGACGAGGGTGGGGTTGTCGATGGCCCAGTTGAACATCGCCGTCGCGCCCTGACTGATGCCGACGAGGATCACCTTCCCCGTCGCTGCGGAGACGGGCGCGGCTTGGAGCCACGTCTTCTGCTGGCCGATGCGCGTCTGCGCGGTGGTGTTGCCCCACGGGCCGACCGCGCCCTGGTCCTGCGAAGAAACGGGGAAGACCTCGGCGATGGCTCGGATGAGCGCGTGGGTGCCCGTGTTGGCCGAGAGGATGGGCGTCAGCGCGGTCGCGCCGCCCTGGTGGCAGTAGACGACGCCGCGTGCGCCGACCTGCGAACGCTTCGACGTGATGATCGCGTCGGCTTCGCTGGCCTGGATGCGGCCCGTGCCGTAGGAAGTGGCGATCACTCGACGGCCCGGAGGAAGGGCTTGACGACGCTGTTGCCCGTGATGGTCGCTGTGCCGCCGACGCGGCCCCAGAAGTAGGCCGTGACCGTGACTGATCCGGGGGTGGTGAAGCGGTGGAACACGTCGAGGCTGTGAGGGATGGCGTTGCCCGAGGATGTGAAGCTGGCCTCAGCCAGTTCGGTGGCGCCGTTCCAGATCCCTGCACCGAGGCCCGACCCGCTGGTCCCGTTCGCCACGACCGGCAGGTGGAGGTGGAACAGCACGGGCTCGATGCCAACCGTGACGGTGATCTCCAGCCCCGTGATTGCGACCTTGTTGGCCGAGGTGAGGTTCGTCGTCGCTTGAGCTGCGGTGACCTCGGCGTAGCCGATCTCACCGCGGGGTGCTGGCGCGGGATGAAGCTTCAGGTCACCCATTGCCCACGCCGACCCGGAGCACGTCGATGCGGACGGTGCCCGTCGCCGCGACCGCATGGAGGATTTCCCTCTGTCCGCTCCACGACACGGCCTCCCCGGGGGCCAGCTCGAATCCCGCTCCTGTCGTGACGCTGGCATCGCCAAGGTCCACCGAGGCGGTGCCCTTGTTGCGAGCCAGCAGGTCGTACTGCCCCAGCCCGGGATCCTCCACGTTCAGCGGAGTCGCCGAGGTGGTGACGGACACGCGGGCACCCGGTGTCGACATGCGGACTACCTCCGTGGGGTGATGGTGGCGGGCCTGGGTGCTGACCCCAGCAACCTCGGGTCATGAACCCGTGGTGAGCGCCGGCTCGCCCGCGTCGATCGGCAATCTCGTCGGGACACTGGCTTCCATGAGCCGAGTGCCGATGAGCGTCGTGCGGGCGAGAGGCCCGCCAACGACAAGAGCCGCCCGCTCGGGCGGACGGCTCCTCAGATACCGAGCAGTGTCGCAGGTGAACTACATCGATGCAAGTATCCGCTGGTCAGGCATCGTGCAACCGTGTTGCACCAGGCTCGACGTCCTTGCCGTCGATCTTCACCTTGGACCGGCGGTCCTCGAGGAACTTCTGCACGGCAGCCTTGAGCAGGTCGTAGCTCAGCGTGACGAGCAGCGGGATGACGACGAGCTCAACGGCACCCGACCGCGTCTCCCGAGGCGGATCCCACTCGACCTCCCCACCCGCTTCACGGATGGACTGCACCAGCCTGTGAGCAAAGGACGTGCTGCCCTCGAAGGTGACCTCGTGCTGCTCCACGGTCAGAGCGTACGCCCCGTCCGATCGCGCGGTAGCACCAACAGGTACTCGCCCTTGGTCACTGGAGCGGGTTGCCACAGCCATCGCCACAGCCGCATCAGCCTGGCCTCGCCCCTGCTTGCGAGCGGCGGGCAGGCGGGGCAGGCGGGGCAGTTGCTCGCCCAGGTGTGGATG